>Ga0310828_1000969_pt1 | contig 20968 bp, 15 predicted proteins | sample WT_ome_3_FD_202242 | JGI IMG/M metagenome (GOLD analysis project Ga0310828, IMG submission 202242) | Sorghum-adapted microbial communities enriched on wild type (WT) sorghum from Joint BioEnergy Institute, Emeryville, California, United... ... | reverse complement strand
CTTCCGCCCGCAAGATTCCTCCCCCATGCACGGCCATCACCTCCCCCGAGACATCCTTCCAGACCCCCCCGTTTTGTACGGCGGACGAAGTTTCGCCATGTTCAGCCATGTACCTCTCCCCTTTCACTCTCTCAGGTTTCGCGGTTAAAATTCTAGCATCCGGCCGGGAAAGGAACGAAACAAATATGAATGCAAGAATTGCAAATTTGTTATGGATTTTGCAGATCCATGCATCCCCGCCCGCCCTTCGCGCGAAAGGCCTTCGCAGATTCCGCGGGTACAGCAAAAATGTTTTATTGTCAATTTTCCGGCGTGCTGGTACGATAAGATGGTTTATAGAGAATCCCTCTAAGGGAACGGCAAATGAAGAAGGTGAGACATCTTGCGCAATTTCGGCCTTTCTCTGAATGAGACCCAGCGGTTTTTGTTCCGGAGCGTCTCGATCATCTCCCTGGGGCTGTTCGTTAACCAGATGCTGCAGACTGTGGGCAGCATTGTGCTGGCGCGCGTGCTGGGCGATCCCGGCCTGTTCGGGGAAGTGAATCTGCTGCTGCAGATTTTCGGGATGGTCGGTCTGTTTCTGAATGTCGGCTTTAACTCGTCCCTAGTCTACACATTCTCCACCGATGCCGGGGAGGCCAGGCAGAACCGATTTCGGCTGGCCCTTCTCGGCAGCACGTTTTTCGGGGTCGTGGTCAGCCTTCTGCTCGCCGCTTCGGCGCCCGCGCTTTCACGCTTTTACCATCTGCCTGCCTTGCGGGAGGCGCTGATCATGAGCTCCATCATGCTGGTATTCAATTCCGTGGCGAATATCGGGGTCTCCTGCTTCTCCGGCAACCGTCAATTCGGAACGCAGGCGATGTTTATGGTCATCATGACCGTCTTCTCGACACTCGGCCAAATATTCGGGGTATTATGGCCGATCCGGCAGGGCAACCTTCTTCTGGGAGTGTCGCTGTGGACCGGGGCCGGTTCGGTTGCGGCGGCGTTGATTATTATGCGCAAAGTGCAGAAGGTTCACCGTCCCGCTTGGTCCGGCCCCGTACCGTTTGGAAAACTGTGGAAGATGATGAAATACGGCGTCCCCCTGTGGGCCGGAAATATCGCCAAAGCTTTCCAGCAGCCGTTCCTGAACATGATCATCGGATCCAGTTCGGTCGTCGCCGTCGGTTACCTCGCCAGTGCCTCGCGCATTACCGGATTTATCGGCATTGTCACCTGGGCGTTCATGATCGTGACCTTCCCTTTCGTGGCGGAAAGCAACGGAAATTTGCCGGAATGCCGGCGGAGAGGTTCGCTGTGCGTGCGCTATAACAACATTTTGCTGTATCCCCTGACGCTGCTGATCTGCTTTTACCCCAACCAAATTAACGGTTTTTTGTTCGGCGACAGCTTTAATTCGCCGGAATCGGCAGCCTATATCCGTCTGCTGGCCCTCGGAACCTTCTTTTCCTCCGTCGGGCGCCTGGGCGGCAACATCCTGGCGGGGATCGGCCGCACAAAGGCCAATTTCTGGGTGATGATTATCGCCGGAATTTTCGTAATCATCCTCGCGCCATTTCTGGCAGCCGCAAATCCGGTATGGGCCGTCTCGATCTACACCGGAGGATGGGCCGTTTCCGCGCTTGCGATGATCGTCTTTTTCTTCATCGAAGGCTTTCCCCTGGAATGGTGGAAAGCGTACGGGGAACCGCTGATCCCCTCGCTGGTTATGGGAATTCTGCTGGTTGCCGGCCGGTTTGCAGGATCGCTGGCGCCCCTGTTTATCATCCTGGGAGTGCTTTGCATGCTGGTACTGTCCGTCTTCATCGAAACGGCGGGGTGGAGCCCGCGGGGAATCCGCAAAATCCGGAAAACCGGCTAGCGTGACCGGCATCCGAAACGGGAGTCGTAACGAGGGGCTTGATACGTCTTTCGGAAAACGAAGGGGAAGAAAAGAATGAATCGACGTTGGGAAACCGGGATTTCCTCCCTGCAATGGTTTGTTTTTTTGCTGGCGAATTCGCTGACGCTGCCGATCGTGATCGGACAGGCCTACCATCTGCCGGCGGACGAAATTGCCGGCTTGATGCAACGGACGTTTCTGGTCGTCGGGCTGTCCTCGCTTCTGTCGGGATGGATCGGCCATCGGCTTCCGATACCGGACGGTCCGGCCGGCATCTGGCTCGGCGTGTTCGTCCTGATGGGGGAAATGGCCGCTTCGCAGAATACATCCCCTTCGAATTCCCTGCAGCTGCTCGAGGGTGGTATGCTGCTCTGCGGTACCGTACTGGTTGCGGTAGGGGCGGTACGCGGGATGAACGCAATGCTGCGTCTGTTTACGCCGCTCGTTACCGGCGTCTACCTCATGCTGCTTGCTTTTCAGCTGAGCGGGGTTTTCCTGAAAGGAATGATCGGAGTCAGCGGGGCCGAAGTCCACATCGCTCCGCTCCGCGTGGCGATTTCGCTGGCCGTTTTCGCATTGGTTCTCGCCCTTTCCATCTGGGGCAGGGGATGGATGAAAAGCTACGCCGTCCTCATCGGCATTTGCGCGGGCTGGCTCGCTTTCCTGTTGGCCGGAGAAACGGCCCCGGCGCAGGGGGTGGCCGCGACCGTCCGTTTGCCGGTCCTGTTCGCCTGGGGCCGGCCGCGGCTGAACGTCGGGATGGCCGTTTCCTCCATCCTGGTCGCCTTCGTGCTCTTGTCCAACATCATTGCCAGCGTTGCAGCCATGAAACAGGTATTGACGAAGCTTTCGCCCGCCGGCGGGGACATTCCGGGTGGACGATCCCGGCCGCGGCGGGAAGAATCGGACCTCAACCGCGGCGGGATCGTCGGCGGCATCGGAAATATCCTGAGCTCCGTCCTCGCTACGGTCGGGGTCGTGCCGCTGTCCATTGCGGCCGGCTTCGTCGGCATGACCGGCCAGAGCCGCAAGGCGCCATTTTTCTACGCCTGCGCGGCGCTTATGCTGATTTCGTTCCTGCCGGCGGTGTATTCCTTCCTGGCCCTGCTTCCCGGCCCGGTGGCCTACGCCGCTATGCTGGCGTCCTTCGCCCAGATGATCGGCATCGGTCTCCGCTCCGTGCTCCAGGAACCGCTGGATCAGCGAAGACTGACAATTCTGGGCGTGTCCCTGATCATCGGGACAGGAGTGATGTACCTGCCGCCTTCGCTGTTCGCCGGACTGCCTACAATCCTGCAATATGTGCTGGGAAACGGGCTGATGGTCGGCATGGTCGTCTCGCTGGTGCTCGAGCACGCCTGGCGGCAGCCGAAAAATGGTGAAAACGCGGATGGCGGCACAGCCTGAGAACCCGTTCACCCGGCCCTCCGCCGTTCCCGCCGTCTTTGCAAGAAAAGGCTGAACCTTGGGATGGTCCCGGGGTTCAGCCTTTTTCGGTATTTTATACGATTTTATACGTCGAACATCATGGATTCCGGATCTTCCAGAAGCTCCTTGACCCGGACCAGGAAGCCGACCGCCTCCCTGCCGTCCACGACCCGATGGTCGTAGGAAAGGGCGACGTACATCATCGGACGGTTTTCCATCCGGTCGTCGTCGACGGCAACCGGACGCTTCATGATCTTGTGCATCCCGAGAATACCGACCTGCGGAGGATTGAGAATCGGCGTCGACATCAGCGATCCGAACACTCCGCCGTTCGTAATCGTAAAGGTGCCTCCTTCAAGATCCGAAATCTTCAGGCGGCGGCTGCGCGCCTTCTCCGCCAGATCGGCTATTTCCGCTTCCAGCTCTCCGAAGCTCAAGCGGTCGGCCGTGCGGACGACCGGCACAACCAGTCCTTCCTCGGTGGATACGGCAATCCCGATGTCGTAATATTTCTTGACGTGAATTTCGTTGCCGCGGATTTCCGCGTTGAGGAACGGATAATCCTTCAGTGCCCCGATCACGGCTTTGGTGAAAAAAGACATAAAGCCCAGCTTGACCCCGTGCTTTTTGACGAACGCTTCCTGCCGCCGTTTGCGCAGATCCATGACGGCAGTCATGTCAATTTCGTTAAAGGTGGTCAGCATGGCCGCATTATGCTGCACTTCCACCAGCCGGCTGGCTATCGTCTGCCGCAGACGCGACATGCGGATCACTTCGACCGGCTTGCCGAACCCGGCTCCACCCGCGGCAGCGCCGACGGCCATCGGTGCTGAAGGCGGTTCGGCTTGCGGTTCTGTTGCGGATCCGGCCTGCCCTTTCAGATCGAAGACGCCGACGCGGCCCTTCGGATCCCGGGGCACAATCTGGCGCAGATCCCGCCCGTGCTCCCGGGCGTACCGTCTTGCCGCAGGGGTAGCCAGGGGCTCCGCGGGAATTGCCGGGCGGCTTGGCCCGGCCCCCTCGCTGGCCAGCGCCGGCCGGGCGGCTTCTTTCCCGGCCGCTGCGGGAGCGTTCTCCGCCGGGGACGCCTTTGCCTCCGCCGCCGGGGACGGCGCTTCCGCCCCCGGCTCCGCGGCGGCCCCGGCGGTTTCGCCAAGGACGGCAATCACTTCGCCGATTCCGACGGTGTCGCCTTCCTGCTTGAGAATTTCCCGCACCGTTCCCGCTTCCTCGGCCTGAATCTCCAGATTGACTTTATCCGTTTCTATTTCCACAAGCACATCTCCCGGATGGACCGCGGCGCCGACGCTGACAATCCATTTGGCGATCGTGCCTTCCGTAATCGATTCTCCCAGATCCGGCACTCTGATTTCCATGGATCCTGACCTCCTTTACTCGGTAAAGCTGAGCGTCAATATGCGCTCCTGTTCCGCGCGGTGGGCATCGGGAATCCCTTCCGCGGGACTTGAACGCTCGGGACGGCCGATATAACGGATCGTACGCGCTGCGGCTAATTCCCTCAGCCGCGGCTCCATATAAGTCCAGGCCCCCATATTTTTCGGTTCTTCCTGAACCCAGCAAATTTCCCTCAGCCGCGGAAACCGTCCCAGCAGTTCCCGGATTTCCCCTTCGGGAAACGGGTAAAGCTGCTCCACGCGGGCCAGGTGCATACGCCGCTGCGTTTCCGCCGGAAGCTTCTCCCATTTTTCCAGTAGTTCCACACCGATCTTGCCGGTGCTCAGAATGAGCCGGGACACGGCTGCCGAGTCGCGGGCATCGGCAGGCTCCATCACTTTCGTGAACGTGCCGCCCGCAAAGGCTTCTCCCGGGGAGGCCGCCCGCGTATGGCGCAGAAGACTTTTCGGCGACATCAGGACAAGCGGCCGCGCATGCTCCGTGCCCAAGGCGAACGATTGTCTGCGCAGCAGATGGAAGTACTGCGCCGAGCTCGTCACGTTGCAAACGGTCCAGTTGTCTTCCGCGGACGACTGCAGGAACCGCTCCAGGCGGGCGCTGGAATGCTCCGGCCCCTGCCCTTCATAGCCGTGCGGAAGCAGCAGCACCAATCCCGATCTCTGGCCCCATTTGGCCCGGCCCGATGCGAGGAACTGGTCCAGAATGACCTGGGCCACATTGACGAAATCTCCGAACTGCGCCTCCCAGAGCACAAGCGTTTCCGGCGAGAAGACGCTGTAGCCGTATTCGAAGCCCAGCACGGACGTTTCGGAAAGCGGGCTGTTGTAAATGGAGAACGAAGCCTTTGCACCGGGTACCCGATGAAGGGGCGAGAAGATTTCCCCGGTCTCAACATCGCGAAGCACCAGATGCCGGTGCGCGAATGTGCCTCTTTGCGTATCCTGTCCGGTCATCCGGATCGGACGGCCCTCCTGGAGGATGGTGGCAAACGCCAAAGTTTCGGCGAAGGCCCAATCGACCGCACCTCCGGGATCGAGCATCTGCGCGCGGCGCTGCAAAATTTTCTCGAGTTTCGGATAAAGATGAAAGCCTTCGGGGAACGTCAGCAGGCTTTGGGCGATGCCGCGCAGCCTTTCCAGGGAAACCGCCGTTGCCGCCTGATCCAAGGAGGCGGCCCCCGCCGTCACACTCGCCTGCATCCGGTTCTCCGCCGATTCACCGGCCTTCACCCGGTTGTGCGCTTCCTGCAGGCGGATTTGGATTTCGCGTCGCCATGATTCCAGCTTGCCGGAATCCAGTACCCCTTCGGCCATACACTTTGTGGCGTAAAGGGAAGCCACGGCCGGATGCTTGGCAATTTGCCGGTAAATCTGCGGCTGCGTCGGCATCGGATCGTCGGATTCGTTATGCCCGTAGCGGCGGTAGCCGACCAGATCGATCAGAAAATCTTTTCCGAACAAGCGTCGGTATTCACAGGCCAATAGCACGGCATTCAGGCATGCCTCGGGATCGTCGGCGTTCACATGAACGATCGGAATCTCGAATCCCTTGACCAAATCGCTGGCATACTTGGTCGAGCGGCCGTCCCGGCTTTCCGTGGTGAAGCCGATCCGGTTGTTGGCCACGATATGGATCGTTCCGCCCACCTGATAGGCCGGAAGCTTGCCCAGATTCAGCGTTTCTTCCACGACTCCTTCCCCGGGAAAAGCGGCATCCCCATGGATCAGAACAGACAAAGCTTTATTCCCGGAAGGCTCCGCCGGGCCAACAAGGCTGCGGTCATCCTGTGCCGCCCGCGCGAAACCGATGACGACGGGATTGACAAATTCCAGATGGCTGGGATTGTTCGCCAGTGTCAGCCGGATTTCCCGTTTGCGGTTATCGTCCGGCACCGACCGGTTGGCCCCCAGGTGGTATTTGACATCGCCTGTCCAGCCGTAGTTAATCCCCATCGAACCTTCGGAGGGCACCATGTTTTTGTTCGGGGCATGGTGAAATTCCGAGAAAATCGCCTCGTACGGTTTCCCGAGCACGTGGGCAAGCACGTTCAGACGCCCGCGATGGGCCATGCCGATCAGAATATGCTCATGGCCGTTTTCGATGCCGAAGCGGACGATCTCATCCAGCATCGGAACCAGCATATCCACGCCTTCAATCGAAAAGCGTTTCTGTCCCAAAAAAGTATGGTGCAGGAAATGTTCGAATTCTTCCACTTCAAGAAGCCGGTACAGCAGGGCGGCGCGTTCCCCGGAAGAAAACGAACCGAAGGCTTCTCCGCTTTCCACTTTGCGGGTCAGCCACTCCCGCTCTTCCCGGTTATTGATATGCGTAAACTGGTAAGCGGTCGATTGGGTATAAATTTCCGTAAGCCGGCGGATCGCATCCCAGGCGCTATGCACATCGCCCGGGGCATGCTCCCAGACAATGCCGGCAGGGATGGATTCCAGATCTTCCCGGGTCAGCTGGTAGCTGGCAGGATCCATCATCCGGGTATCTTCCCGCTCTCCCTTCGGGAGCGGATAAAACTCCGCGGCCAGATGACCATAATTGCGGATATAAGTGACCAGCAGGCTGGCGGCCACCGCCGTTTTCAATGCGTCGGCGCCGTACCCGCGCCCGGCCCGCAGCCCGAATCCTTCCTCACCGATCTCCCTTTCCGGCGGAGCCGGCGGCTGCCACTCCTTAAAGAACTGTCTCCATTCCTCTCCGACAGATTGGGGATCGTCCTCATACTGTTCGTAAAGATCTTGAAGGTATCTCAGATTCCATCCGGAAAACCTCAACCATCCGGGTCCGGCTAGTTGTTCCGCCATGAAGTCTCCTCCCCAGCAGCTTATTTGTCTGATGGCCATCAGTTCTTTTACAGGTTATTGTACAAAATGTGAAGGAATTTTAAACAGAATTCACAGAAAAGACCCATATCCGTTCGGGAACCGAATCATCCATTTCCGGCATGGATCAGCTGCTGATTTGAACCCAGACGGTATCGTCCCTGATTTCGATGCCGGAGATTTCCCCGGCGGGGATTTTCTTTATGACTTCAAACGCATTCAGATCAAGCGAGGAGATTCCTGCCCGGTAGGTCAGGAACGGGGGGAGATCAAGCAAATGATTCTTGATGATTTCAAAATCGGCAGGGGTCAGTTTCAAAATCTCGAAGTGGATATTTCTGCCCGAGAAACAGGACGGTTTCAGGACGAGGGTAAAGGCTACGCTGACCGCCATCATCTTCACCCTGCCGGAAATCCGCATCGTATTCCGGGTACACTCAACGCTGAATTCGGGAAAATTCCCGATCGCCCTCTTCTCCAGCAGCCGCTGGATCATGGAAGCATGGATCGGGACAAGCATCGGATTTTTTCGGGATTTATCAAGAAAACGATTCATGCCGTACAACTTCCCCCAGACCGGATGTTCCCCCGAAGGAATGGAAACCCTAATCATCTGAAGTAAGTATCGGCAAAATGTGGTAAAAATTATAGGATGGAATAATCTGTCTCCATGGAATGGAAAGCCTTCCTCTTGCCGGCTTCAGCAGCTTTCCGGCAAAATCCAGCGATCTACAGCGTATCCGATTCCGTCGTCGCGAAGCGAGCGGGTCACATACCGGGCTTTTTCCTTCAGCACATCGACAGCATTTCCCATGGCAATGCCGGTGCCGACCGATTCGATCAGTTCCAGATCGTTCAACCCGTCGCCGAACGCGGCCGCCTCCTCCGGGCGGATTGCCAGGCGGTCCAGCAGTTCCCTCAGCCCTCCCGCTTTGTTGCGTCCGTTCGGATTGATGTCCACCGCCCATTTCCGCCAGCGGTGGATGTAGAGCTTCTGCCGGTTCTTGCCGGTGTATTCCCGCTCCTCTTCTTCCCCGCAAAAAATAATGCACTGGTAAATGGCCGGCGCCTCCTCCTCCGGATTCAGCGGCAGCGGCTCCATAAAACCGATTTCCCGCTGCGCCTGCTGAAAATATGGATCCGCCTGCCGGGTCGTATACATGTTTTCGGAGCCGTAGAGCAGGAGCGTATGCCCCCGCCGCTCCGCCGTTTGCCGCCATTCCCGGATCGTTTCTTCCGCAAAGGCATTTCCGGATACGGTGCGTCCGCAAAAGCCGATATGGCTGCCGTTGCACGTCACCGCCCAGTCAATTCCGAGCTCCTCGCGCAGCGGACGGATTTCATATTCGCTGCGGCCCGTGCACAGCACGGGAATGACCCCCCGCGCTTTCAGTCTGGCCACGGCCCTGCGGGCGGATTCCGGGATATACTCCCGGTCCCTCAGCGTGCCGTCTACGTCGAATGCCGCCAATTTGATCATCTCTTTTGCCCCCCATTCTATGATCTGCCCATAATTATAGCAGAAACAGGGTGAGCCCGCCGGGCCGCTTTCCGGCACCTGCGGCATCCGGAATTGCGGCTGGCTTTGGTCCCGTTTGAGCAAGCGATGCGGGCTTTGCGGCAACACGGCGGACAGAATCGTTGCGACCGGGATGGCAACGCCTTGATCTGCGAAATCCGGCGCGGATCATGAGAAAACGGGATCCGGGAAAACAGATTCCGATGATATCCGTTAACCGCCTGTCATTCTTGATCTCCTTTGGGGAATCAATCGGCTGGATCAGGTTCGTCCCGCCGTTTTTTCGTCCTGGGGAATGGAAAGCCATGCGCGCCGGTTTTGCCAACGGACCTGCACGTCGGTCTCGAAAAATTCCGACAACCGGGTGCCGGTCAGCACTTCGACGGATTTCCCCTGGTCGAATACCCGGCCCCGGCGGATCAGCAAGGTCCGGCTGAAAACCGGAACAATCTCGTCAATATGGTGTGTGACAAGAAGCATGGTCGGCGCGCCGGGTTTGGACGCCAATTCGCTGATACTGGCCAGCAGCGATTCTTTCGACAGAAAATCGAGCCCGTTCGTCGCCTCGTCCAGGATCAGCAGCTCCGGAGAAGCCATTAACGCGCGGGCGATCAGGATTTTCTGCTTCTCTCCCTGCGAGCAGGATTGATAAGCGCGGTCGATCAGATGACCGCAGGACAGCTGCTTCATCAAGTCTATGGCTTTCTCCATATCATCCTTATCCGTTTTATCGTACAGCCCGATGGAGGCAAATTTTCCGCTGATAACCACGTTTTGCGTTTTTTCCGTGGGGTACAGCCTCTCCTGCAGGGAAGAGCTGACCCAGCCGATTTTTTTTCTCAGCTCGCGGACATCCACCGTCCCCAGCTGTCGCCCCAGCACCGATACTTGTCCTTGGCTTGGCCACAAGTAACCGTTGATCATGTTGAGCAGAGTCGTTTTGCCCGAACCGTTCAGCCCGAGCAGCGCCCAATGTTCGCCCTGTCCGACTTTCCAATTCACCCCGTCCAGAATCGTATTCTTATCCCGATACCAGTACACGTTCCGTAGCTCAATCACAGGTTCTGACATGGTTACCCGCTCCAATTTCCGTTGAAATGAGAGATTGACCTGAAAGCGCAGAGAAATCAGCAGATCGGATCCGGCTAAGATTATTCCGGACCCCCGTTTTCGCTTCAAAGAAATACCAAACGGCTGTTTTCGCGCAGCAGGCCGAGGCTTGCGATAAACAGCCGAAGCTTCTCTTTCATTTATGAAATCAAGACTTTGTTCGGTTATGATACCGTTCGTTGCGCCGCCTGTACCGGTGAATGCTCGCCCAGACCGAGTGTCCGCGCCGTAGTATCGTGGATTTCGCGGATCAGCTCCGGATTTTTTAATAGCGGTATGCCATAGGAAGGGATCATCTCTTTTATTTTCGGTTCCCAAGCTTTCCGGTGCTGCGGGAAACACCTTTCGATCACTTCAAGCATGACGGAAACGGCGGTCGATGCACCCGGGGATGCGCCCAGCAACGCGGCAATCGATCCGTCCGCGGCGCTGACGACTTCCGTGCCGAATTGAAGCGTTCCGCGGCCGGCAGCCGTATCTTTGATCACCTGCACACGCTGACCGGCGACGAGCAGATCCCAATCCTCGCTGCGGGCATTCGGGATAAATTCACGCAATTCTTCCATGCGCTGTTCTTTGGATAACATGACCTGCTGGATCAAATATTTGGTGAGCGCCATATTCTTTATCCCGGCCGCCAGCATGGTTACAATATTATCCAGTTTGATGGAACCCAGCAAATCAAACATGGAGCCGGTTTTCAGAAATTTTGGCGAGAAGCCGGCGAACGGTCCGAACAGCAGCGACTTTTTATGGCCGATAAAGCGGGTATCGAGATGCGGCACGGACATGGGAGGTGCGCCGACTTTGGCTTTGCCGTAAACTTTGGCGTGATGCTGCGCCACCACTTCCGGGTTGTTGCAAACCATAAACAGTCCGCTGACCGGAAATCCTCCGATATGCTTGCCTTCCGGGATGCCGGATTTTTGCAGCAAAGGAAGACTTCCGCCTCCGCCGCCGATGAAGACGAACTTCGCCTTGCGGCGTTCGACTTGGCCGCTTTCGACATTCCGCACTTTCAATTCCCAGGAACCGTCCTCGGCGCGTTTGAGATCAGCCACGCTATGTTTGTAGTGGATATCGACACCTTTATTCTTCAAATGCTCGAACAGCATGCGCGTCAATGCGCCGAAATTGACATCTGTTCCGGACTCGATTCTTGTTGCCGCGATCGGTTCATTCGATGTCCGGTCCTTCATGATCAGCGGAACCCATTCCCGCAACTTCTCCGGGTCTTCGGAATACTGCATGCCCTGGAACAGGGGATTGTTTGCCATCGTCTCAAACCGTTTTCTCAAGAAAGCTACGTCTTTTTCCCCCTGAACCAGGCTCATATGGGGCAATGGCATAATAAAGTCCTGCGGATTCCGGATCAGATTGCTGCTCACCAGATAAGACCAGAACTGCAGGGAGAGTTGAAACTGCTCGTTTACTTTGATCGCTTTGCCTATATCTATGGATCCGTCCGGTTTTTCGGTCGTGTAGTTGAGCTCGCACAAAGCGGCATGCCCCGTTCCCGCATTGTTCCATTCGTTGGAGCTCTCCTCGCCCGGGCTGCCCAGCTTCTCAAATACGGTAATGTGCCAGTCGGGTGCCAGTTCTTTGAGCAAGGTCCCCAAAGTCGCGCTCATAATCCCGGCCCCAATCAAGATAACGTCAGTACTGGTTTGTCTATTGCTCATTTTTAACCTTCCTTATACCCTGAGATTTGCAGAAAGGATGCAGGCGCTCCGGCTTGAATGTCATGGCAAGTCAGGGCGCGCGACCAAGTCACACACCTTTTCTGTATCAGCGATACCTTTATTCTAGTGTATCACGATTATATATAGAATAGAATATTACTATTATATGATAGAGACTTGCGATTTAAAAGCCTTCAAAAATGAGCAATCGGTCTATCTGATCGCGGAAACGTGCGGAAACCGGAACTTTTCCCAAGCTTGCGCAAAAGTTGGGGCCTGTCAAACACCCGCGACTTCATTTGTCGGCCCCGGCTCGCCGAAAGAACATAAAAAACTGCGGAAATGCGGCTTTCGTCCGCATTTCCGCAAATGTCCCCGCGCCTGTCCGCGCTTACCGGTTCAACCTCCAATACAGCTCGCCCCACTTGAGCTCGTTCCGGAAGCGGAACAGGTCCGTATTCCTGTCAATCACCACGCATTCGATGCCGGTCATTTCCGCCCAGTCGGCCAACTGCTCCGCGGTCACCTTGTAGGAAAACACGGTATGATGGGCGCCTCCGGCGTAAATCCAGGCTTCCGCCGATTGCTGCAGACTCGGCTGAGGCTTCCATAGAACGCGGGCCACCGGCAGCTTCGGCATCTCGCGCTGGGGCTTCAGCGCGTCAACTACGTTGACGATCAAGCGGAAACGGCCGTTCAAATTGACCAGCGACGCGTTCACCGCCCTGCCCTCGCGTCCGTTGAAAATCAGCCGGGCCGGGTCCTCCTTGCCGCCGATGGAGAGGGGATGCACCTCGAGGCGGGGCCGGTCGGCGGCAATCGTCGGGCACACCTCCAGCATGTGCGCTCCGAGAATCATTTCGTTGCCGGGCTCAAGGTGGTAGGTGTAATCCTCCATAAACGAGGTGCCCTCGTTGTCCGCAATACACTTCATCAAGCGAACCAGGGCAGCGGTTTTCCAATCTCCTTCGCCGCCGAAGCCGTAGCCCTGGGCCATCAGGCGCTGCGCCGCCAGTCCGGGCAGCTGCTTCATGCCGTGCAGATCCTCGAAGGTCGTCGTGAACGCCCCGAAGCCGCCTTCCTCCAGAAAATGCTTCAGGCCCAGTTCTATCCGCGCCTGCTCAAGCACCGCATCCTGAACCCGGCCGGGGGTCCGCGCTTCCGGCGCCAGGTCGTAAAGTTCCGAATATTCTTCAAACAACCGCCTGACCTCGGAATCGGACACGCCGTTCATCCGGTCGACCAGGTCGCCAATGCCGTAGCCGTTGACCTGCCAGCCGAATTTGATCTGGGCTTCCACTTTGTCGCCTTCCGTTACTGCGACCTGGCGCATATTGTCGCCGAACCGCGCGACTTTCAGCTGCCGGCTTTCCATATATGCGGAAGCGGTCCTCATCCAGCCGGCGATGCGGGCCCGCACCTCCGGGCTGTCCCAATGCCCGGCGACCACCTTGCGCGCAATGCCCATCCGGGCTCCGATAAACCCGTACTCACGGTCGCCGTGCGCGGCCTGGTTCAGGTTCATGAAGTCCATGTCGATGCTGTCCCAGGGAATATCCCGGTTAAACTGGGTATGCAGATGAAGTAGCGGCTTCCGCAGTTCCGACAGTCCGGCGATCCACATTTTGGCCGGAGAGAAGGTGTGCATCCAGGTGATGATTCCCGCGCAGTTTTCATCGGCGTTGGCCTCCATGCACAGCTTGTGAATGGCTTCCGGGGTCGTAAGTACCGGCTTGAATTCCACCGGGTAAGGGAGTTCGCCGCTGCCGTTCAGGCTTTCCGTGATTTCCCGGGAATGCGCCTCGACCTCTCTCAACGTCTCCGGGCCGTATAAATGCTGGCTTCCCGTGGCAAACCAATACACATGGGGTTTCTTGTTCATCGGGCCGATTCCTCCTTGATCGCTTTCAACCGTTTCATCACATCATTGCCGCCGCGGCCGAAATAGTCGTGAAGCCGCGTATATTCCCGATACAGCCGGTTATAAATTTCCACGTTCTCCGGAACCGGCCGGAACGTCTCTTCCTTGACCCGTGCCATTTTCCGTGCGGCCTCGACAATGCTGTCGTATCCGCCGCGAGCCGTACCGGCCGCCACGGCTGCGAACATCGCCGCCCCGAGCGCCGGGGTTTGCCGGGAATCGGCAATTTTGATCTCGCGGCCCGTCACATCTGCATAAATTTGCATGAGCAGGCGGTTTCTTTGCGGAAGCCCGCCGCAGGCATACAATTCGTTTACTTCCACGCCGTTCTCGTGGAAGGCTTCCACGATTTTGCGCGTGCCGAAGGCCGTCGCTTCCAGCAGCGCGCGGTAAATTTCCTCCGGCTTGGTGAGCAGGGTGCAGCCGACGATCAAACCGGTCAAATCAGTGTCCACCAGCACCGACCGGTTGCCGTTCCACCAGTCGAGCGCCAGCAAGCCGGTCTGCCCCGGCTTGTAAGCGGCGGCCCGCGTCTCCAGCCATTCGTGGACGCTTATGCCTTCCCGTTCGGCCGCTTCCTTCACATAAGCCGGCACCGCTTCGTCGATAAACCAGGCGAAGATGTCCCCGACCGCGGACTGCCCGGCCTCGTAGCCGAAATAACCCGGGACTATGCCGTCCTCGACCACGCCGCACATTCCTTCCACACGCTTCTCTTCCGTGCCGAGCAGCATGTGGCAGATTGAAGTGCCCATGGCCATCACGAGCTTGCCCGGTGTCACGACGCCGACCCCCGGCACGGCCGCGTGCGCATCCACGTTTCCGACGGCGACGGCGGTTCCCGGCAAGAGGCCCGTCAGTGCCGCCATCTCCTCTGTCAATCCTCCGGCCCTGGTGCCCAGCGGCACAACCTCCCCGCGCAGCTTCGTATCCGTCAGGTTCTCCAGCCGCGGATCCAGCGCGCGGAAAAAGTCCTTGCCCGGATACCCTTCCCGCTTGTGCCAGATCGCCTTGTATCCGGCGGTGCAGCTGTTGCGGACGAACCGGCCCGTCATTTGATAGACCACCCAGTCCGCCGCTTCCATGAACAGATCGGCTTCGTCGTAAATCTCCGGGGCCTCATTCAGGATCTGCCAGACTTTGGCAATCATCCACTCCGAGGAAATTTTGCCGCCGTATCTCGCCAGAAAAGCCTCCCCCCGCTGCCCGGCGATCCTGTTGATCCGGTTCGCTTCGTCCTGCGCCGCATGATGCTTCCACAGCTTGACCCAGCTGTGCGGCTGTTCCTTCCATTTCGGGTCGAAGCAGAGAGGCTGCCCGCCCTTGTCCGCCGGAAGCATGGTGCAGGCGGTAAAATCAATGCCGATTCCGATCACCTGCTCCGGCGCGATCCCGGATGGCTTCAAGACGGCGGGCACCGAACGCTTGAGCACTTCGATGTAATCCCCCGGATGCTGCAGGGCCCAGTCATGCTCCAGCCGGACCGAAGAGTCCGGAAGCCGCTCATCAATTACTCCGTGCGGATACGGCGTAACGTGGTCCGCCACTTCCGCTCCGCTCGACAGCTCGACCAATACCGCCCGCCCGGATTCGGTTCCGTAGTCGATGCCGATGGCATATTTGCCGCTCACCTCGAATCTTCCTCCTTCGTTTGCCCATAGTAGGCGTTCGCCCCGTGCTTTCTGAGAAAATGCTTGTCAAGCAGCGTCCGGTTCATCGGCTGCACCTGCGGATTTAACTGATACGTGTGCAGCGCCATCCTGGCGACCTCCTCGAGGACGACGGCGTTATGCACCGCTTGCCGGGCGTCCTTGCCCCAGGCGAACGGGGCATGGCAGTGAACCAGAACCCCCGGAATTTGGGCCGGATCGATTGCGCGTTTCCGGAACGTCTCGATGATCACATTCCCTGTTTCCAATTCGTATGCTCCGCGGATTTCTTCATCCGTCATCGGACGGGTACAGGGAATTTCTCCGTAAAAATAATCCGCCTGCGTCGTCCCGAGGGCGGGGATGCCCCGTCCGGCCTGAGCCCAGCTGGTCGCCCACGGGGAATGGGTATGAACGATGCCGCCGATTTGCGGAAAAGCCTTGTATAAAGCCAAATGCGTAGGAGTATCGGAAGAGGGCTTCAGGCTGCCTTCCACCACTTCGCCTTCCAGATTCAGCACGACCAGATCCTCCAGCTTCAGCTGCTCATAGGGCACGCCGCTCGGTTTGATCACAACCAGACCCGATTCCCGGTCGATTCCGCTGACATTGCCCCAGGTGAAGGTCACAAGCCCGTATTTGGGAAGATCAAGATTGGCCTGCAGCACCTGCTCTTTCAATGGTACCAACAACTGCGCCTCATCCCCTTTTTCGGTTTCCGTTTTCTTTCCCTTTCATTATATAGTTGTACGTACCATTTGACTACCATTTTCTGAAATCTCCGGTTTCGTTTATTGTGAAAAGCGACTTCTTCAGGCGGTACTGCCGGATGTCTGGAAGGAATCGCAGGCGAAAAGATCGAACTCGGCGATGATTAGATCCCGCGGGTGGACTCCCGGACGACCAGTTCCGGCTCGTAGATATGCTGTTCGGGCAGACCGGCCTTGCCTTCAATCCGGTCCATCAGCCATTCGGCGGCAAGAAGACCCATCTCCGTCTTGGGGTGGGTCAGCGTGGTAAGCTTGATCTCCGTCGCCGTGGCCAGCGAGGAATCGTCAAAGCCGACCAGCGAGAGATCCTCCGGCACGCTGAGCCCGGCCTGCCGGACGGCTTCGAGCAGATGTACCGCCAATTCGTCGTTATAGCAGACGAACGCCGTCGGACGTTCTTCCGCGTTCAGCATGCGGAACGCCGCTTCGTAGGGTTTGCTGCGCTTCTCGCCGGTCGTGTAGCGAACGATCCGCTCCGGCGCAACCGGAACAAGGGCTTCATGGTGAGCGCGGATAAAGCCTTTCAGGCGGTTCACCCCCTGCAGGTCGTCCGTCTTGAAAAAGCCGGCGATATCCCGGTGCCCCAGGCTGATCAAATGCCGGGCAGCCTTATGGGCGCCGGATTCGTCGTCGACCCGGATGACGGGACAGTCCAGCTCGGAATAACGCTCGTGAATCATCAGGTAAGGAATCTTCCTGTAGTCCAGCGTCAGGAAATGTCCCAGGTTCGGATTGCCTTCCGCGCTTCGCGTCGGCTCGATGATCAGGCCGCTGAGCGGCTGGCTCATCATCATCTCGAGACTTTCCCGCTCCTTCTGCTTGTCATTGTCCGTACTGGACAGGAGCATCCGGTATCCCCGGCTGCGGAGGGCCGCTTCAGCTCCACGGACAATGTGCGGGAAGATGTAATCCGAGATGTAGGTCGTAATAATGCCGATCATCCGGGTTTCCTTTCCGCCGGGCGGCGCCTCCGGCACCGTGACAAACGTTCCTTTTCCCTGGATGCGCCGCAGCCGCCCCTCCCGCTCCAGCATGCCGAACGTCTGGCGAACCGTCTGCCGGCTCATTCCGTAGCGTTCGGCAATTTCATTCTCGGTGGGCATGCGGTCGCCGGCCCGCAGCCGGCCCGATTCCAGCCAGGACAAAATTTCCCGCTTCAGCTGCAAATATTTGGGCGTGGTTTTGTTTTCGGACATGGATCGCAGCTCCTTGCAGTTCCGTTCTAAACAAACTGCCCCCATTATAGCACGCCTTGAAGTTGTATGTACATTTCCAGGGGAAATTCGTGAAACCGCGAACCGTCGGCAATAAACGTCCCGAATGCGGGAACACCATCCTGTGTTTGCAGCCGAATGGAACATGCATATATGAAGCCGCCCCTGCCGGGCGTAGCATCACTCCATCTCCACCTGCACCGAATAGACGGCGCGTTTGCCGTCTTTATTCGAAGTGAAATAAACCCGGCTGTCATCATGGCTGAAAATCGGGTGGGGATGGCTGTCCTGGGAATCCCAGTTGGAGCCGTGCCTGCACAGGGGAATCCATTGCATGGTGCCTTCGTTCCAGTTCACCCGCTGAACGCTCAGCCAGTCTCCTCCGAAATATGCCGGCGGCGCGCCGTCCGTATAATAACCGTCGGATACCAGCCAGTCGCGATGCCGGCGGCCGACCGTGAAATGCCCGTATTTGCGGTAATTTGGGGGCAGCGCAATTTCGGTGATTTTCTTCCCGTCCAGATCGAATTTGCCGACATAGGCCGGCCCGCCTTTGTACATTCCATGGTAGATCACCGATTGGCCGTCTTCCGTCCACATCTCGTGGCAAGTCCAGTCTTCGCGGCTTCTCCTCCCGTCTTCGGTTCTTACCCGGATGTGCCTCTTCCCGTCCCACAGCCAAACCCGGCGGATCCCGCAGTCGGAAGGCCATTCGTGGTTGTACAGGATGAGATCGCGGTCAAGCGGCGAAAACTGCACGTGGGTAATCCACGCGCGGGGAACCGGCTCCGCCCGGATTTCCTCCCCGGTCTGCGTATCATAGATGCGGAGATAGGAACAGAGGCCTTCCTCCCTAATCCTTTCGTCGATGTCGTACGGAGGCCTCCCTCCGGACAGCCTGTCATATTCCAGCGCCCTTGCGTCGGTCGTAGGAACGCAAAGCCGGGTGCCGTCCGCGCTGACATGGGTGAAAGCGGTTACCTGATGCGCCGGAAGGCGGTTCAGAATACGGATCGCCCCGTTTAAATCGACGGTACGGATTTCCCGTCCTTCGATATAGTAAATTTGGCCGCTTTCCGGATGCAGGCAAACGCTGGCCTTGCCCAGACCCTCGTCCGGACGGCCGTCAAAGTAGACATAGGATTTCAAAGCGCCTGAATCGTTGAACGTAAGCTGCCGTTCTTCCCCGCTATCCAGCCATTTGGCAAAAAGATTCGGATGTCCCGTCCGGTCGCTGATCATGACCAGCACCCGATCGTCCCGGGTCAGGCTGGTGGAAGTAAAATACAGCAGCTGATCGTTGGCATTCAACGATGTGATACGGATCGGCTCCATGACCGTCTCCCCTTTCGATATTGACGTTCGCCTCTTTGCCGGATCCGAACGGAAGAAACATGGTTGTCGGCAACGATAGGCGCTTGATCCCATTCTATGTCCGCTTCCCAGGGGGATTCAACCCATTTCGACAGATGAACGAAAAGACGCCCGCTTTCAGCGGATGGCCGCTGAGAGCAAGCGTCGGATCGGCGGGCCGATCGTCCCGGCCTTACGAGTTCCGGCCGAATCGCTGCGCATGCTCCTTGATCAGCCGGTGAAGATGCTTCAGGCAGCCGATCAGCATGGGGCCGCACTGCAGAATCTGCCCGTCGATCTCGTAGACCGCATCCCGGGTTATCGCGGGGATACCCGGGAAGCCGTCCCTGCCGGTGAATTGTTCGCGATCGAACGGCTTGCCGCACCAGGAAGCGAGCACAAGGTCGGGAGCGGCGTCGCGGATATCCTCCGGCCGGATGACCCGATCCGATGCTTTGCGGCCTTCCACGGAAAGCGTGCGGAACACGTCTCGCCCGCCGGCCAGCTCGATGAGGTCGCTGACCCAGCCCGTTCCGCAGATCAGCGGATCCATCCATTCCTCGAAATAGACGCGGGGATGCCAGGGGAGACGTTCCGCCTGGAGCCGGATTTCCTCCATTTCCTGCCGCAATTCCGCTGTCAGCTGGGCGGCTTTATGCGGCTCTCCCACCAAATTGCCGAGCAGGGCGATGGTCTTGAACAAATCCTCCAGACGGTGCGGCTGAAGATGCAGCGTATAGACGCCGGCATCGCTCAGCCTGGCGGCAAGCTCCTTCTGGACATCGGAGGTCAGGATCGCGAGATCCGGCTTCAGGCCGAGAATCCGTTCCAGATTGCCGGATTTGAAGCCGCTCACCTTGGGGAGCCGCAGCGCCGCCTCCGGATATTGGGTGTAGGCGGAAATTCCCACAACCCGGTCGAGTGCGCCGAGCCGATCCAGAATCGCGGGAATTTCCGCGGCCAGACAAACCATTCGTTCAGGAAACATTTTCGATCCCATCCTTCTTGCGCATTTGCGTTCCGCAAGATTGTACCCCGCTCCCCCGGCTTCGTCAACCCGGCTTTGGTACCGGTTCCCCGTGTTCTATTTCTGAAGCACGCTGGTCAGGGAATGCTCGCTTAGCATATCCTTCACTTTGACCGGCGCGCCGGTCTCCATGCTCCGTTCCATGGCGGCCATGATCGCCAGCGTGCGAATCCCTTCTCGAAGATCCGGCTTCGGCGTCTCGCCCCGGTCCAGACATTCCGCAAAATATTCGATATAGTTCTGGTATTCGCCGGCGTGGTGGCTTTCCCCCTCAAAGCGGAAATAATACGGGTGCTTCTCCTCGAATGAATGGGTAACTGGCGGCTCCGGGGGAAAATGGGTATGATATAACAGCTTGGAATAGACGGACCGGCTCGTTCCCTTCGTTCCCCGCAGGGTGCAGCTGATTCCGGGATCGACGTTGCGCAGCGCGGGCTTGGTGTACGAACCGCCGACCTGGGCGATGCGGCCCTCGGCGTCTTTCATGAGGAATCGCATCGTATCCGGCGCTGCCAACCCGTATTCCCGGTTCGTCGCGCTGGAATGGCCGTAGCCGAACACCTCCTCGATGCCGGGCAAATACCAGGCGGCCAGATCGACCGCGTGGATCATGAAGTTGTACATCCAGCTGAAGCCCTTCTGCCGGCTCCAGCCCTTCTGCAGGAACCAGCGGGCGTCCGAGATGTAGTACGTTTCGACCGTATCGATCTCGCCGTGGCGCCCCGCCAGGTAATCGCTGCGCTGATGGATCATCGGCTCGAAGAAACGGCTGCTCTGTCCCACAAACAAATGCTTCCCGGTCGCTTCCGCCGCCTCCAGCACGCCCCGGGCTTCGTCCAGCGAGACCAGCATCGGCTTGGTCACAATGACATGCTTGCCCGCTTCCAGCGCCTGCCGGATATGCAGGCCGTGCAACGGATCCGGGGTATAGATGGCAATGACCTCGATCTCCGGGTCGTCCAGCAAATCCTCATACTTCCGCGTGTAGCGGGTCAGCCCGAATTCGGCGGCCCGGGCCTTGCAGACTTCCTCGTTGATATCGCAGACGTTGACGAGATTCCAGCGGCCGCTTTGAATGGCCGCCGACAGTATGCTGCGTCCTTCCCCGAGCCCGATCACTCCGAGCCGGTACACTTTCTGCGTCATCTGCATTCCTCTCCCTT
>Ga0310828_1000963_pt1 | contig 21137 bp, 15 predicted proteins | sample WT_ome_3_FD_202242 | JGI IMG/M metagenome (GOLD analysis project Ga0310828, IMG submission 202242) | Sorghum-adapted microbial communities enriched on wild type (WT) sorghum from Joint BioEnergy Institute, Emeryville, California, United... ... | reverse complement strand
ACAAGAAGTAGAACGGCGTTGGAAAATCCTTCTGGCTAAACACGAACACCCGTATCTCTAAAAACAGGCTGGAAGTGAGACGAACAAGATTGGAAGGGAAGCGGCCAAGCGCCGCTTTCTTTTGTTACACAGAGCATTCATCCTAAGCACATAAGTCAAATGGAAGGAGAGTGAGGGGATGATTTCATCCTTTCGAGCATTTCGTGTACACCAGGATGAGTCCGGGTTTCGGTCAGGGGTTGAACAGATTGACCTCTCGGCGCTTCCTGACGCCGATGTTACCGTCAAGGTTCATTATTCCAGCGTTAACTATAAAGACGGATTGGCAAGTATCCCCGAAGGAAAAATCGTTAAAACCTATCCCTTTATCCCCGGCATTGATCTGGCCGGGGAGGTAACGGCCTCCCGCGATGCACGGTGGAAGCCCGGGGACCGGGTGCTGTGCACCGGTTACGGGCTGGGTGTAACGCACGCGGGAGGGTTCGCCGAAGTCGCCCGTGTCCCGGGCGACTGGCTGGTGCCGCTGCCGGAGGGCCTTTCGTTCCGCGACGCGATGGCGATCGGAACGGCGGGGTTTACGGCAGCGTTGTCGGTCCGGCGCCTGCTTGACAATGGGCTGGCGACCGGACAAGGGCCGGTGCTCGTCCTCGGAGCCACCGGCGGCGTGGGCAGCATGGCCGTGGCGATCCTCAGCCGGCTCGGTTTCACCGTCACCGCGGTCACTGGGAAGCCGCAGGCGCGGGAGAAGCTGGCAGCCTTTGGCGCCGCAGAGGTCCTCTCCCGAGAGGAGGCGGCTTCGGGCGCCAAAGGCGCGCTGGGCAAGGAGCGCTGGGCGGCCATCGTTGACCCGGTGGGAGGAGCGATGACGGCCGACCTGCTGAAGTCGGTACGCTATGGCGGCTCGATTGCCTTATCGGGATTAACCGGCGGCAGCGGGATCGAAACGAACGTGTACCCCTTTATTTTACGCGGGGTGAATTTGCTGGGGATCGATTCTGTATTTTGTCCGGCACCGTTGCGGCATGAGCTGTGGCAGCTTCTGGCCGGACCGTGGAAGCCGGAGTCGGTGCTGGCTGGAGGCATCACCGAATATCCGCTGGAGAAGCTGCCGGAGGCGCTTCGTACCGTACTGGCCGGGGAAGCCATCGGGCGCCAAGTCATCTCCTGCATCAACTGAAACGGAATCCATGGTATAAATTGGGGAATCTTGAGACAACCTAACACCATCGGCCGAAGCTGGCTTAGCTTAGGATAAAGGATGGGATACCAATGAGATGGTGGAAGGTTGGATTGGGAATCGCCTTGGCGCTCTCTTTAACCGTAGGATGCGGGAATGTGCAACGGGTAGCCAAGGAAGAGATGAACAAATATAGCATGCAAAGCTATCGGCAAGGGAACGAACGCCAATTAACGACCGGAAAGACGCTGAACACAGCACTGCTGCAAGCATTGAAAGCGGAATGTGCGAAGCGTGGGATCAAACTGACCCATGAAACCTATGCCGAAGGGCTGGACGGGAATATTAGCTACAGTTATTTTATTAACGGGGATGCGCGGCATTTTATAATCGTACACGTATTTCCGAGCGAACAGGATCGGATTCGCGAAATTTCCGAAATTTATGGAACTGGTGATGGCAAGAAGGCAGTCTCCGCCCAGTCGGTCTCCAGCCAGGCTGCGGTGATCTCGGTGAAGGACAATGCTGCCTTGGTTTACTCGTCCAGCGCGCAGAAGGATAGTCCATACCGAGAAGAGATTCAGACGATATTTGATAAATTGTTGCAGCAAATGAATAATCGATCGAAGTAATGACAAAGCATGAGCCTCATATAAAAAACCAACCGCTTCCCTTCGTTTAAGGAAGGAGAGCGGTTGGTTTTTTGCGTTTTATTTCTTATTTCTTATAAATTTCACGCATGACGTGACGCAGCTCGGGAAGGATAATCCGTTCCATCGCCAGCTTCACCGCGCCCTGGGAACCAGGCATGGAGAAGACCGCCGTATTGCCGATCGTTCCGGCGATTGCACGGCTGAGGATGGCGGCCGAACCGATATCTTCCGTAAAGCTGAGGTAACGGAAAATCTCCCCAAACCCGGGCATCTCTTTGTTGAGAAGGCTGCGCACCGCCTCAAACGTCGTATCCCGGGGCGCGATGCCGGTGCCGCCACTCAGCAGAACCGCTTCGATCGCGGGATCGGAAGCGGCTTCCCGCAGCAACTGGCGGATACCGTCATATTCGTCCTTCACGATCACATAGCGGGCTATATGATACCCGTTCTGCCGAAGCAGATCTTGGATCAACCGGCCGCTGGTATCGGTTTCTTCCGTCCGTGTATCAGAGACAGTAATGACGAAACAAGATACTTCATCCGGCGCTTCCATCCGGTGTTCATCAACGGATCTCATCGTGTTCGCTTCTTCCTTTCTTTGGAGGTTAATTCCATTGTATCATGTTTGACGAGCTAGGAGCGTGAGCTTGTACCGGAGTGGAGCTTCAGGCGGGGGAAGGAAATGGAGTTGCATGTCCGGGGTGGATGGTGTACACTCGCATTCGAATGATTTTATCCTTATATCCCGATGGCAGGAGGTTGTTAAGGTGGGAAACAGCGTGACCCCCGTTTACATATTGTCCGGATTTTTAGGAAGCGGCAAAACGACGCTGCTCCAGCGGCTGATCAGTTATTGGCAGGAGCAGGGGCTTTGTCCGGCCGTGATCATGAACGAAATCGGAGACGTGAATCTCGATGGATTGCTGGTTTCCAACGAAGTGCCGATGGCAGAGATGCTGGGCGGCTGTATTTGCTGCACGATTCGCGGTGACTTAAGCGTACAGATGGCGGAATTGATCGAAGGGGAGAAGCCGGATCTGATCGTGATCGAGGCGACGGGCGCAGGCAATCCGATGGAAATCTTTGATGCCGTGACGGAAGTGTCGCTCTATCTCAAACTGGACATCAAGCCGATGGTGACGGTGGTGGATGCAGCCCATCTGGCTGAGCTGTACGCATCCCAGCAGGGGAAAACCTACCGGCTGATGGTGGAGCAAATCCGCTGCGGGTCCGTATTAATCCTGAATAAAATCGACTTGCTGGAGCCGAATCGCCAGCAGGAAATGACCGCGTTTCTTCGCCGCATGAATCCTTACGCTCAGATCATCCCAGCGGTGAAATGTGATGTGGAGGTGTCGTCATTATGGGCACACTCCCAAACTCATGACCCTACTCATGATGATGAGGGTCACACCCACGATCATCACCCTCATCATCACGAGGGGGATGATCATCACCATGATCATCAAGAAGCGCATCATCACGATCACAATCATGATCATGCCCATCCTCACGCATCGCATGAGCACGTGACCGTCTATACGCACTATTTTGACGGACCTGTGGACAGTGAGGATTTTGAGCGTTTTATTGCTGAGTTGCCTCGGGAAGTGTATCGCGGCAAAGGGGTTCTGCGATTTACCGATACCGCCAGCCGCTTTCTGTTCCAATATGCGTACCGGGAAGCGGATTACCTGAAAATTACGCCGCAAGGGGATGTCCCTGACGTGGCCGTGTTTATCGGAGAGCACTTCGACAAGCAGGAGCTGGCGCAGCGATTGCGCGCTCTGGAGCACAACGCATCGGAATGAAATAACAAACGTTAGTCCAGGCAAAAGAAGAGAACCGCGAGTCTATCGCGGTTTTCTTCATTATAGTGTCGATTAAGTTAATTCTCCCCGGGGCAATCTAAAACTGCTTTTTCTTGAAGAGGGAGAGATTCACATGAATGGAAAATCAAAAAACGCGGCGAAGTTCATCCATTATGTGTGATTTAAGACGGAGATCGAAACCACGATCTTTCGTTTTCGAAACGCCGTCATCGGGATGGATACGTATCCCGCGCTGCTGGGCGTTGGCTATATTATTGGCCCGCGGATCGCAGGCCAGATGCTGGCTGGCGGGATATTGGCCTGGCTGGTGCTGATCCCGATGATTGGATTCTTTGGCGCTGGGTATCGAGATCTTGGAAGCCAATGGCTGGCTTCGCGGGGCAGAAGAACGGCAGAAGGTGCCGATCTGGGTTAACGTGAACCTATTGTAAATCTTAAAAAAGGGAAAAGAAGTGCAACCTTTCTGGTGGACAGGCCGTCTAGGAGGGCAGAGGTGATAAAGACATGAAGAAAGCAAATCTAAAATCGAAAAATTACCGCAAAATGAAACTGGCTGCCAGCCTGATGATGACCAGTTCGCTGCTCCTGGCTTCCTCCGTGTCCGCCTTCAGCGATGTGCACGGACAGGACGCGAAGCTGACGGAAGAGCTGCAACAGAAAGGGATCATTCAAGGGATCACGAAAGACCATTTCGTTCCGCTCGGCAAGCTGACCGGTGCGCAAGGTATTCATATGATTGTAAAGGCGCTGGAACTCAAGCCGAAAGCTGAAGGCGCACTGCCACCTTCGGGTCATACCGAATGGTATGCAGCCTCGCTGCGGATTGCAGAGGATAACGGCATCAAGTTACCGAAGGATTTTGCGCCAAATAGCCAGCTGAGCCGAGAAGCCTTCGCCGACCTACTGATGCAAGCCATTAATGTTACGGGAAATTACCCGACCATTAAAATGTTTATTGAGGTCGCCGATGCCGACCAAATGAATCCGGATTATGCGAACAGCATTCAGACCTTGTTGCTGATGAAGATCGCAAGTCTGGACGAGCAAGGGAAGTTTCACCCAAAACAAGCGATTACGCGGATTGAAGCAGCACGGCTCGTTCACAATGCTGCGGAATTCGTAGGCAAACATAAGGAAGCGGAGCAAAACGTGCAGGATCAGGTGAGCTTTGAAGTCGAAAAAGTGAATGGCCAAATCAATAAGGTCGTCTTGACCCGGGCCCAACAACCGAATCCGGGGTATGGCATTCGCGTTGCGAAAGTTGAGTTCTCCGGGAAAACCGCTACGGTTTATTATGAGCTGCAATCCCCTGAACCGGATATGGATTATATTCAAGTCATTACCGATACGAAAGCAGAGACGTTCGTATCCAGCGAGTACCAGGTAAAAATTAAGCGTTTGTCCGAATAACGACAAAAAAACAACAACCGTTCCTACATTTTAGGAACGGTTGTTTTGTGTTTAACTCGGATTTGCTACCGGAGAGACGGCAGGACCGGCACCGGGGGCGGCCGGTGCTTCGACAGCTCCCGATTGCAGCCGGTACATCTGATAGTACCGTCCGCCGAGGGCCAGCAGCTCTTCGTGCGTGCCGCGCTCGACGATTTCACCACGGTGCAATACGAGGATCTGATCGGCACTGCGGATCGTTGACAAACGGTGGGCGATGATGAACGTCGTCCGGCCTCGTTTTAGTACCTCCAGCGCGGATTGAATCAACGCTTCGGTTTCCGTATCAATGTTGGCCGTCGCCTCATCGAGAATGAGGATTGCCGGGTCAAAGGCCAATGCCCGTGCGAAGGAGATCAGCTGACGTTCGCCGGCGGACAGCGTGCTGCCTTTTTCCACGACCGGTTCGTCCAGACCCTTCGGCAAGTGAGCCAAGATCCGGTCCGCGCCAACGTCGATTAGCGCTTTCTCCGCCTTCTCGCGAGAGATGCGTTCGTCACCTAACGTGACGTTCGACAGGATCGTCCCGGTGAACAGGTATGGATCCTGGAGAACAATCCCCATATGCTGGCGAATCCATTGCTTCGGCAGCTCCGTGACGGGTGTGCCGTCGATGGTGATCGTGCCTTTCTGCGGATCGTAGAACCGGAAGAGCAGGTTGATGATTGAGCTTTTACCGGAGCCGGTATGTCCGACCAAAGCAACCGTCTGGCCTTGCTTCGCCTCAAAGGAAATATTTTTCAACACATAGTCTTTCTTGTAAGCGAACGAGACGTCTTTGAACTCTACATTGCCATTATAGCGCGGCATCGAGCCGTCTACGACGGGCTCACCCGGTTCGTCCATCAGCGCGAACACCCGGCCGGCGGAAACCATTGAGGAATCCAGCGCGGCCAGCTGGTTGACCATCCCGGTGATCGGTTGGAACAACCGTCCAAGCACATCAACGAAGGCATACAGTACGCCAAGCGATATGACGCTGGAACCGCCAAGCTGCGCTGCACCGAAATACCAAAGTACGGTCGCAAATGCTACGTTCCGCAGGACATTCACCAGGTTATGCGAAGTGAAGGCATTTAAGTTCAGCATCTTGTTCTGGTGCTTCATGTAATCACTGTTCAGGTTCTCGAACTCTTCCCTCGTTTGCTCTTCACGGCGGAAGATTCGGATGATCGACATCCCCTGAATCGATTCATTGATGATGGCGTTGATTTCACTCAACCGCGAGCGGATAATCGTGTTATATTTCGTCGCGAATTTACGGTAGAAAACGATCCACAGATAAATGATCGGCACGACGAATAAGCAGATGAGGCCCAATCTCACGTCCAGAATAAACAAGGCGACGTACACGCCCAGCATGTTAATCACACCGGAGAAGAAGTTGGCCAGCACGGCGATAAACAATTCCTTCACCGCCTCCGTGTCGTTGGTGACGCGGGAGACCACTTTCCCGGCAGGCAGATTATCGAAAAAATGCACCGGCAGCCGCTGAATATGGGCGTAGACATCCATGCGCAGCTTGCGGATGACTTGGTTGGCTGAGGATTGCAGCCAGTAGGTTTTGCCAAATTCCATCACAATGGCAACAGCTAGGAAAACGAAATACCAGACGATCAGCGACAGAATGCCAGGAACCTCCGGCTTGTAAAAAGCAAACAGACCAGACGCGCTAAGTTGTTGCGCCGGATATTGCGTGCTTGCGCCGTCCTTCCGGGTGAGGGTTAGGACGCCGTCTTTAAAGCTGCGATCGCCGGAGACGTCCGGGACGGCCGATTCCACGAAGACGAAGCTTTTACCGACCTGCAATACGCGGACCTCGTTGCCTTTGGCTTCACCTTCGGCAAAGCGGTCGCCACGCTTAAAGTTGCGGCCATCGTATGTGGCGGTATATTTGTCTTTGACCGTCGTTTCGTAAAACGGCTGCTCGATTGCCAGCATATGATCGTCGATCATCGTACGGGCGATAAATGGGCCGGCCAGTTCGGCCGCGACCCCAATCGCCAGCATGACGAGCGCGAGGATAAATGTTTTTTTCGCTGTTAAGGCGTATTTGAAAAGTGCTTTTCCCGTATGGGTGTGCATCGCTTTAAGACACCTCCCCGTCAGTCAGGTTCGATTCAACCTGTTGACGTTCGTATTGTTCACGGTACCAGCCGCCTAACTGCAGCAGCATATCATGGGTACCTTCTTCGATAATTTTGCCTTTCTCCAGTACGACGATCCAATCTGCGTGTTCGATGGCGGACAGGCGGTGCGTGGAGATCAGCGTCGTTTTGCCGGCGCGCTTGCTGCGGATGTTCTCGATGATCCGCGCCTCGGTCCGGGCATCCACTGCGGAGAGGGCATCGTCGAGAATCAACAGCTCCGGATCGGCGATAAACGCCCGCGCCAGGGAGACCCGCTGCTTCTGGCCGCCGGAGAGGGCGACACCTTTCTCGCCGACCAGTGTATCCAGCCCGTCAGAGAGGGTCCCGAGATCTTGGTCGAAGGCTGCGGTGCGAATCGCCTCCATAATTTTCTCGTCGGACGCACCGGGGTAGCCGAACTGGATATTTTGCCGTACCGTCTTGGAGAACAGAATTTGCTCCTGCGGTACATAACCGATCCAGCTGTGCAGCCGTTTCAAGGCAATCTGCTGAATCGGCACGCCGGAGATCGTCAGCTCGCCGCTGCCCACTGGATATTCATGCAGCAATTGCTTGAGCAGGGTGGATTTCCCGCTGCCGGTCCGGCCGACGATGCCCAGCGTCTCGCCGCGTTTAATCGTTAAGTTGATATGCTCGAGATTATTGATCGTTGACGTCGGATAACGGAAGGTCACATCTTTGAACTCGATCGTTTCCGGTCTTTCCACCGGAACCGGGTTCGGAACGTCCTCGACGTCCGGCTTTACGTTTAACGTTTCGTTAACGCGGTCCAGCGAAGCGCCGCCGCGCTGCATAATGTTGATCAGTTCGCCGATCGCAAACATCGGCCAAATCATCATGCCGAGGTACATATTAAAGGTTACGAGATCGCCCAGCGTCAGTTCATTTTGAAAGACAAGATAAATGCCGTACGTGAGCCCGATGGCATAGCTGAGTCCAACACATAAGCGGATCGTAGGTTCAAAATAAGCATCAACTTTGGCGACGGCCAAGTTTTTCTTATACACGTCATCTGTGATTTCCGCAAAACGTTTCTCATCATTACGCTCTTGGACATAGGCGCGAATGACACGGATCCCGGCGACCGACTCCAGTACTTGGTCGTTCATGTCCCCGAAGGCATCCTGAGCCAAGGTATAGCGCTCATGGATGATTTTTCCGTAAATTTTCATCGCCAGGGCGATAAAAGGGAGGGGGATGATCGCTGCTAACGTCAGCTTCCAACTGATCAGCGTGCTCATGGCCAGGAAGATGACCGTGAGGTATGCCGTCGAGTCGGTCAGCGTCAGCATCCCGAAACCGGCGGTGGTGGCCACCGACCGCAAATCGTTGGTCGCCCGGGCCATCAGGTCGCCGGTGCGGCTCCGCTCGAAGAACGGCGGCGTCATCCGCAGCAAATGGCTCATAAACCGAGTGCGAAGCAGCCGCTCGACCAGGTTCGAGCCCCCGAACAGGGAATGCATCCATATGTACGTAATGAGATAAATGAAGATCAGTACGCCGATAATGAGTAAAATATATTGTGTTAATGATGCCCAAGTGACCGTGCCGGCCACGATTTCATCGATGGCGCTGCCAAGCAGCCGCGGCGGGGCAAGTTCCACGATGCCCACAAAGATGAGCAGGAACAAGCCGATGATGTACCGCCTTTTTTCCCGTTTGAAAAACCAACCCAAATTTTTTAAAACCGAAAACATAATGGGGTTTCCTCCTTTGAATTCCCGATTGCCATACCTGCGGGAGAACCTCTACAAGTGTCCGAAACCTGCCAAAAACCGCAAAAAGGCATATCGTCCGAAAACGATATGCCTTAAAACCATAACATATGTCGCGTCCGTTACTTATGATAAGCAACCTCCGCGTGTATGATATCACGTTTACCCTAATAACCAGAAATGAAGCCAAAGGGGCGGTTATCGCATGAGATGAACCAATCCTGCAGGGGTTGCTCCGGTATTTAGTTGTGTACTGTGATGCGCAGAAAGATACATAGACACTAATTTCACTTTAAACACCGTGCTTCACCCTTTCTTGAATGGTAATTAATTGAATGCGATCTCGTATGTTCCCGATTTTAGCATCGCACAAAAGAAGATGTCAAACATTAATTTTCTCAGTAACTATGCAAAACTTCGGAACTTCGTCGAACAAAGGTTTGGCTTTTGGCTCGGTATCGACTACAATAAAAGGGAAGACGGTATGGAATTATTTATACCGTTGTAGTTTCACCTGAAGCACCAAGAAGGTTGGATAGATAGATAGATAGAGGAGGAGAAACGATCATGATTCATGTGAGCAACGAAGCTGTAGCATGGTTTAAGCAGGAACTGGGACTACAGGAAGGTCAGGCAATCCGCTTCTTTGCACGCTATAGTGCGGGAGGCAAGCTGCATCCGGGCTTCTCGCTAGGAATCGACGTGGATCAACCTGTATCCCCGGGGATCAAAGCCGAAGTCGAGGGGATAACGTTCTACATGGAAGAGCAGGATATGTGGTATCTCGATGGGTATCATCTCAACGTGACCTATGATCAGCAGTTGGGTGACATCGAATATGAATATGAGGTTGCGGCATCGAATTAAACCATGGCAATAAGCGCAAGAACCCAAAGGCCCGTTCATCGACGGGCCTTTTCCTTTGAAGTTTCAGACGGACGGGAGCGGGCCCGTCAATCGTCAAATAATGCTGTCTTCCATCGCAAATTCAAAATCGCCGATATCATATACTTGTACTGGCACCTCGGCTTCAATAATCCGCCGGATCAACTCCAGCTGATCGGTCAGGACTGGCACGTTCTCCCGATGGGCGGTCAGTACGATTTCCGTTTCGATCGGATCAAGGAACTCACCGTATTGTTCGTTGTCCACCGCGTTCACCACGGTCCAGGTGACATGATCACCGAATAAGATCGAAGGACTCTTAGCCCAAGGAATCGTGAGTGCCCGCTCCAGCTTCTTGCGATTCAGCGGTTCTTCAAGGTAGGCGATCAATTCGCTGATTTTCTGCTTCACGTGCATATCATCGATTGGGTCGTTCATCAGCGGCTCGGGACTATTTTGAAATTCATAAAGCTCCATGACGGTGTTGTAAGGTACAATATATTCCACAGGCGCACTCGGCACCAGCAATTCACCATATATCGCCACCATCACGGCTTCGATCACAAATCGGCGTGACATGGTCATCCTCCTAAAACGGCCTGTAACTCATTGCTGCCTTAAGTATCTTACGACAACTCAATTTATTAAGGAGTATACCATAACCAGTTGATAAATTCAGCTTTGCCGCGCGAAAATCGGCTTTTATACGGGAAGGAGGAAATAGCGAATGACATCTAACATAGAGCGAGAAGCTCTTGGGCTATCCCCGCAAACGCAGCGTTGGATCGAGGAACAGACGGGGCAAGGCGCCAAAGTGATCTCGGCGGTTTCTTTGAAGGGGGGCACTTCATCGGTGGTGTATGGGGTGAAAATAACCCAAGGAGATACCTGCCACGAAGTCGTGCTTAGACAATTTACTAATCGGGAGTGGCTGCGGGAAGAGCCGGAGCTCGCGTTGCACGAGACAGCGGCGTTGCAGACGGCTAGTGCAGCGGGTCTACCGTCGCCGCAAGCGCTTGCCTGTGATCCTGACGGCAGCGCTTGCGGCGTGCCGTCTGTGCTGATGTCTTATCTGACGGGTCAGGTGGTGCTGAACCCGGCAGATCGATTGGATTGGCTGGACGGGCTCGCCCGGATGTTAGCGGAGATCCACGCGGTGGAAGCTTCGCCAATCCGGTGGAACTATTTTACCTATAATGAGGTATCCCGATTGACGGTGCCCCAGTGGTCCCGTGTTCCTGAGGCATGGCGGAAAATGATTGACCGCGTGCAAGGACCTGTGCCAACGTACATGTCGCAATTCATTCATCGCGATTACCACCCGGCTAACGTATTGTGGCGAGAGGGGCAGGTCAGCGGTGTCGTCGATTGGGTGAACGCGTGCATGGGGCCGGCCGGGATTGATACAGGCCACTGTCGGTTGAATCTCGTACAGATGTATGGGGTGGAGGCGGCGGATACTTTTTTGGATCACTATCTTGCTTATGCCCGGCGGGTGAGGTGCGACGTAAACGATCCCTATTGGGATATGCTATGCCTGATCGAAGTGCTGCCAGGTCCGCCCGAAGTGTATCGAGGGTGGCCGGATTTGGGACTGAACGGGTTAACGCCGGAGCTTCTCGCCCGCCGTTTGGATGAATACGCGGAGCGACTGGTTCGGAAGCTGGATACTTACGCCGCCGAACGCTAAGAAATCAACAGAGGATGTGCTAACAAATTGAAACATTGGAAAGCCTATTTGACGTTCGTTAGGCCTTATACGAAATGGATTCTACTTACCTTGTTTATAGGGATGTTGAAGTTTGGCATCCCAGCCTTGCTGCCGCTGGTGCAGAAATACGTCGTGGACGATATTTTACTGAACGGCGCAATGGTGCTGGAGCAGAAGGTGTCGCAGTTGATGATCGTACTGGGGGCTACGCTGTTCCTGTTTGTGATCGTGCGCGGTCCGGTGGAATATGCACGGCAGTATTTTGCTCAGCTGATCACGGCTCGGATCTTGTTTGATCTGCGGAACAAGCTGTACGCCCATTTGCAGCGGTTGTCTCTGCGATACTACCAAAATACGAAGGTGGGGGAAATTATCTCCCGCTTCATCAACGATGCTGAGCAGACCAAGAACATCGTCGAAGTCGGCATGATGAACGTGTGGCTGGACATGTTTACGCTGGTGTTCGTGCTGGGATTTATGTTCTATTTGAACCCGTGGCTGACACTGGTGGCCATTGCGATCTTCCCGTTGTACGCGATCGCGGTGAAAGTGCTGTACAAGCGTTTGAAAAAGCTGACCAAAGACCGTTCGGCAGCGCTCGCTGGGATCCAGGCTTATTTACATGAGCGGATTCAGGGCATCTCCGTCATCCGCAGCTTTGCCTTGGAACGTCATGATCGCAAGCGGTTTGAAGGGACAAACGGTCGGTTTCTGCAAAAAGCGTTAGCCCACAGCCGCTGGAACGCTTGGACGTTCGCCGTGATCAACACGCTGACCGATATCGCGCCGCTGCTGGTGATTGGGTACGGCGGGTATCAGGTGATTCACGGCGATTTGACGCTGGGGACGTTTGTCGCCTTTTTTGGGTATCTCGATCGGCTTTACGCGCCGTTAAGGAGATTAATTAACTCCTCAACCACATTAACACAGGCTTCGGCTTCGTGGGAGCGGGTGCTTGAGCTCATGGAGGAACCGTACGACATGACCGATGCGCCGGATGCAAAGGTCCTGCCGCAGGGCAGTCACGGCGTGATGTTCCGGGATGTGTGGTTCAAATATCGGGAAAACGGCGAATGGGTGCTAAAAAACATCTCGCTCGAAGTCAATCCCGGCCAAACCGTTGCCTTCGTTGGTATGAGCGGGGGCGGGAAATCGTCGCTGGTCGGGTTGATCCCGCGGTTCTATGACGTGCAGCGGGGGACGCTGACGGTGGGCGGCAGGGACGTCCGCGAGTGGACGATGGAAAGCTTGCGCAGCCGGATCGGCATGGTGCTGCAGGACAACTTCCTGTTTAGCGGCAGCGTGCGCGATAACATTTTGTACGGCCGGCCGGACGCCACCGAGGACGAGGTAATCGAGGCAGCTCGCGCGGCGAACGCGCATGATTTCATCATGCAGCTGCCGCAGGGCTACGACACCGAGGTCGGGGAGCGCGGCGTCAAGCTGTCCGGCGGGCAGAAGCAGCGGATCGCCATCGCCCGCGTCTTCTTGAAGGACCCGCCAATCCTCGTGCTCGATGAGGCGACGTCCGCGCTCGACCTGGAGTCGGAGCACCTGATCCAGCAGTCGCTGCAGCAGCTCTCGCGCGCCCGCACGACGCTGATCGTGGCGCACCGACTGTCGACGATCACCCACGCCGATCAGATCTTCGTGCTGAAGAACGGCGAAATCGTCGAGCGCGGCACCCACGACGAGCTGATGGCGATCCCGGACGGCGTGTACGCGCAGTTGTACAACATCCAGCATCTCAGCCCGGCGGAGAGCGTAGAGCTGGGCTGAGCGGTTGGGTTGCCCACTCTCCGGATAAGGCCATAAAAGGGCGCTATTACGCGCCTTTCTGGCCAGGTCAGGTGAAATAAGGGAAAAAAGTTCCGCTAATGCACGTGGTGATCAGCCGGAAGGCCGGTTTCTGCGGTAACGGCCGGGGAATAAAGACACATTTTACCGCTATTTACTCGGATATCGTTCGAACGGGTGAAATAAAGGAAAAAAGTTCCGTTATGGGCCGACCGATCGTGTTAAAAGTAACTCTATATTCCCAAGAAAAGTGAAAGGAAGTCACGCGTAATGTGGTTTATACTTGCATTGTTATCCGCCGTTTTTGCGGCGCTCACCTCAATCTTGGCGAAGGTTGGCATTGAGGGGGTTAACTCCAATTTGGCGACAGCGATTCGCACGGTTGTGGTGGTTATTATGGCTTGGGGATGGTGTATCTCACCCACGCCCAGAGCGGACTGTCTGAGATCAGCCGCAAAAGCCGGATGTTCCTGATCTTGTCCGGCTTGGCGACCGGTGCATCCTGGCTCTGTTATTTTAAAGCACTTCAGTTGGGACATACCTCCAAAGTCGTGGCGGTCGATAAATTAAGCATCGTCATCACACTGGTTCTGGCAGTAATCTTCTTATATGAGGAATTTTACATACAAGTCGCTGATTGGTTCTATTTTGATCACGATTGGTACGCTGGTTATGGTGCTGTAAGCAAAAGTGTGATTAGATCACTCTATTTAGGATGTTTTTTTCTGGTATGATAGAACTATTCTGATAGAGTTTGCGCATAACAGGAACATACACAGATAGGAGCTAACATCATGCTAACAGGGGAAGTTCGCAATAAAGTAGATAAAATTTGGACCGATCTATGGGCTGGTGGTATTACCAATCCAATCACGGTCATTGAGCAATTGACGTATTTAATGTTTATTCGTTCCTTGGATGAGAAGGAATTGGAGAACGAAAGCTTCGAAGCGATCAGCGGCCAACCGATGCCGAAAATTTTTCCGCAAGATGAAGAAGGACAGTTGATGCGTTGGAGCAAGTTTAAGACCATGGATGCGCGCATCATCTACGATATCGTCGGCACCAAAGTGTTTCCATTTATCAAAACGTTGAATGGGGAGGACTCGTCGGCATTTTCACGCTATATGCAGGATGCGATGTTCCTGATTCCTACCCCGCAAGTGCTGCAAAAAATCATTACCGGCTTGGATGAACTTTACGAGTATGATATCAAAGACCTTGATATGCAAGGGGACCTCTACGAGTATATGTTGGGCAAGCTGTCAACATCCGGCCAAAACGGCCAATTCCGTACGCCAAAGCATATTCGTGACATGATGGTACGCTTGTTAGCCCCGACACCAAATGATAAAATCTGTGATCCTGCTTGTGGTACAGCCGGTTTTCTTGTCTCGTCTGCAGAGTATATTCGCGAAAAGTATGAGGCCGAGATGACAAGTGAGCAATGGGAGCATTTTGCCGGAGAAATGTTCACGGGGTTTGATACAGACCGCACGATGCTGCGATTGTCAGCGATGAACCTGATGCTGCATTCCATTATCCAACCTCACATTGAGTATGTAGACAGTGTGTCCAAGCAAAATGCGATCTCATCGGCTTACGACATCATTCTGGCGAATCCGCCTTTTACCGGAACCGTTGACACTGAAAGCATTAACAATAATTTAAAAACGGTCTGCGATACGAAAAAGACGGAGCTACTGTTTGTTGCACTATTCTTGCGTCTCCTGCGTAAAGGCGGGCGTTGTGCTTGTATCGTACCGGATGGCGTGTTGTTTGGTTCGACCAAAGCGCATAAATCACTTCGAAAAGAACTGGTTGAAAACCATCAGCTGCAAGCGGTCATTTCCATGCCAAGCGGCGTATTTAAGCCCTATGCTGGCGTCAGCACTGCCGTACTGGTGTTTACCAAAACCGGAGCCGGCGGCACGGATAAAGTATGGTTTTATGACATGAAGGCCGATGGCTACTCGCTGGATGACAAACGTTCGCCGATTGAAGCCAACGACATTCCCGATATTTTGGCGCGTTTCCATAACCTCGAAGCTGAACAGGACCGCAAACCAACGGAGCAAAGTTTCCTGGTGGACAAGTCTGCCATCGCCGCGAACGGCTATGACTTGTCGATCAACCGCTACAAAGAAGTCGTGTACGAGAAGGTAGTCTACGATCCGCCTGCGGTCATTATGACTCGTCTTGACGAACTAAGCATCGATATTGCATCCAAGATGGAGGAGTTGAGGGGGCTTATTGGTGAGTAAGTGGGAGAAGGTGAAGTTGGGGGATGTGTGTGACGTTGAACGTGGTGGTTCGCCAAGACCAATAGAGAAGTTCATAACAGAGGATCCGAATGGTATAAATTGGATTAAAATTGGGGATGCATCTCCTGATAGTAAGTATATTACTGAAACGAAGCAAAAGATAATTACATCGGGGATGAAAAAATCAAGATATGTTCAACCTGGAGATTTTCTTCTGTCAAATTCAATGAGTTTTGGTAGACCTTATATCCTAAAAACAGACGGTTGCATTCATGACGGTTGGTTATTACTAAGAGATAAAAACAATTTCTATCATAAAGAATTTCTGTATTATGTGCTTAGTAGCAAATCAATTTATGAAAAATTCAAAAGTTTAGCTGTAGGAGGAGTAGTAAACAACTTAAACTCCACGATAGTAAAACAAGTTGAGTTGCCATTCCCTCCAAAAGATACACAAAAACAAATCGCCAAAACCCTAGACACCGCTGCGGAGCTTCTTGCTATGCGTAAACAGCAGCTTGCAGAGTTGGATAGTCTGATCAAATCAGTGTTTTATGAGATGTTTGGGGATCCGATTTTAAATGATAAAGGTTGGAGAGTGGAGAACCTAATAAATATAACTACTAAAGTAGGTTCTGGTGCAACACCTAAAGGTGGTAAGGAAAGTTATCAGAGTAATGGTATTAGTTTAATACGGAGTATGAATGTTCATAATGGTATTTTTAAATATGAACAATTAGCTTATATTAATGACGAACAAGCAAATCAATTAAATAGTGTTATTGTAAAGAAAAAAGATGTATTGATAAATATTACAGGTGCTTCTGTGGCTCGATCTTGCATCGTCCCGGATGATGTCCTTCCAGCTAGAGTAAATCAACATGTATCAATTATTAGGCTCAATCAAGATATAGCAAACTCAGAATATATTTCTAACATGTTCACAACCGAAAGTTATCAGAAGCAATTGCTATCAATAGCTGGTGCCGGGGGAGCAACTAGGGAAGCTATTACTAAGCAGCAGCTACTAGAATTATCAGTCCCCCTCCCCCCCCTCCACCTCCAAAACCAATTCGCCACCATCGTGGCGAAGATCGAGGAGCAAAAAGCCCTGGTCAAAAAGGCGATTGAGGAGACACAGACCTTGTTCGACAGCTTGATGGCCGAGTATTTCGAGGACTAGAAGGTCGGGATCACAATGGTGGAGAAGTTTTATCAGATCTTTTTAAGTTATAGAGTAGGCCGAAAGCGATAGGAAAGGATACTGATGTTTGGTAGTTTCATGGTAAAATGATAGAGCAATAGAATACGGCGCTCAAGGGTGGTTGGCTCATCTCCGGATAAGGAGGTGATGCCATGACAGTGTATGAGGCGTTAAGCTTGATGATTGCTTTTGCAGTCCTTGTGATCGCGCTGCTGTCCTTCGATAAAAAGAAGTAGACCCCCTTGAGTTTGTTGGACCCGGGGTCTACCTCTAACCAACACGCCGACCGCCTTTAAGGCAATCTGTTGCATGACCGTGGATGTTACCGCATCCGCGGTCATTCCTAATTTAATCCAATTCTAACGTTATCATACCATATCACGCTTGATTCGGAAACTAGAAAAAGAACCAAAGGTAAGGTGACCAGATGCCGGCAAATTTTGAATTTCTGCAGGGACAACAGGAATATCAGCTGTTTGCGGACGCTTGCCTGGAGGCTGAGCGAGTGCTGGGGACATCGCCGGCGATGGCTGCGATCGGGAGCCGCAAAGCATTGGAACTGGCTGTCAAATGGGTCTACTCGGCTGACAACACGATCACTATGCCCTATAAGGATAATCTCCAGTCGCTAATTCATGAGCCAACGTTTCGGTTTGCAATGGATCACCAGACCTGGGGAAAGCTCCCTTACATCATCAAACTGGGTAATCTGGCGGTACATACGGAGAAATCGATCAGTCGTAGTGAAGCGATCTTATCGCTTTCGGCCTTATTTGAATTTGTTCAATGGCTGGATTATTGCTATGGCGCCAACTACGAGGAGCGTTCGTTTGATGAGAAGCGGATCCCGACAGGAAAGGTCGTTCTGGACGAAGCCAAGGTCAAGGAAAAGGACAGCCTGATCGAGCAGAAAAACTCTGAAATTGAAGCACTCCGCGCGCAAATCGCTGCCATGAGCGATCGGTTGACTGCCGGTAAGAAGGAGCATCAAGAAGAACGCCAGTTCACACCGGTTGACATTTCCGAGTTCCTTACTCGCAAAAAATATATCGATGTCGATTTGAAGCTGCTCGGCTGGACGTTTGGTGACGATGTACGGGAGGAAGTAGAGCTTGAAGGCATGCCTAACGGTGAGGGGAAAGGGGTTGCCGATTACGTCCTTTATGGCAAAGATGGGCTGCCTCTGGCTGTGATTGAGGCGAAACGAACTTCCATCGATCCAAAAAAAGGCACGCATCAAGCGAAGCTGTACGCCGATTGTCTGGAGAACATGACGGGGCGCCGGCCGATGATGTTCACGACCAATGGGTTTGAAACGTACCTGTGGGACGATATGCAATCGCCGCAACGCAAGGTGAGCGGGATATTCTCTAAGGCTGACTTGCAAAAGCTGATGAACCGCCGCACCGAACGCAAGAAGTTGGATGAGATCGTGATCGATGATCGGATTACCGACCGGTATTACCAGAAGGAAGCAATCCGTGCGGTATGCGAAAGTATAGGCACTGGACACCGTCGGGCTTTGCTCGTGATGGCAACCGGTACGGGCAAGACGCGTACGGCGTCGAGTTTAACGGATGTGCTCTCCCGGGGCGGCTATGTGACGAACGTCTTATTTTTGGCCGATCGCACGGCGCTGGTTAAACAGGCGAAAGATGATTTTAAAAATTACTTGCCGCATATGTCTCTCTGCAACCTGCTCAGCAACAAAGATGATAAATCTGCCCGCATCGTCTTCTCCACGTATCCGACGATGTTGAATGCGATTGACACAGCCAAAAGTGAGGACGGAAAGCGGCTCTTTACTCCAGCCCATTTTGATCTGATTATCGTTGATGAGGCTCACCGGAGTATCTTCAAGAAGTATCGGGCGATTTTCGAATATTTTGACGCGTTGATCGTAGGTCTGACCGCGACGCCAAAGATGGACGTAGACCGTAACACTTATGAATTCTTCGAGATGGAAAATGGCGTTCCAACTTACGCTTATCCTTATGAGACAGCAGTTGAGGTCGACCATGTGCTGGTGCCATATCACAACATCGAAATTACGACGAAGTTCTTGGAACAGGGCATCACGTACGATGAGCTATCGCCGGAGGATCAGGCGCGGTATGAGGAGGATTTCACCGATGAAGACGGGGAGATGCCGGAATACATCCCGTCACCTGCGGTGAATGAATTCATCTTCAATCAAAACACCGTAGACACGGTACTTGAAGATTTAATGACAAAAGGCATCAAGGTTGCAGGCGGGGACCGATTGGGGAAGAGTATTATTTTTGCCCAAAATAAAAAGCATGCCGAATATATCGTGGAACGGTTCAATAAGCTATATCCCCAATACCGTGGGGGATTTGCCAAGCGGATCATTTCTGAGGACAGCTACGCTCAGTCACTCATTGATGATTTTAAGATGCCGGGGAAAGAGCCGCATATTGCCGTGTCCGTGGATATGCTGGATACGGGGATCGATGTGCCGCAGATCGTGAATCTGGTCTTCTTCAAACGAATTCGTTCAAAAACGAAGTTCTGGCAGATGATCGGACGGGGGACGCGGCTATGTCCGAATCTGTTTGGAGACGGACAGCATAAGACTGGCTTCGTCATTTTTGACTACCTTGGCAACTTTGAGTTTTTCCGCCAGCATAAGGAAGGACTTCCCGGGAATGAAGCGCAGAGTGTTTCCGAGGCGATTTTTGCCAAAAGAGTTCGGCTGATTCATTTGCTTCAACATGCGGATTTTGTGGGGGAAGCGTATCAAGCGATTCGATTGGACTTAATTACCGTTGTCATCGGACAAGTTCGGGCACTGAATCCGGAACTGGTTTCGGTCGGGCTCCAACGTCAGCACGTGGAGAAGTTTAAGGAGGACCAGGCTTATACTTATTTATCCGACGAGGATAAGCATCATCTCATTGCGAACTTAGCACCGCTCGTTTATATGGACGATCCTGACGAATTTGCCAAGCGATTCGACAATTTGATGTATGGACTCATGCTGGCTCAGATCGAGGGGACGCCGCAATTTAACCGTGGCAAGAAGCAATTGATCGATGTTTGCGACGTATTGTGCGGGCGTGCTTCCATCCTGGAAGTGACGAAACAGTTGCCATTGATTCAAAGGATCGGGACGGAGGAGTTTTGGCAGGAGGCCGATCTATTGACCTTCGAAAAGGTTCGTGTAGAGCTACGGGATCTGATCAAGTATACCGTTGATGAAAGTGGAAAGCGTAACCCGATCTATACGAATCTGGTGGATGAGGTATTGATGGTTCAGGAAGGGACGGCGATGTACGCGGCGTATGATTTTGAGGATTACAAGCTCAAGGTCAACCGTTATATCGAGTTGAACCGCGATAATGTGGCGATCTATAAGTTACGGAATAATATCCCGTTGACTGCGCTGGACTATGAGAGCCTGGAGAAAGTATTCACTGGGGAGCTGGGGACCGCCGAAGATTATAAACGGGAATTCAAGGATACACCGTTTGGATTGCTTGTACGAAAAGTAGCCAAATTGGAAGTAGAGGCAGCCAATCAGGCGTTTTCCGAGTTTATTAATGACCAATCCTTGACGCAAGCTCAAATCGTGTTTGTGAAAAAAGTGATCGATTATATCGTCCAGAACGGTTATATCGATAATGTAGCCGAACTGACCAAACCGCCGTTTGATAAGCCGCAAAGCTTTATCAAGCTGTTTGATGGATGTAAACAAAAGAAGCTTGTGGATGTGGTGAATCAGATTAAAGAGAATGCGGTGCAGATCGTTTCGGGGGAATAAGAGAGGATGTCAAGCTCGCTGGCGGATGGTGTAACGGATCTAGAAGACCTTATTTGAGTCCAATAAGGTCCATCCCCATTCTCTAACGGAACGTACGGACGTTATTCGCAGCAAAGCGCCTCAAATAATCCCCAATATGCGCCAATTACGTCTTCTGGTTCCGTTAGGCTGGGAAATCGCCGGGAAATAGAGGAATAAGGTCATCTGGTTCCGTTAGAGTACTTCAGCACTATCTCCGCCAACCCGCGCACCAGCGTTTCCGCAGAACCGTGGCCGTACAAATGCGCTTCCCTATCTCGCGAACCCGGCCCCGCGCATACGGACATACAAAAAGGCTGAACTCTAAACAATCGTTTAGAATTCAGCCTTCTTTTTTGCAGCTGATGCCTCTCACAGCTTCCCAATCACCAACGACAAGATGCCGGCGGCGATCAGCGGACCGACCGGGACGCCCCGGAAGAAGGCGACGCCCAGCACGGTGCCAATCAACAAGCCGGCGACGACGGTCGGCTGATT
>Ga0310828_1000961_pt1 | contig 21208 bp, 19 predicted proteins | sample WT_ome_3_FD_202242 | JGI IMG/M metagenome (GOLD analysis project Ga0310828, IMG submission 202242) | Sorghum-adapted microbial communities enriched on wild type (WT) sorghum from Joint BioEnergy Institute, Emeryville, California, United... ... | reverse complement strand
CTTGGTGTGTTGTTGGCAAACTCACTTTACCAAGGGAGAAGCTCTTTTTCTATATCCGCTGTTTCCAATTTCTACACCCACGGAGATTTTACACTAACCACTTCCACCCGGTCCCAGCACCCGGGAAGAACGAGCATTCCCGTCCATAAGACGAGGACCAGGCCGAATCTCCTGATTTTTCCGGTCACGCGCTTGTCCATTTCGGCCTACCTCCTGTTCTTTCGCCACAGCTGCCTGGCTTGGGCAATCAGCAGCAGTCCGATCGGAAGCAAGAGCTGGACAACCATCATATAGAACACATTGGTGGTAAACAGATATTTTGCCAGCGACGGAAAATCGGGAGCGCACCAGTAGCCCAGCAGGGCGAGCAGAAAACCGATCGGCAATACCAGCGGCCGATAATCGCCAAGCTTGAGCCACTGCGCGGCACCCAGGGAAATGGCGTAGTAAAACACGGAGATCTTGATGAAGGTTCCGGTAACCCAAATCGCCATCACAATCGATTCCAGGTGTTCGAAAAATTCGGCTATGCTGATATACCGGATCGCAGTGATGACCGGATAGACAAAGGTTGAGGTCAGTTTTCCGAAGACCAAAAGCGCTACGATATTCGAGAGGACCATAACGGCGGCGGTCCCGGCGACCGAAACGATCCCCCATTTCACGGCTTTCTCCCGGTCGAAAAGATAAGGCAGCATAAAGGAGATGAGAAAATATTCCGAAAACCAGCTTTGCGGCACAACCGAACCCCAGAGGGAGGCCTTCAGTCCATTCTCGAACATCGGAAGCAAATGGCTGATCTTCATGTCCTTGATCAGCAGCAGGGCCATCAGGAAAAAAAACACCAGCAGAACGGGAATGACAATTTGCGCGCTTCGGGCAATGACCTCCAGCCCATTGTAGACGGCATAGGCGCAAAGAAGAACCATGGGAATGATCACGGCAAACATCGGGGTCCGGGTAAGAAACGTGCCAACCACAAATTCTTCATATTCCCGGAAGACGATGCCGTCGATGTGAAGATAGAATAGCAGAAAAAGGAGTCCGGCGATTTTTCCCGGAATCCGCCCCAGAATCGATTCGGCGTACTCGATCGGGGTTTGCCCCGGGTACATTTGATGCAGCCGGCAGGCGACAAAGACCGCCACCAGTCCGATTGCGGAAGCCCATATCGGGGAAAGCCAGGCATCCCGCCCGGCATACTTTACGGTAACCGAGGGAACGGTCAGAATCACTGTCGACACAATGACCGGAAGCATGGTAAAGGACATCTGGAACGCGGATATTTTTCCTTTTTCGATCATGGGTCGAAGCCCTCCTTATTCCGTACCTTTTTGCGGGTCCGGCTTCAGTCCGGGGACTTCCCGGTATTTGTTGCCTTTTCCGGTCAGGCGCGGGCGGGTCAGCATCGCCCACCAGGGAGCCCGGAGCAGAACATCCTTCATTTCCATCGGCATCATTGGGCCCATCGGCGACAGATAGGGCACGCCGAACGAACGGAGCGCGCAAAGATGCACAATGATCGCCAGAAGCCCGATGATCAGGCCGAGCAGCCCGAGGGTGCCGGCAAGAAACATGAGGGGGAAGCGCAGCATACGGATTGCAATCGCCGCATTGTAGCGGGGTATGGCGAAAGAGGCGATCCCCGTGATCGCAACCACCATGACCATCGGCGTCGAAATCAGTCCTGCCGACACGGCGGCCTGCCCGATGACGAGAGCCCCGACAATACTGACCGCCGCACCCACCTGCTTGGGCAGCCGGATACCCGCTTCCCGCAGGATCTCGAAGGCCACTTCCATCATCAAGGCCTCTATCAGTGCCGGGAAAGGCACTTGTTCCCGCGATTTGGCAACGCTTAGCAGCAGGGTGGTCGGAATCATTTCCTGATGAAAGGTCAGGATCGCCACGTAGAACGAGGGCAGCAGCAAGGCAATCAGCAAAAACATATAGCGGAGCCAGCGGATCAGGGTGCCGATCAGAAACCTGTGATAGTAATCCTCCGCCGATTGGAGAAGGGAATAAAGGGTGGTGGGGACAACCAGAGCGAAAGGCGTGGAGTCCGTCAATATGGCCACTCTTCCCTCCAGCAGTCCGGAACAGACCACGTCGGGGCGTTCCGTATTCAGAACCTGTGGAAACGGTGAATAAGGATCGTCTTCGATCAGCTCCTCGATATAGCCGCTTTCCAGGATGCCGTCGATATCAATTCGCCCGAGCCGGTTGACGACCTCTTCTACGAGTGTCGAATCGACCAGCCCTTCGATATAGGCGATGATTACCCGGGTCCGGCTGTAGCGGCCGATATTCATGGCGATCATTTTCAGGGAAGGACCTTTCAGTTTGCGCCGCAAAAGTGAAGTATTCACGCTCAACGATTCGGTAAATCCTTCGCGCGGACCGCGCACTACGGCTTCCGACGACGGTTCTTCCACCGAACGATGCTCGAATTTGGCCAGCCCCACCGAAACCCCCGCTGCTTGCCCGTCAACGAAAATAACCGGATTCCCCGAGGATATCTGATCGACCGCATCCGCGAAAGTGTGCACCGGTTTGGCCTGGGATGTGGTCAGGGTTTGTTCCATAAGGGCGAAAATATCCCCGTCTCCGCAGGAACCCTTCATCTGCACAAGGGGAGTAAGCAATCCCCGGTCCAGCTCTTCGATATTGGACAATCCTTCGATATAGATGAGAACGGCCTGGACGGTACCCCCAATGCGGAAGCTGCGAAAAATGACATCGGCACAGTCCTTGTAAAGGGTCTGCAGAACATTTCGGTTCTCTGCCAAAGTCGGACCGAGAGGCCGTGTCAGGGATGAATTCATGTCGTTCCGGAAAAAGGAAAGATCCCGCTTGTCGGTTTCCATCAGCAGCTTTTTCAACAACTTCTTCAAACCCCGATCCTCCTTTTTCAGCGAAGGTTTGCCTTTTATCGATCCTTCCCATTGTTTGCCTGGGATATACCCCAAGATCCGCCGGGGGGAAATCAGAGAAGGCCCTTGCCGGACGGCATGGGCCTCGGGGGATACGGATGGAATGTCAGCAACGATGAAAAGAAACCGCTACGCCGGATTGCAGGGCTTCCGCCAGAAGCGGCGAAGGCTCTCCCATGGTATACAGGTTCAGGTGATGCATGGCCCGGGTGCAGGCTGTATACAGCAGCTTCCGTTCCGATTCGCGGCGGTAGGCTCCGGCACCGGCGTTGTACACGAGCACGGCGTCGAACTCCAACCCTTTCGCCAGATAGACAGGCAGCACCAGCAGGCCGGATACGAATGTTTTCGTATACTTCGTGATCCGTACCGCGGGGACATGGTCCTTCAGCAGCTCGAAAGCCTCGAGGCTCTCGGCGTCGGTCCGGCAGATCACGGCAAGCGACCCGGCTCCCCGGGACATCAGTTCCCGGATATCGTGAAGCAGGACCTCCCGCAGTTCCTCCCGTCCGCCCGTCCGCCGCAGCTTCGGAGCTTCCCCCGTCCGGCTGAAGGCTTCCACCCTTTCCCCGTCCGGGAGAATGGCGCGCGTAAATTCCACAATTTCGCGCGTGGAACGGTAGCTTTTGTACAGCCGGTACAATCGGGATTCCTCCTCCCCAAACAGGCTCCGCACAAAATCGTAATTCTGTCTGCGGGCATGCGGATAAATCCCCTGGTTCCAATCGCCGAGCAGTGTCATCCGGGCTCGCGGAAACATGCGGCGGAACAGCTCATAATGAAACGGCGAATAATCCTGCGCTTCATCGACAACCAGGTGGCGGATGCCCAGAAACGATCGCACGCCTTCGATCAGCTCCTTCAAATAGAGCAGAGCTACGGCATCTTCATAAGGGACGACCCCCTCCTCCAGCCGGTTCAACGTATAAGCGCACAGGTCTTTCCATACTTCCGGAAGCGAAACCCCCGCCGCCGCAGCCAGGCGTTCCGCCAGGCCGGGTTCGGTGAACAGACGGCGGTAGGTGGCCCCCAGATCGACAAAGGCGAGCTCCCCGGTCATCCGCTTCAGCGGGGCGAACCGTTTGCGGATGGTGCGCTTGCTCTGCACCTTCAGCTCCTGCTCCGTCCCGATATATTTCGGATAGTGCAGGAGCTTCCGGTAATAGGCCTTCATCATCGCCTTCTCCTTCACTTCGAGGTCCGCCTCGATCCATTCCTTCAGCTTATCCAGCCGCCGGCTGACCGGAAGATGGGTATCCCCGGCATAGAATAGATCCCCGAGCTCGCCGCCAGACAGCACTACCTTCTTCCCGGCCCGATATTCCCTGAACTGCAGCCCTTCCCGCTGCAGCAGCTCCGCGTAGCTCCGGATCAGGCGGGCGTAATCCCCGGAAGCTTTCCAGCGGGTACCTGCCAGCAGGATCGCGTGCCTGCGGTCGTCTTCGGCCGTAAGCAGGCCTTCCAGCTGGTCATAGGCGTCCTCAAGCCGCCCGCATTCGTCCCCGAGCCGGTGCTCCAGATAACTCTGGAACGTCGTCTGCCGCATATTCCGTTCCCCCAGTTCGGGCAGAACATTGGAAACATAATCGTTGAACAGGTCGTTGGGGGAAAACAAAAGCATATGATCAGCGTCCAGGGTATCCCGGTATTTATAGAGCAGGTAGGCGATCCGCTGAAGGGCGACAGAGGTTTTGCCGCTGCCGGCAACCCCTTGAACGATGACGAGGGGGTAGCGATCTTCGCGGATAATTTCATTCTGCTCCTTCTGGATCGTGGTGACGATCGTCTTCATCCGCTCGTCCGCGCTCCGCGACAGCATATGCTGAAGCATTTGATCGACGATATGAACCCCGGTGTCGAACATATTCTCCAGCCGGCCCCCGCGGATGACGAATTGGCGCTTTCCGGTGATTTCGCCGGAAACATCGCCTTCGGGAGACAGGTAATGGGCCGGGCCCAATCCGAAATCGTAGAAAAGCTGGGATACCGGCGCCCGCCAGTCGTAGATCAGCGACTCTCCCGTCCGTTCCGCCAGCAGAGTGGCGAGACCGATATATAACGCCTGCGGGTGATTTTCGCCTGCCACGGCAAAATCGACGCGGCCGAAGTAGGGCGAATCGAGCTGCCTTCGGAGCTTTCGCAGCGAATCCGCCGCATGCGCCATGGCACGCTCCTCGTTATGCAGTACGAGCGTTTGCTGGCGTATGCTGTCATGGGCCTCCATAAATTCCTCGAAATTTTCCACGTTGATGGAAATGTCGTCCCAGAAATTGCGCCGGATGTCCAGAACCTGGGTCCTCCGGTTCCCTACAATTGCCTTAAACCTTTCCATCTGGCGCAAAATTTCCGCCTTGACCCTTTCCAGCCGTTCGGTTTCCTGTTCCCAGTCTTTTGCTGTCATCGTCTCCAAACCTCCCCGATGATAATTGGCGATTTTCCCTTGACAACGCCCCGTCATATTTTGTATAATTATTTTGGGCAATAGTATTTATTTATCCTTAAAAAGGTAGCAGGTTATTCTCCATATTATCATGGTTTTTTTCTGTCTTCAAGAGGGATTCCGTTTGCCGGATCCCCCGGCCCGGGAGGCTCCCGATTCCTTATGGATGGGGGAGCCTCTTCATTTCGTTGCGCCGACCTGCCCTCCTCCATTTTTCCCGCTTCTTTGTCGGCGGCGCTTGTGATAAAATAACGATGTCCTGCAGCATTTTGAATATGGAAGATGGCGGTGAAACATCCTTGAACAAAAGCATCTGTTCCGCATTCGCCGGTATATTGATTTTCGCCGTCCTGATCGGGTTAGCCTTCCGGTACCAGTCCGCTTATTTTCTTTATGCGGCGAGCATTGTGCCGCTGGTGACGGTTCCGTTCCTTCCGGATATCCGCACCGCCCAATATCTCAGAGCCGGGAAACGCTCCCCTTCGCTCCGTTTCTACCGGACCGGCGAGGCGGCCGGAACCGACCCGGGTCTGATCATTGTAGAGTTTGCCCCCGGGGATATTCTTTGGAACAAACATACGGTTTATTTCTCCCTGCAGGACATTGCAGAAGCCCGGGCCGACTCCGCGGAGAAGAAGGTTGCGGCCACCCTGTCCGTTTTGAAATACGATCTGGTGCGCCATCGCCGCAGGAAAGGCTGGGTCGGCGTTCGGCTCGCCCCATTGAAGGAACGGACGGCGGGGCTGTCCTTCACGCTTCGCGAGGTCAACCGGCTTGCGATCCGGATCGAAGACATCCGGGAGCTTGCCAGGCCGAAAACTCCCGCCGTGCGCGAAAGGAAAGGGACGACGATCGGAGCATGATCATGAAAGGGACTTTGGGCCTGCGTCATAAGACGCGGGCCTTTTTTCGGCCCCGGGCAGGCTTCGTCCATTGTAACCCCTTCCCCCGAAGAAAAACCCCGTCCACCAAAGACCAAAGAGACGGGGTTTTTACGTATGCAGATGTTCGCTCAGCTTTCCGGATCCTTGCCGCCTTCCTGTTCCCGGTTTTGTCCATGTCCCTGCCCCGGCGCCGGATTTCCGGTATCCTTCCCCCCGGACGCCCTGCCGTTACCGTTGGTGTGGCCCTTTGCGCTGCCGGGCGAATCTCCCCGATGATCATCCGGTTTCTCCCGGTTTCCGCGGTCCTCCCCTTCCGGCGGGCGGGAAGGCGGCGTATTCCCCGGGTCATCGTTCAGCTTTCGCCAATCCTCCTCCCTGGAATCACCGCCGGAAGACTTGGCGTCCTGGCTGTCCTGCGAAGACTTGGCGTTCGATTTTCCCTGTCCGTTCCCCGGCCGGTTATCCCCGGGCCTGTCACTCGGCTTGTGCCCATCCTCGTCCCCGCCTGCCGGAACCGCGGCTTTGGGGGGAAGCGCAAGGGGCGGTGGTTCCTTCGGCTTGGGTCCTTCATCCGATTTGCCTGTAACGGCCGGTCCGGAAGCGGGATCTGTTAACGGAAGGCCCGGCTTTTTCCCTGTACCGGGCGCCGGTTTGGAGTTGTCTTTTCCGTTATGTTTGCCGTCTTTTCCGCTTTCATTGTTGCTGTTTGTTCCGGTATTTTTGCCGTTATTCGCACCATTGCCGCCTGCGCCGCTGTTCAAGTTCTGCTTCGCGTCACTGCCATTTCCCGGACCCTTCCCGGCATTTCCGTTCCCGGCGTTCGCATCCTCGGCAAGCTGCGTCGAATGTTTGTCCAGAAGTCCTTTCTTTTCTTCCTCCAGAAGCTGCTTCAAATCTTTTTTGGTGATGGCCTTGTTTTGGGGAATCAGCTGGTCCAGACCGCCATTTTGCCTGGCGATTTCCCGAATGGACCGCTCCTTGAACTGTTCAAGCGGAATCGCCAGACCGTTGCTTTTGGCGTCCAGATAGATGGCGTACTTGCCTGCGGAAAGGCCCTCGCTTTCGGCGGCTTCGCGCAATTCCGGGGGGGTGACCAGCGCGGTCACCTGAAATGCGTCCGCCTGCCGGGGATGAACCTGGGCGATGCGTTCCTGAACCCTGCTTTTGACCTCGTTGACAAGAGCGCTGTCATCCCATGCCGCCTTGTCTGCGACCAAAGTCCCGGCGATGACAATTTCCCCTTCGCCCCCGGACAGATAACCTTGCTGTTCCGCCTGGTCCAGGAGGCTCAGGGTCACATCCTGAAGCGGTTTCCCTTTGTAGTCCAGCTGGTCGATCAGCCGAAAGCCATCCGCATTGAGGGCCTTCAGTTCCAGGACCATCCGGTGCGAATTGATCCCGAGTTCCACGCTGGGGTTGATATCCATCGACACATAGGCGACCACCCGCCCGGTGCCGAAAGACCCGAAAATTCCGGCGGCGATCACCAGACATGCCACAATCGCCGCGGCCGCGTAGGACGGAAGGCGGAACCAGCGGCGGGCGGCGCTCCGCGGCCCATCCGCGAACACAATTTCTTCTCCGACATCGCACGACCTCCGATCCCGCGGAATTTTCCGAAAGGAGCCGTCAGGTGTCATGACGATCAAATAATCCGCCGCAAGTTCCATTACGATGCCTTTATTCATTGGCGCTGCTCCTTTCCTCCTTCTCGTCTTCCGCGGCATGCTCGGGAAGCCGCAAATAATCCCGCAAATACGGATACGGCCCGTGGAAAATAAGGGCTACGGCAATAATGAACTTGCGGTTTCGCTCCAGCGTTTTGCGCGAAACTTCAACCTTGCCGAGCAATTCCTTGATCGGAAGCATCCGCTTCATCACCAGGGTTCTCATCAAGTCCGCATCCTCGGACAGCATCTTGCCGATACGCAGCAGCGTTAACCGCGAATCGGCGTGCTTCGGCGAAACTTCGGCCAACTCGGCAAAACGGATATCAAATTCCTCGAGGCAGCGGCTGAAATCGAAAATTTCGCTGCGTCGCTCCTCCATGCCGAGCTGCTTCTCGTAGTGCTCCATCGCCTGGTGGACCTCGACCGGGTTGACGACGTTGTCTTCATCGTCCTCCACTTCGAAGGAGCTGTACGGGGTTTGCCGGGAGAACCGCTGCTCCTTGCGGACATGATCGATGAGCCGGCGGCGGATCACGGTCTCTGCAAAGCCCAGAAAAGACCGGCCCGACTGGGGCGAGAATTGGTTGATCGCTTCATTAAAAGCGCCCAAAGCGATGCTGAATTCATCGTCGCAGGCCGGATCGATATATCTTTTGCAAAAACGGCTGGCTACCTTGGCCACATAGGGCTGGTAGTCGGTAATGAATTGGTTGCGCAACCGCAAATCCCCGTCCTGGATGTTCCGGACAAGCTGTTCGGGGGATTGCGTGTTTTTTTCTGCTTGGTGCGATTGGCGTTTTCCGAGAAACTTCTTAAACAATACCAGCAGCAACCGTTCCACCTCGCATTAAAGGATTTCGCACCCCCGGGGAACGTTTCGGGGGGTACGAACAATCCGTTCCAAATTACTTCCGGTCCGTCCCGATCCGCTCCAGGGCCTGATCCAGGGTCAATCCGCTCTTGAACAGCTGCTTGAAGTCGCGATTGCCGATCAATTCCAGGTAAGCGGCTATCGCAGGCTTCCGGTGTTTCAGAATCACCATCAGCTCTTCCAGCGGCACGGCAAAATCGCCGAGCGCCATCTGCTCGTTCAAAAATCCGGTTACAAGGACGGCTTCATCGGCATCGTCTTGCACTTCCTCGACCAGACTCAAATATTCATCGATGAATTCGCGATACGTCATCCCCGTTCCTCCCCCGAAGAGACATTCCGCGCGGCAAGCCGGCCCTCGCCGTCCAGAAACAGCCGCCGGGACGGATCGTTGTTGAGCTTGACATTTCCGAGCTTGACCTGACGTTCCTCCAGCTCGACAAGTTCCCATTGCGCCGGCTGCTCTCCGCGGCCCCGCAGGAAGCAATCGCGTTCTTGCCGCGCAAGCTCGAAGCTTTCCCAGTACTTTAGTCCATAGTACTCCAGATCATATGGGTTGATGAGCTTGCAGGAATACAATTGAGCGGTGGCTTTGTGCTTTAATACCAGCGGCATCCGGATACCTCCCCATTTGTTTTGCTTTTCCCGTAAAGAGCCGCCCCGTCCGGCCAGGAGAATCCGGCGTTTTTCGACTCGGATTGTCAATTTTCGCAGATTTGTCCATTCGTTATGACTCTATCAATTATAGCATAATCCGGACACAGGTGGCGGGAAGAACCCGTTTTTTTCCTCCTGTCCGGCATCGGCCCGGAGTCATTGGCATGCAAAAGGCGCCCCCTTGTGGAGACGCCTGGTCACTGCGGGATCCATTTCCAATTGGCGGAAGACGGATCAATATCGCCGCGCCGCGCTTTGCTCTTTCAGCTTTTCCCTCCGGATGCTGAGCCGGCCGAGGCGTTTCTTGAGCTGCTCTTCCCACTCACGGTCCCCGAACGATTTGGCCACCATCATGAGATCCAGTGCCATATCGATCTGGCAGCGGACGACGGCTTCCGGATCCTCGTTCTCGTGATTGACGCAGTTCTCGAACAACTCGTCCAGGCTTTTCCGCTGATCCGAATATTCCATGAAGTCAATTTCCGATGCGCCATCCCCATGAGCGTATTCGGCAAGAATTTCATATTCGCTCGCAACGAGGTAGTGCACCTCGATCCGGTGGCAAACCGGACAAAACAGCAAGGGGACATTATGGATTCGCGTCCGGATGTGCTTCAATGTTCCTCTGGCGCCGATCATACTGGCCCCGCAGCAAAAGCTCATGGTTATCCCTCCGATCAACCCCGAATGAAATCACTTCCGTCATTATAAAACAAAATATTCGCGGGCGGGACCGAAAATTCCTGCCCTTTCTAGCATTTTTTCCTATGAATAAATCTTCCCGCAATAGCAGATCATGGGTAAGAAGCCGGGAACGATGGTCCCCTTTCGAACGGTTATTGCACCATTCTAATTCAGCCGACCGCGACATATACTTGGAGCACCGCCGATGATTGCCGGGTAAGCATTCACGGGTGCGGATAACGGAAAGAGGAGGAAACAGGGGAAATGGAGCTGATCTCCGTCAATTCCAAACAAATCAGCTACGTCGGATACGATGACGAAAGCGATACGCTGACCATTCACTATCACACCGGGGAAGTTCGCGCTTTTCCTTCAAAACGCGACGATTTTCGCGCAATTGCACAGGCGACCAACAAATATGACCAGATTGTCAAGATGACAAGAGAGCCGGGAAAATGAACGGTTGGCAGCGGGAAGCGGGATTTCCGCGGTTCCGGCTTCCCGCCGAACCGTCCGGATGCGGCAGCGCGGGGCCCCTGCCGCGTCAGAAGGAAGGGGCATCGTCCGCCGGGACCGGAAGAGGTCTGACTTTTGGAGGTGTTTTCCAACTATGCTTCCCGATTTACACGATCTGGATTCACTGCAAATTCTTGCGCAAAATCCGACCACCCTCTTTCTTTACTGGCACGTGTCCGAACGGAAGATGAAAATGGCCGAACAGCATTTCGAATGCGGGTGGAGCGATCTCCCCAAGCGGATTCGCCTGTATGAAATCACGCAAATGGATTTTGACGGAAGCGAAGCCCGCAGCGTGCGGGAGCTGTCTGTACCCGGACACGGCTCCTGCTACATCCGCGATGTGGCGCCGGCTGCCGCCTACGTAGCCGATCTCGGAGTAACCAATATACATAATCAATTTATTCCGCTGCTGCGGTCCAACACTTTGACCACCTCCTGGACTTCACCGGAAGAAGCCGGGCGGCTGCTTGGGCCCGCCTCGAACGAAAGCGGGAAATTTTTCCTCGCCCTTCTGCCCGAGGATTACGGAAGCTTCTCCGCTTACAGCCTGTATGAACCCCGCTCTTAAGGAGGAGAACGATGAAGAACGATACCCCCAAAGGCTTCCTGGCCCTTGTCCTCCATGCTCATCTGCCATTTGTTCGTCATGGAGAACATGAGCAGCGGCTGGAGGAACGCTGGTTTTATGAGGCCATGCTGGAAACATACCTTCCCCTTCTGGAAATGTTCGATCGTCTGACCCGCGACGGCATCCGCTTCCGGCTGACGATGACGCTCTCTCCCACCCTGCTGTCCATGCTGGAGGACCGGCTCCTGCTCCGTAAATTCGAACGGCATTTTCAGCAATTGACCTGTCTGGTTCACAAGGAGCTGCGGCGGCTTTCGGGACAGCCCGAGTGGCTGAGGCCCGCGGAGATGTACGCGGAGCGCTTCGAGCGGCTCCGAAAGCTGTACGATGCCTGCGGGGGAGGTCTGATCCGGCGGTTCCGCGAGCTTCAGGACGACGGCCGTCTCGAGATTCTGACCTCCGCGGCGACCCACAGCTTTCTGCCGCTGCTGAAAAATCCCGAGGCCCTGCGAGCGCAAATCGCCACGGCCGTTATGGATTACGAGCGGCATTTCGGCCGGGCTCCGCGCGGCATTTGGCTGCCTGAATGCGGGTATACGCCGGATGCGGAGGAAATTCTGCGGGAATGGGGGCTCTGCTTCACATTCGTTGATGCGCACGGCCTCAAGCTGGCCTGGCCTCCTTCCCCCAGAGGGCTGTTCGCCCCCGTTTCCACTCCCGCCGGAACAGCTGTCTTCGCCCGCGACCCCGAATCGTCGCATCAGGTGTGGAGCGCGCAGGAAGGCTATCCGGGCGACTGCGACTACCGCGAATATTACCGGGATATCGGGTACGACCTGGGCTGGAACGATGCGGAGGAGTGGGAATATCTCCGGCCGTACCTTCTGCCGGACGGAACGCGGGTCAATACCGGCCTGAAATATTTCCGCATAACGGGCCGAACCGGCGACAAGGCGCCCTATGTGCCTGAATGGGCGGAGGCGGCGGTGCGCCGGCATGCAGCACATTTCGTGGAGTCGCGGCAAAGGCAGCTTGCGCGGGCCGCAGCCCGCGGAATCGAGGCTCCGATTGTCGTCTCGCCGTACGATGCCGAGCTGTTTGGACACTGGTGGTTTGAAGGCCCGCGCTGGCTGGAGGAGGTTTTCCGGAAGCTGCACCACCTCGCCGGCGTCGCCCCGGCACCCGGGCTTGCGCAGGTGGAAGCTGTGACCCCCGTGGAATATCTCGGGGCCCATCCGGCGGAGCATGAAGCCCGGCTGCCCGTCTGCAGCTGGGGCCGGGGCGGCTACGCCGAGGTCTGGCTTCAGCCGCGGAACGACTGGATCTACCGGCACCTCCATTATGCCGAGGACCGGATGATCCGGGCGGCCAACCGGTATGCCGGTTCCTCCGCTGCGCCTGCGGGCTCGCCGGAACGGCGGCTGCTCGACCAGGCCGCCCGCCAGCTGCTGCTGGCGCAAAGCAGCGACTGGGCATTCATCCTGGATTCGGGCACGGTGCCCGGCTACGCTGAAGAGCGGCTGAAGGGGCATCTCGAATGCTTTCACCGTCTGCTCGATCAGCTGCGGGAGCCGGACCGGACCGATGCCGGCTGGCTCGCTGCGCTGGAGGAGGCCTGGCCCTGCTTTCCCTCCCTGGACTACGGGGTCTACCGCTCCGTGCAGGCCGGACAGGCGCCGAACGGGGCCAGGGCCTATGTCCCCCCGCTGCCCGAACTCGCTCTTCCGGAAAGTCCGGCCTCGCCGGATGGACAGACCATCCTGATGCTGGCGTGGGAATATCCGCCGCGGGTCATCGGCGGCCTGGCCCGGGCGGTGCACGACCTGTCCGTTCACCTGGCGTCCCAGGGGCATGCCGTGCATGTCATCACGTGCCATGCCGAAGGATCGCCGGCCTATGAAGTAGCTGACGGGGTGCACGTGCATCGGGTGAAGCTCCTCCAGTCGCTGACGCAGGTTCCCTTCTACGACTGGATGTTCCAGATGAACCTGGCTTTCGCCGATTACGTCCCCGACCTGATTGCGCGCGGGGTGAAAGCGGATGTTCTCCACGCCCATGACTGGCTCGTCTATCATTCGGCCGCCGGGCTGAAAGCGGCGACCGGCCTTCCCCTCGTCTCCACGATTCACGCAACAGAGTACGGACGCAACCAGGGCCGGATCGAAGGGGAAACGCAGCGCCGGATACACGAGCTGGAGCATCGGCTGTCGCACGATTCCCACCGGCTGATCGCCTGCAGCCGTTCCATGGTGCGGGAAATCACCGGGATCTTCGGCATCTCCGAGGAGAAGCTGGAGCTGATTCCGAACGGCGTCGACCTTTCGCGCATCCGCCGCAACCTGCAGGAGGCGGCCGACCTGGCAGGCCTTCCCGCGGATGCAGGCGGCCCGATTCTGTTCTTCATCGGCCGGCTCGTTCGCGAGAAGGGCGTCCAGGTGCTGCTGGACGCCATGCCCGCGATTCTCCGCGAATTCCCCCGCACCCGGCTGATCGTTGCCGGCAAGGGCCCCTACATGGAGGAACTCGAGCGCATGGCCCGGCCACTGGGTGACCGGGTCGTGTTCACCGGTTTTCTGAATGACGCCCAGAAAAGCCGGATTTATCGGGCCGCGGCGGTCAGCGTATTTCCCAGCCTTTACGAACCGTTCGGCATCGTCGCCCTGGAAGCCATGTCGCTCGGATGTCCCGTTGTCGTCAGCGATACGGGGGGCCTCGCGGAAATCATCGAACACGGGGTGGACGGTTGCAAGGCGGTCCCCGGAGATCCGGACGACCTGGCCCGCCAGATCCTCCGCCTGCTGGAAGAGCCGGAGCTCGGACACCGTCTGGCGGAGCAGGCGCTTCGGAAGGTGGAGAAGCAGTACAACTGGGAGCATATCGCGCAAGTGACGGCCGGGATTTACCGGAATTTGCCGCGGGATCGGGATGCCTTGACGGTTTAACCGGGTCCGGAACGTCAGACCGAATCTGCTGCAAAAGGATGTGGTTTGTGTGCCAAGACCTCTGGTTGTCGGCAACGGAAAGCTGCTGATCAATCTCGACCGGAGCGGATGCATCCGGGACTTGTATTTTCCTTATGTCGGCCAGCTGAACCATGTCGGCGGGTATCCCTGCCGGATCGGCGTATGGGCCGACGGGCGCTTTACCTGGTTGGGCAGTGATGAGTGGGGGCTTGATCTGTCCTATGCGGAAGATTCGCTCGTAACGAACATTCGCGCCATTCACGCCGATCTGGGCCTGACCCTGATGATTCAGGACGGGGTCCATCAGCGGGATGACATCTACATCAAACAGGTGACAGTGTTCAATCACCGGTCCGCCGAACGGGAGGTTCGCCTCTTTTTCCATCAGGACCTGATGATCAATGAGACGGAAGTCGGGGATACGGCCGTTTATTACCCGGCCAACCATACCGTTTTTCATTACAAAAGAGACCGCTATTTCATGTTTAACGGCAGGGGCGGGGAAGAAGGCATCTACCAGTACACCACCGGTATCAAACGGTTCCACCATGCGGAGGGTACATGGAGGGATGCGGAAGACGGCCACCTGATGGGCAATTCCATCGCCCAAGGTTCCGTGGACAGCACGATCAGCTTTCGCGGAACAGTGCCGGCATCCGGAAAAACCGTGTTTTACTACTGGATGTGCGCGGGATGCAGCCTGGAAGAAGTGAAAAAACTCGATCAGTATGTTCGCGACAGCCACCCCGGCAAGTTGCTGGAACGGGTCAAAATTTACTGGCAGCGCTGGGTTAACAAGTCGGGCCGCCATTATGACGACCTGGGCCCGGAGATTATCCGGCAGTATAAGCTCAGCCTCCTGATCGTCCGCACACAGACGGATGTGCGCGGGGCCATCGTCGCCGCCAATGATTCGGATATTCTGCAGAGCAACCGGGATCACTACAGCTACATGTGGCCCCGGGACGGCGCGCTCATCGCCTATGCGATGTCCAAAGCGGGGTATCAGGGGATGGTCGTTCCCTTCTTCCATTTTTGCGCCGATGCGCTTTCGCCCGAAGGTTATCTGCACCACAAATACAATCCGGACGGGACGGTTGGCTCAAGCTGGCACCCCTACATTATGAACGGGCAGGTTCATCTGCCGATCCAGGAGGATGAGACCGGACTTGTCCTGTTCGCCCTCTGGCAGGATTATCTCAAGCACCGGGTGATCGAGCTGCCGCAATCCCTTTACCGGACCCTGATCCGCAAGGCGGCGCGGTTTCTGTCGGTCTACATGGAGGAAGAACTGGGACTGCCGAAGCCGAGCTACGATCTGTGGGAGGAGAGGTACGGCATCTATACGTTCACGGCTTCCGCTGTTTACGGCGGATTGATGGCGGCGGCCAATTTCTGCAGCCTGTTCGGGGACGAGGAACGCAGCGAGCGGTACCGGCACAAGGCGGAGACGATCAAGGCCGGCATCCTGAAGCATCTGTGGGACGAAGGCGAGCAGCGCTTCATCCGCGGAATGTACCGCGAGAACGGGCGCTGGGTCAAGGATCTGACGCTGGAAAGCAGCGTGTACGGCGTATTCGAATTCGGGGTGCTTCCGGCGGACGATCTGCGGGTCGCAAAGACGATGCGCCGCGTCAAGGAAGGGCTTTCCATCAAAACACCGGTCGGCGGAATTGCCCGGTATTATCATGATTATTATTTTCAGCGTTCCACCGATCTTTCCCGCATCCCCGGCAACCCCTGGATCATCTGCACGCTGTGGGTGGCGGAATGGGAGATCGAATCCGCCAAGTCGCTTGACGATCTGGAGTCCCCGCGCCAGACTCTTGAATGGGCCGTCCGCCACGCCATGGAGAGCGGCATTTTGCCCGAGCAGCTGGATCCCCATGACGGAGGGCCGGTCTCGGTCGCCCCGCTGACCTGGTCCCATGCCACCTTCGTGCTGACCGTGGAAAAATATATGGAGAAATACGCCTGGCTTAAGCGCCATTTTACGGGCAGCCGGTCGGCGGAATCATCGCCCGATTGAGACGGTTTTGCGGCCGGACCCCCGGCAAGATTGAAAAACGCCGGGGCCTGAATCGGCTCCGGCGTCTGCATGAGGCGGTAGATTCCCCCTACTCCTCGCTGTAGGTTTGTATGTACTTTTCCGCAGGCCATAGCTCATCCAGTTCGGACGCATTGCTTGGCTCCACCACAATCATCCATCCCGCCTCGTACGGGGACTCGTTCACCTTCTCCGGGTTGTCCGCAAGGGAGGTATTCACTTCCACAATGCGGCCGGAAACAGGCGCATACAGTTCGGATACGGTCTTCACCGATTCCACGCTTCCGAACGGCTTGCCCGCCTCCACCTCGTCACCAGCTTCGGGGAGCTCGACAAAGACGATATCTCCCAGCTCGCGCTGGGCGAAATCAGTGATGCCGATCGTTACGCGGCTTCCCTCCACCCTGGCCCATTCATGATCTTCCGTATACTTCAACTGTTCCGGAACGTTCACCGGTGTTCCTCCTTAACCTGAAATTCCTGTGCCACTAGAATTCATTATAAGTAAAATCTTGACCGAAGTCTAATCAGATGAGCGGGTTCCATGCATTGTTTTGTTTCAGGAACTTCCCTAAGCAGGGGATCGGGTTTGCGTCATTGATTCCGCTGGGGGAACATGCAATTTACCCGGGCGCACACAAAAAACTCCCCGGCTGTACAGCCGGGGAGCTTCCGGTTTGCTGCCCGCAAACCATCATTATTTTGCCACCAGATGCTTGTCTCCGGGTTTCCAGTTCATCGGGCACAGCCCGCCGGATTGCAGGGCCTGCAGCACGCGAAGCGTTTCGTCGACGCTGCGGCCCACATCGTTGTGGTTGACTACCTGGTACTTGATTTCGCCTTCCGGATCGATGATGAACAAACCGCGAAGAGCGACCCCTTCTTCTTCAATCAAAACGCCGTAGTCGCTTGCCACTTTCTTGGTGATGTCGGAGGCCAGCGGGAAGTTCAGTTGTCCCAGGCCGTTCTCGCTCACCGGCGTATTGATCCATGCGCGGTGGGAATGGATGCTGTCCGTGCTTACGCCAAGGATTTCCGTATTCAATTTTCTGAATTCTTCTGCGGCTTGGCTGAGGCCGGTAATTTCCGTCGGGCAAACAAAAGTAAAGTCAAGCGGATAGAAAAACAGCACCAGCCATTTTCCTTTGTAATCAGACAAGGAGACTTTGCCGAAATCCTTCCCATTGCCCAGAGCGGTTTCCATCGTAAAATCGGGTGCTTTCTTTGCTACCAAACGTTCTGCCATTTCCCAAATTCCTCCTTAGCATGGTTTATCGATTAAAATGTATCACTCCAATATCTGAAAGTCAATAATTAGAGTGATTACTTAATAATAATTATTATAAATAAATTTCGGGTGTTTTCAAGCCAATTCCCTTGGTAAAATAAGGAACCCGCCCTTTCCCGCAACAGCACCCGGAAGAAAACCCCCAAACGCTTCTGAGCGCTCGGGGGCCTGAAATTCGGCAAGCTCCGCGGTATCCGCCTCAGCCGGATTCACCCTCTCTTGGCCGCGCCACTCCCGGCGCGCGGTTTGCTTCGGCAGACGTCGACCGATGCCCGGTCCGGTTAGATTGGGATGTTACTTCGTCATGGCAGCGAGGATCCGCTCGCCCATTTCCTTCGTCCCGATCGCTTTGCTCTTGTCGACCGCGATATCGCCCGTCCGATGCCCGGCGTCGAGCACGTTCTTCACGGCGCGCTCAATGGAATCGGCGGCATCGTGGTAACCGAAGGTGAGCCGGAACATGAGCGCCACTGACAGGATCGTGGCGATCGGATTGGCCACGCCTTGTCCGGCAATGTCCGGCGCGGACCCGTGCACCGGCTCATACAGGCCGAAAGCTCCTTCGCCCAGGGAAGCGGAGGACAGCATGCCGATCGAACCGGTCAGCATGGCCGCTTCGTCGCTCAGGATGTCGCCGAACATGTTCTCGGTGACGATGACGTCAAAGCTCGATGGACGGCGCAGCAACTGCATGGCACAGTTGTCGACGAGAACATGCTCCAGCTCGACATCCGGGTAATCCGCAGCCAGGCGGTTGACCGTTTCCCTCCACAGGCGGGAGGTTTCCAGCACGTTGGCCTTATCCACGGAAGCCAGCTTCCTGCGGCGGGTGCGAGCGATCTCGAACGCCTGGCGGACGATGCGCTCCACTTCCTTGACGTTGTAGACGCAAGTGTCGACGGCTTCCTGTCCGTTCTCCGTATCGCGGCGGAACTTCTCGCCGAAATAAATGCCGCCCGTCAATTCCCGCACGACGATCAGGTCGGTGCCTTCCAGCACTTCCGGCTTCAGGGTGGAGGCCTCCTTCAGGCAGTCGAAGACGACCGCCGGGCGAATGTTGGAGAAGAGCCCGAGCGCTTTGCGAATGCCGAGCAATCCCGTCTCCGGCCGCAGCTCCTTCGGGTTGTTGTCCCACTTCGGACCGCCGACGGCACCGAGGAGCACGGCATCGGCCTGCCGGCACATGTCCAGCGTTTCCTGCGGCAACGGCGTTCCCTTCTCGTCGATGGCGATTCCGCCAAACAGTCCGTGTTCTGTTTCAAACCGGTAACCGAACAATTCCTCCGTCCGCTTGAGTACTTTCTCCGCTTCCGCCACCACTTCCGGTCCAATTCCATCCCCGGCGATGACGGCAATTTTCTTCACCTCAGCCATTGCGATCACTCCTTATGTAAAATCAGGCTATTTCTTTTGTATCATATTTGCCGCAATATGACAAAGATATAAAATCTATCGGCTTCATAGATTCCGGCTATAACGCCCTCCGGCCGGCGACAGGAGAACTGCTTCTATTGCCGCTTCCGGTCCTCAGCGGTCCGCGATATCTTAAAGCTGCCCAAGGGCAACGGATGTCTGCAGTACAGGCTGACGGAAGGATCCCCCCGGCGCGTGGGAAGCTTTGCGAACGCATGAGCCGCAAAGGGATCGCCGAAAGCCCCCGATTACAGGATCCGGGCTGATCGTCGGGAGCTCCGCTGCGCTCTCCGCGGCGACGAGAGTCCGCGGCCGGTTCCCGAGCGGGGATACCGCAGACCGACAAAAAGCCTCCCGTTCTGCCAGGAGGGCGGAAAGGGAGGCTTCTTTTTACCGGCAAACCGAGGGCTCATCGGCAGTTTGGCGAGAACAGCCCTTACTTGTTGATCCAGTGCATCATTTCGCGCAGACGCGCCCCAACTTGTTCAATCGGATGCTCCGCCTCCCTGCGGCGAGTTGCCGTAAAGAAGGCGCCGTTGGTTTGTTCGAGAATAAAGTTGCGGGCAAAGATGCCGCGTTGAATATCTTCAAGCACTTTCTTCATTTCTTTCTTGGTGTCGTCGTTCACAATGCGCGGACCGGTAACGTAGTCACCGTATTCCGCCGTATTGCTGATGGAGTAGCGCATACGGGACAGGCCGCCTTCGTACATCAGGTCAACGATCAGCTTCAGCTCGTGCAAGCATTCGAAATAAGCGATTTCCGGCTGGTAACCGGCTTCGACCAACGTTTCGAACCCGGCTTTCACCAGATGGCTCACCCCGCCGCAAAGCACGGCCTGCTCGCCGAACAAGTCGGTTTCGGTTTCTTCGCGGAAGGTCGTTTCAATCACGCCGGCGCGGGTCGAACCGATCCCTTTGGCGTATGCGAGGCCGATGTCATGAGCCTTGCCGCTGGCATCCTGTTCAACGGCAATCAGGGCCGGCACGCCGAAGCCTTCCACGTACGTGCGGCGAACGAGGTGGCCCGGGGATTTCGGGGCGATCATAAGCACGTCTACGTCCGGGGAAGGAACAATTTGGCCGAAGTGAATATTGAAGCCGTGGGAGAACATGATGGCAGCGCCTTTTTTCAGATTCGGCTCAATGGCTTCCCTGTAGATTTTCGCCTGCGTTTCGTCCGGCATCAGGATCTGCACCAGATCGGCGCGGCGGACGGCTTCATCCACCGTATAGACTTCGAAACCGTCGTTTTTGGCGCTTTCCCAGGACTTGCCTTGGCGAAGACCGATGATGACATGAAGCCCGCTGTCGCGAAGATTTTGCGCCTGGGCATGTCCCTGGCTGCCGTAACCGATGACGGCGATCGTTTTTCCTTGCAGTACGCTGAGATCTGCATCGTTTTCATAATACATTTTTACTGCCATGTGATCCTTTTCCTCCTTTGTATATCAACCATTTTCTACCCTCATGAACGGGGGTTTGAAGGGACAAGCCGGACCGGCGGGGCGGGGCTTGTCCGCTCAAACCCCCGCTCAAAGCGCAGGGGCGGGGGGACCCGGGCAATGCTTATTTCGAAAGTCCGCGGGTCATCGCGGTAACACCGGTACGGGTCAGCTCCCGCAGGCCGTATGGCTTCAGCAGTTCAACCATCGCATCGATCTTCTCCGAGTCGCCAACGACCTGGGCAATCAGCGTAGACGGGCTGATGTCGACGACGGAGGCGCGAAATGTCTCGATGATGCCGAGAATTTCCGGCCTTTGGGCCGGTTCCGCATTTACCTTGATCAGGGCAAGCTCGCGGGCAACCATCGGGCTGGCGCTCAGATCGACGACCTTGATCACGTCAATCAGTTTGTACAGCTGCTTCTGCACCTGCTCCAGTGTCCGGTCGTCCCCGGACGTCACGATGATCATCCGCGACAGGCCAGGCTCCTCGCTCTCCCCGACCGTGATGCTGTCGATATTGAAGCCGCGGCGCCCGAACAGGCCGGAGACGCGCTGCAGAACGCCGGGCTGGTTGTTCACCAAAATGGAGATGGCGTGTTTTGTTATCATTCCGAATCCCCCAATACCATCTGATCTAGGGTGCTTCCCTGCATGACCATCGGGAACACATTCTCTTCCTTGCGGACGACAAAATCGATCAATACGGGGCCGGGCGTCTCCAGCGCCTCTTTCCAGACGCGCCGCGCTTCTTCCTTGTTGGTCGCGCGCAGGCCCTTGACGCCATAGGCTTCGGCCAGCTTGACGAAATCCGGGCTTCCGGACA
>Ga0310828_1000957_pt1 | contig 21287 bp, 19 predicted proteins | sample WT_ome_3_FD_202242 | JGI IMG/M metagenome (GOLD analysis project Ga0310828, IMG submission 202242) | Sorghum-adapted microbial communities enriched on wild type (WT) sorghum from Joint BioEnergy Institute, Emeryville, California, United... ... | reverse complement strand
AGCTGGCCGAGCGTGGATACAGTACCCGTCATATGCGGTTGTATGCCCAGGCGGGTGTGGCGGCTCGACGATTCGTTCAGCCATATCGCAACAAGTTGTGGCACTCGGACATCAAGTATGGCCCCTACCTGCCCATTGGCCCCCATGGCCAAAAGAAGCAGGTGTTTCTGGTGACGTTCTTCGATGATGCGACGCGGTTTGTGCTCCATGGCGAGTTTTACCCGGTGATGGACCAAAGCATCGTGGAAGACTGTTTCCGCCAAGCGATTCAAAAGTATGGAGTGCCGGAGGCCGTCTACTTCGACAACGGCAAGCAGTACCGAACCAAGTCCATGACACGGATTTGCTCGAAACTCGGGATCCGGCTCCTGTTTGCCAAACCCTACTCGCCCGAATCGACCGGCAAGGTGGAGCGATTCAACCGGGTGGTGGATGCGTTCTTGAGTGAAGTGGCCCTTGAGAAGCCGGACAGCCTGGAACGACTCAACCAATTGTTTCAGGTGTGGCTCGAAGAGTGCTACCAGCACAAGCCCCACTCTGCCTTGGCGAACAACCAAAGCCCGGAGACCGCCTACCGCAGTGACCCGAAAGCAGTCCGGTTTGTGGACCCGGATCAACTGGCCGAGGCCTTTTTGCGTTGCGAGTCGCGGAAAGTGGACAAGTCCGGGTGCATCCGCTTCATGGGCCGGCAATATGAGGTGGGCCTGCCGTTCATCGGTTGCACCGTGAACGTGATCTACGACCCGGCGGACATTTCGGTGCTGACCATTGAGTACGAGGGCCACACCCCTTGGAAGGCACAGGAGCTGGTCATCGGCGAACGGGCCGGCAAGCGGCCGCCATTGCCGGATCATTTGAGTCCGCAGCCTGCCGAAACCTCCCGACTCCTGGATGCCGCCTGGGAACGAAACCGGGAACGTCAAGCGTTCCAGGTGCCGGCTGTCGCTTACCGCACCGTGCGGAAGGAGGATGAACATGTTTGAGTCGTTCTACGAGTTGGCACGCGCTCCGTTTGCACGGGATATCCCGACAACCGAATTGTATGAGTCGGTCATCCTGGAAGAAACATTGGGGCGCTTGGCGTACGCAGCCAAGCGACAATGGTTTGCGGTCGTCACAGGCGACTGCGGCACAGGCAAGACGACCACGATCCGCCGGTTTGCGGATGTGCTGGATCCCGCCCGGTACAAAGTGCTGTATGTGTCGGATTCGAAGCTGACCCCCCGGCACTTCTACAAAGGGTTGTTGGAGCAACTGGGCGTAGAGTCGAAGTTTTATCGTGGGGATGCCAAACGGCAACTGCACCGCGAGATTGAACTGATGCGAGGCATCTATGGCCTGCAACCGGTCGTGGTGGTGGACGAAGCCCATCTGTTGGATCGTGAGATGCTGGAGGAAATCCGGTTTCTCTTGAACTTCAAGATGGATGCCCAGAGCCCGATGGCGCTGATTCTGGTGGGGCAAAGCGAGTTGTGGGATCGGTTGAACAAGCAAATCTATGCGGCGATTCGGCAACGGATCGATTTGCAATGCAAACTGCCGCACTATGACCGGGCGCAGACGGGCGAGTACATCCAGCGGCATCTGGCGTATGCGGGGGCAGAGCGAGCCATCTTCACCGATGGGGCGGTGGATGAAATATTTCGTTATTCCAGCGGTTCAGCCCGGTTGATCAACAAGGTGTGCACGCATTGTCTGCTGTATGGAGCCCAAAACCGGCACCAGATCATAGACGACCACATGGTGAAACGCGTGATCGCCGGGGAGTTGGCGTAGTTCGCTATTTTTCTTGCTGGGGCGGACAGCTTGTCCGTCACCAGCAGGACAACTTACACCGTCAATTGCTGGACATTATGCTTTAGCAGTAACAGTATAACATCAAAAAAACTGCAAAAAATAATACTACAGACTTGGCAAACAAAGAATTCATGATTATAATTAAAGTGTGAAGGTCAAAGAAAGTCAAAGTCAATATCATGCGAATGGTCAGGTTCATGCATGAACCCGGACCAGACCAAATGATCTGGTCCAGATTCGAAATTCTGTCGGGAACCGCAACGTGGCGGAAAACTGCGAGCAGGAAGGCAGGTGATTCTGTTTGCGTAATACAACAGACATCATCGAACAATACTTGAAAAGTGTATTGCTGAACAGCCCTGATCAGGTTGTAGAAATCGGGCGCAATGAATTGGCGGAGAAGTTCCAATGCGTGCCTTCGCAGATCAATTACGTCATCCAGACGCGTTTCACGCTGGAAAAAGGTTATCTGGTAGAAAGCAAACGCGGCGGTGGAGGATTCATCCGCATCCAACGCATCAAGCTGCCTGCTCATGGCAAGATCGTCGAACACCTGATGACATCGATCTCCGACTCGGTCGATCAGGAGACGGCCGAAGGGCTGATCGAACAACTGCACGAATCCAACCTGATCACCGAACGGGAAGCGAAGATGCTGCGCGCAAGTATTCATCGCAATTCGATCCCTTTGCGGTTGCCACTCAGAGATGAGATTCGCGCCAAGCTGCTGAAGTCGATGTTGATCGCGTTGTTAAGCAAGTAAGTCGGGTTGCCAGACCAATGCCTAAGGAGGCGACAAGCTATGTTATGTCAAGAATGCGAAAGCAAACCAGCCACTCTTCATTTTACGAAGATTGTCAACGGCGAGAAAACGGAGTATCACATCTGTGAAAGTTGCGCCAGGGAGAAGGGGGAACTTATCCCGGGAAGCTCGAACGGTTTCTCGATTCATAATCTGTTGTCTGGATTGCTCGACTTCGACCCTGGCAGCAAGGGCTCCATGGGTGGCGCGAAATCGCAACCGGTCAGATGCGAAAATTGTGGGTTGACGTACTCCCAATTCAGCAAGATTGGCCGATTTGGATGCAGTTCCTGCTACAAGTACTTCGCGGATCGGCTCGACCCGTTGCTCAAGCGAGTGCATGGCAACATCGTCCATGTGGGCAAGGTGCCGGTACGGACGGGAGGGCGGATCAAGTTTCAGCGTGAGCTCGAACGGCTCAAGCGGGAATTGCAGCTCAAGATCGAACGCGAGGAATTCGAGGCGGCAGCCAGCATCCGCGACCGGATCCGCGAACTTGAACGCAAGATGATGAGCAAGTGAGCTTGCATCAAGAGGAACAAGACATAGGACGGTATCGTTTACTCCATAGACAGTAACAGTCTGGATCATGGAGACAAGGAGGGTTAACCAATGGCCCATGAAACATTATTCAACAAGGCGCTGAGCGACTGGATGCGGGAGTCAGGGCCGGACAGGGACATCGTCTTCAGCAGCCGGATCCGGCTCGCCCGCAATCTGGGATCGCAGCCTTTCCCGATGCTGGCCACCAATCAGCAGTCCGCGGAGGTTCTCGAACAGGTAAGCAGCGTTCTGTCGAACAAGGAACTGGAATCGCTGGGCAACTTCCGTCTGATCGGTCTGAAGGATCTGAATGAGCTTCAGAAGAGGGTGCTGGTGGAGAAGCACCTGATCAGTCCGAATCTGGCGAATGAATCGAGGAACGGTGCGGTTATCCTGAGTGATAACGAATCGTTCAGCATCATGGTCAATGAGGAGGATCACCTGCGCATCCAGTGCTTGCGACCGGGTTTCCAGATCCGCGAGGCGTGGGAGCTGGCTGACAGGATTGATAATATATTCGAGTCTGAGCTGGAGTTCGCCTTTGATGAGAAGCGAGGTTATCTCACCAGCTGCCCGACCAATGTCGGAACGGGTCTGAGGGCATCGGTGATGATGCATCTGCCCGCTCTGGTGATCACCCAGCAGATCAACCGCCTGCTGTCAGCGATCACCCAGGTGGGGCTGGCCGTGCGCGGATTGTATGGGGAAGGCAGCGAGGCGATGGGCAATCTTTTCCAGATCTCGAATCAGATCACGCTGGGCCAATCCGAAGAGGAGATCCTGGACAATCTGTATCGTGTGGCCAAACAGATCATCGCCCACGAGAGGACAGCCCGTCAGAAGCTGCTGGCCGAATCGAAGACCCGCCTGATCGACAGGGTCAATCGCTCCTACGGCATCCTCTGCAATGCTTACATCATCGATTCGAAGGAGGCCGCGCAAAGGCTGTCCGATGTTCGGCTGGGCATGGACCTCGGGCTGATCAACACCAAGGCGACGCCGGAGATCACCGATGAGCTGATCGTGATGACTCAGCCAGGCTTCCTGCAACAGCTGGCTGGCGGCAAGTTGTCCAGCGACGAACGCGATGTGCAGCGGGCTGAATTGATCCGGCGCAAGCTGGGGAGCAACAAGTAGGTCCTGCGCAAAAGAAAATCGTGTCTGAGTCGATTCGGAAGCTCCAGGAAGATGCGCACGCCTGGAGCAGCAACGGGTCAGCCGTGGCCGGGTTATAGCGGGGCGGCAACAACGAGTCAGGTCAGAGCTGTTTCGAAGGTTCCAGAAGATGCGCCACGCCAGGAGTTGCATCGGAACAGCCGTTACCGGGTTACAGCAAGTCACAACAGCCAGTGGGATCGGCGCCGATGCGAAGGCTTCAGGAAGAGATGATGCGCCGAACGGGCGGCTGATCCGACAGTCACCCGGGCAGCGCAGGTGTGGATGCGGATCGACCATCGTTTGGCAGTACAAGATGGGTGTACGTGGGAAAAATTCCTTTCCAACTGATTGTTCAGTTGAATATAATACCAATAACACGCATATGGAGGTGCAGATCAATGATGTTCGGAAGATTCACGGAACGCGCACAGAAAGTGCTGGCTCTGGCGCAGGAAGAAGCTGTCAGACTCGGCCACAATAATATCGGAACGGAGCACATCCTGCTTGGCTTGATACGTGAAGGGGAAGGCATCGCCGCCAAGGCTCTCATCTCTCTGGGCCTGGGGCTGGAAAAAATTCAGGACGAGGTGGAATCGCTGATCGGCCGCGGTCAGGAGCATCAAACCAACTTCGCCTATACACCGCGCGCGAAGAAAGTGATCGAGCTGTCCATGGACGAGGCTCGCAAGCTGGGACATACTTATGTGGGCACTGAACATATCCTGCTCGGCCTGATCCGCGAAGGTGAGGGCGTGGCGGCTCGCGTGCTCAACAACCTCGGCGTCAGCCTGAACAAGGCCCGCCAGCAGGTGCTGCAGTTGCTCGGCAGCAGCGAGTCGATGCCTTCCTCCAGCAACCCGCCGGCCAATGTCAACACGCCGACATTGGACAGTCTGGCGCGAGACCTCACCGCCGCGGCGCGGGAGAACAGCCTCGATCCGGTGATCGGCAGGGCCAAGGAGATCGAACGCGTCATCCAGGTGCTCAGCCGCAGGACGAAGAACAATCCGGTTCTCATCGGCGAGCCTGGGGTTGGCAAGACCGCGATCGCGGAAGGCTTGGCGCAGAGGATCGTCAACAACGAGATTCCGGAGACGCTGCGCGACAAGCGCGTCATGACGCTCGATATGGGTTCGGTGGTCGCAGGCACGAAGTATCGCGGTGAATTTGAGGATCGGCTGAAGAAGATCATGGATGAGATCCGCCAGGCGGGCAACATCATTCTGTTCATCGACGAACTGCATACGCTCATCGGGGCAGGCGGCGCGGAAGGCGCGATCGACGCGTCCAACATCCTGAAACCGGCGCTGGCCAGGGGAGAGCTGCAATGCATCGGCGCCACGACCCTGGACGAATATCGCAAATACATCGAGAAGGATGCTGCGCTGGAGCGCCGCTTCCAGCCGATCATGGTTGATCAGCCGTCGCCAGAAGAAGCGATTCAGATCCTGCACGGCCTCAGAGACCGCTATGAAGCGCATCACCGGGTGAAGATCTCGGATGAAGCGATCGAACAGGCGGTGAAGCTGTCCGACCGCTACATCACCGACCGCTTCCTGCCGGACAAGGCGATCGACCTGATCGACGAGGCTTGCTCCAAGGTGCGCCTCAGCTCCTATACGATCCCGCCGAATCTGAAGGAGATGGAGAAGAAGCTCGAGGAGCTGCGCAAGGAGAAGGACGCTGCCGTGCAAAGCCAGGAGTTCGAGAAGGCCGCGGCGCTCCGCGACAGCGAGCAGAAGATGCGGGAAGAGCTCGAAGCCTTCAAGAATGAGTGGAAAGAGAAGCAAGGCCGCACGGATTCCGAAGTCACGCCGGAGGACATCGCCCAGGTGGTGGCCAGCTGGACCGGCATCCCGGTGGTGAAGCTGAAGGAGGAAGAGACCGAGCGCCTGCTCAAGATGGAGAGCATCCTGCATGAGCGCGTCATCGGTCAGGATGAGGCGGTCAAGTCCGTCAGCCGCGCGATTCGCCGTTCCCGCGCAGGGCTGAAGGATCCGAAGCGGCCGATGGGCTCGTTCATCTTCCTTGGACCGACGGGCGTGGGCAAGACCGAGCTGGCCAGAGCGTTGGCGGAAGCGCTGTTCGGCGATGAGAATGCGGTCATCCGCATCGACATGTCCGAGTACATGGAGAAGCACTCCACTTCCCGCCTCGTCGGCGCGCCTCCGGGATATGTCGGCTACGAAGAGGGAGGGCAGCTGACGGAGAAGGTCAGACGCAAGCCTTACTCCGTTGTCCTGCTCGATGAGATCGAGAAGGCCCATCCGGAAGTGTTCAACATCCTGCTCCAGGTGCTTGAGGACGGTCGCCTGACGGATTCGAAGGGGCGGGTGGTGGATTTCCGCAATACGCTCATCATCATGACCTCCAACGTCGGCGCGGAAACGATCAAGAAAGGCTCCTCCCTCGGATTCACGGCCACGAACAACAGCGAACAGGACTACAACGCGATGAAGGAGCGGGTCCTGGCGGAGCTGAAACGCAGCTTCCGTCCGGAGTTCCTCAACCGGATCGACGAGACGATCGTCTTCCATCCGTTGGACGAGAAGCATATCGCGGAGATCGTGACGCTGATGGCAGAGGATCTGCGCAAGCGGCTGAAGGAGCAGGAGGTCGACTTCGAGCTGACGGAAGCCGCGAAGAAATTCCTCGCGAAGGAAGGCTACGATCCGACATACGGCGCACGCCCGCTGCGTCGCGCGATTCAGAAGCATATCGAGGATCGCCTGTCCGAATCGCTGCTGCGCGGTGAGATTCAGAAGGGCGATGATCTCGTCATCGACGAGCAGGATGGAGCGCTGGTTGTTCACAAGAAACAAAAGGTTACCGCCAACTGATTCGACAAACCCGTCCATCTGCAAGACAACATTCATCCGCCGGACTGACGCCGGCGAACCATGCGGAAATATGGCGAAGCGCCCCAATTGCGGGGCGCTTTTTTGTTGGATCGCACAAAGCCTTTTCAGTTTCTTTCGCGCATGGTAAACTTTGAAAGAGACTTGTTAACGGTTCATTTATCGCGCTTCACGAACCTCCTTAACAACCCCAGATCAAGCGGGAGAACTAACGATCATGAGTAAATCAAAATCAAAATTTGTCTGCAACGAATGCGGCTATGAGTCACCGAAGTGGATGGGCAAATGCCCCGGCTGCCACGCCTGGAATACGATGACGGAATTCGCCCAGCCCACGGGCAAGCGCCGGGAGATCGCCAGGTCCCCGCTGGCCGCGCAGGAGAAGCCGCGACCGATCGTCGAGGTGGAGCTCAGCCGGGATCCGCGCATCCGCACGAATATCGGGGAACTGGATCGCGTGCTCGGCAGCGGCATCGTGCCAGGCTCGCTCACCCTGGTGGGCGGAGACCCGGGCATCGGCAAGTCCACGCTGCTGTTGCAGACCTCGAACAGCCTGGCTGAGCAAGGCCTGAAGGTGCTGTATATCTCCGGGGAGGAATCGGCCCGGCAAACGAAGCTGAGAGCGGACCGGTTGGGCATCTCATCGCCCAATCTGTATGTGCTGTGTGAAACGGATCTCGAGCTGATGCAAGCGTCGATCGATGAGCTGCGGCCGGATCTGCTCATCGTCGATTCGATCCAGACGGTCTACCTGCCGCAGCTGGAGTCTGCTCCGGGCAGCGTATCGCAAGTTCGGGAGTGCACCAGTCATTTTATGCGCATAGCTAAAGTGAATGGCATCGCTACGATACTGGTCGGTCATGTCACCAAGGAGGGGGCGATCGCGGGCCCCCGCCTGCTGGAGCATATGGTCGATTGTGTCTTGTATTTTGAAGGCGATCGCCATCATACATACAGGATGCTCCGTGCCGTGAAGAACCGCTTCGGCTCGACCAACGAGATCGGGATCTTCGAGATGAGCGAATCCGGCCTGAAAGAAGTGCGCAACCCCAGCGAGATCTTCCTCTCCGAAAGACCGAAGGGCGTATCCGGTTCGATCGTCGTCGCCAGCATGGAAGGGACCAGGCCGGTGCTCGTGGAACTTCAGGCGCTGGTGGCCACGACGAATTTCCCCAGCCCGCGCCGTACAGCGACCGGGGTCGATCATAATCGGCTCGTGCTGATCATGGCTGTGCTGGAGAAGAGGCTGGGCCTGTTCCTCCAGAATCAGGACGCCTATATCAACGTGGCAGGCGGGCTCAAGCTGGATGAGCCGGCGGTTGATCTGGGGATCGCGATCAGCCTCGTGTCCAGTTTCCGCGACATCCCGATCGGTCCTGCAGATGTCGTCTTCGGGGAAGTCGGTCTGACAGGTGAGGTGCGCGCCGTCTCGCGCGTCGAACAGCGCGTCAGGGAAGCGGAGAAGCTCGGATTCCGGAGGGTGATCGTGCCGGAGAAGAGCCTCAAGGGTTGGCAGCCCCCGAAGGGCATTGAAGTGATCGGAGTTCAGACGGTTCAGGAGGCATTAGCTGTCGTATTAGGCGAGGGGGAGTAAAAGGTGAGAGAAGAAGAAGATCGCGACCTGATGGGCGAATTGCTCAAACTGGTTGCACCAGGCACTGCATTTCGCGAAGGACTGGAAAACGTACTGCGCGCAAAGACCGGGGCGCTCATCGTCGTCGGATACAGCCCCGAAGTGATGGAGATCGTGGACGGGGGGTTCTCGATCAACTGCGATTTTAGTCCCAACTATCTGTATGAATTGGCGAAGATGGACGGAGCGATCATCCTGAGCGAGGATCTGAAGCGCATCCTGTATGCGAACACACAGCTCATACCGGATTCCTCCATCCCGTCCACCGAGACCGGCATCCGCCATCGGACGGCCGAGCGCGTGGCGAAGCAGACCGGGCGGCTGGTCGTTTCCATCTCGCAGCGAAGGAACGTCATCACGCTCTATCAGGGCAATCTTCGCTATTCGCTGAAGGATATCGGCGTGATCCTGACGAAGGCCAATCAGGCGATCCAGACGCTGGAGAAATATAAAGCGGTGCTCGACCAGGCCTTCAAGAATCTGTCCGCCTCCGAGATTGAGGAGCTCGTTACGCTGCAGGACGTCACGAATGTCATCCAGCGGCTGGAGATGGTGCTGCGCGTCAAGCAGGAGATCAAGCGGTACATCAATGAGCTGGGCAACGAAGGACGGCTCGTCAGCATGCAGATGGAGGAGCTGGTGGCCGGCCTGGATCAGGAATTTGTCCTGCTGCTGAAGGATTACATCCGCGAGCCGGGCGAAGAGAAGCTGAAGGAAACGATGCACGCCTTGCGCCGGCTGAGCTCGGAAGAATTGCTGGACAGCCATCATATCGTTCGTTTGCTCGGCTATCCAAGCAGCAGCACGGTGATGGATGAGCCGATCTCTCCGCGAGGCTTCCGCATCCTGCACAAGATACCGCGCCTGCCATCGCTGATCATCGGCAACCTGATCGAGCGCTTCGGATATCTGCCGCATATTCTCATGGCGACGATCGAGGAACTGGATGAAGTGGACGGCATCGGTGAAGTGAGGGCCAGAGCGATCAAGGACGGACTCAAGCGAATCCAGCAACAAGTGTTCATTGACAGACACATTTAGAATAACCTACAATTAGATAATGCTTTTGCAAATGTTAACGCGAAGGTTCTGGGCAGATGTTGGGGTATAGTAAACCGTGAGGTGAGCCTGATGATCATTAAGATAATCCCCAATATGTTCACGGTAGGGAACCTGGCGCTTGGCATCATCGCAATCCTGATGGCTTTTCACGGAGAGCCGTTGACGGCCTCCTTCCTGGTAATCCTGGCAATGCTGGCAGACGGCCTCGACGGCCGAATCGCCCGGGCGCTCAACGTCCAGAGTGAATTCGGCAAGGAGCTGGACAGCTTGTCAGATGTCATCTCCTTCGGCGTAGCTCCCGCTTTTGTGGCTTTTGTCACGGCTTTGGGCGAGTTCGGGGCTGCCGGCTGGATTGCCGCCGTGCTGTTCCCGGTATGCGGTGCTCTGAGATTGGCCAGATTCAACGTGAAACCGGCCACGCCAGGCTATTTTATCGGGTTGCCGATACCTGCCGCGGGGGGAGTGCTTTGCACGCTGGCACTATTTGTTCCGGATATCCATCCGGCAACTCTTCTGATCGCCTGCGTGTTGCTGTCATTCCTCATGGTCAGCAATATCCAATACCCGAGCTTCAAGCGTATCACCTTGCCGCGGGCATATCTCTGGTTGACCCCGATTGTGATCATCAGTGCGGTATTGGTAGTGGCGTTCATCCCCGGCATGACCAGATTCGTGTTCGTGCCGCTTGTCCTGTATGCTCTCTGGGGACTAAAAAAAAACGTTAACACCGCGATCGTCAGCCGCATAAGAAAGCACCGCCGACATGTCCGGCACGAAGAGCAGACGATCAATTCCGATGTTTCATAACCTATAGCGAGTCGGCTCCACGCCGCACAGCTCGCATGCAGAAATAAAAAGCATTTATTTCTCCTGATCCGGGTGAAATAGGTGCTTTTTCTTTTTGCCCCGATTCGGATGAAAATATCGTCCCTCCGATTAGTATGCTGGCATTTTGTTCATAATTGTAAAGAGGCTGTTTCTGAAATATTGGCAGGAGGTGAAAGAATGACTAACAAAGTCAGGCTGATGCTGATCATGGCAGGAGCATATGTCGGGTATCAGCTCAGCCAGGTTTCTCAAGGCAGCTTGTTTGGTTTCGCGGAACGCTTGTTGGGCAGTTATCCGTTAAAAGGCGAGGTATGGTGGTTCATTGGAACAGGCATGGTAGCGGCATGGGTCATCGGTTCATTGACGCACAGACGAATGGGACAATGGTGGGGTGAGGTCGAGGAAAGAATCAACCACCTGTCCGTTTCCGGTATCGTTGTCGGTTTGATTGGCTTGTTCGTCGGTTTATTGATCGCGGTGCTCTGCGCCGTCGTGCTCGGAGATGCCGCTCAGGGTGGTCTGTGGCTGCTCGCGGCTGCGGCACTTGGTTTCTTCGGATATCGGATCGGTCAGCTCAAATGGAATCAGATCGGCGATCTGTTAAAGTCGATCAGGCACTCGGGGGCGCCGGCGCCGGAGCAGAAGCTGCACAATGAACACAAGATCCTCGACACCAGCGTCATCATCGACGGCCGCATCGCGGATATCTGCAAGACCGGCTTCCTCGACGGCACGATGGTGATTCCGGAATTTGTGCTGGAGGAGCTTCAACATATCGCCGATTCGTCCGATCTGCTCAAGCGGAACAGGGGGCGGCGCGGGCTGGACATCCTGAACAGGATCCAGAAGGAACTCGATGTGAAGGTGCTCATCTACGAGGGAGACTTCGATGAGATCTCGGAGGTGGACAGCAAGCTGGTCCGACTCGCGAAGGTGCTGCAGGGCAAGGTCGTCACCAACGACTACAATCTGAACAAGGTATGTGAACTGCAAGGGGTGCCGGTGCTGAACATCAATGATCTGGCCAATGCTGTCAAGCCGATCGTGCTGCCGGGAGAAGAGATCGTCGTGCAGGTAATCAAGGATGGCAAGGAATACGGCCAAGGCGTCGCCTATCTGGACGACGGCACGATGATCGTCGTGGAAGGCGGCCGCGATTACATCGGCACGAATATCGAGGTGCTGGTGACGAGTGTCCTTCAGACATCCGCGGGCAGGATGATCTTCGCGAAACCGAAACTGTTGGAAAAAGCGCTATAAAACAGGTATGATAAGAAAAGCTGCAGCAGCCTCCGTGCGGATGATCGGCAGACCAGGCTGGGGCAGCTTTTCATGGTCTTGTCAGCCTGTTCATGGGCAGACCGGGCCCAGCCAGGGTATGGTATACCATCGGGATATGAGGGAGAATCACGGAGATGAAGACAGGGGCGGTTATCGTCGCTGCCGGGCAAGGCTCGCGCATGCGAACGGCGGTCAGCAAGCAATATTTGCCGCTGGCCGGCAAACCTATACTGGTTCATACATTGCTGAAGTTTCAGGCGCATCCGGACATCGGCGTGATCACCGTCGTGGTGCCGCCAGGCGATGAGCGGCAGGTGAGAGAGATGGCGGATCAGTTCGGTTGCGGCAAGGTGCGGCATATCGTCGCCGGCGGCAGCGAGCGGCAGCATTCGGTGGCGCGGGGGCTTGCGACCTTGCGGGGAGAGGCAGACCTCGTGCTGGTGCATGATGCGGTTCGGCCCTTCGTCACGGACGCGATGATCACGGCTGCTTGCGCAGCTGCGGCGACCGACGGCGCGGCTGTGTTGGCTGTGCCGGTCAAGGATACGATCAAGGTCGCCCGGGCGGACGGCACCGTGGAGTCCACGCCGGATCGGCGAAGCTTGTGGGCGGTTCAGACGCCGCAGGCTTTCCGCCTGTCCCTGCTGCTGGACGCGTACGAGCAGGCGGAGCGGGACGGATTCATCGGCACGGACGATGCGATGCTGGTGGAACGGCTTGGCCACCCGGTGCGGATCGTGCATGGCGATTATGCGAATATCAAGATCACGACGCCGGAGGATCTGGACTGGGCGGAGCATAGCCTTAAGAATCGAGACAGAGGGGAGAGGTCATGATGATCAGGATAGGGCAAGGCTTCGATGTTCATGCGTTCGCAGAAGGGCGGCGCTGCATCATAGGCGGCGTCGATATTCCTTATGAGCGAGGGCTTCTCGGACATTCGGACGCCGACGTGCTGCTGCATGCGATCGCTGATGCCGTATTGGGGGCGCTTGGCCTCGGGGATATCGGCAAGCATTTCCCGGATACGGATCAGGCATACAAGGATGCGGACAGCATGGTGCTGCTCGGTCGAGTATGGGAGATGGCGAAGGAGCGCGATTATGCGCTCGGCAACCTGGATGCGACCATCATCGCCCAGGCGCCGAAGATGGCTCCCTATATCCCGCTCATGCGCGAGAAGATCGCGCTGACGCTGGACAGCGTGCCGGAACGGATTAACGTCAAGGCGACGACCACGGAGAGGCTCGGCTTCACCGGACGGGGAGAGGGGATCGCTGCGCAGGCCGTGGTTTGTCTGGTCAAGAAGGATATGCTATCATGATGGATAGATTTTGGGGTCTTGCAGGATCTGCAGATTCGCGTCCATTCAGTCAAGACAGAGGAAATGCCAGGCGGTGGACGACGTCCTGACGGAACGGACGTCAGCCGGGTATTTCTTATCCAAGTTCGGAGGGGAAATCATTGACGAACGATCAAGTGCGCGTCAGATACGCGCCAAGTCCAACCGGCCAATTGCATATCGGCGGTGCGAGAACGGCGCTGTTCAACTATTTGTTCGCGCGGAAGAACAATGGCACCTTCATCTTCCGCATCGAGGATACCGACCAGACCCGGCATGTCGAGACTGCTGAGGCCAAGCAGATGGAGGGCCTGCGCTGGCTCGGCATCGAATGGGACGAAGGCCTGGGCGTCGGAGGGGATCACGGTCCGTACCGGCAGACGGAGCGCCTCGATCTGTATCAAACTTACATAAAACAGCTGCTGGATCAGGGCCATGCCTATGAATGCTTCTGTACGGAAGAGGAGCTGGCCAGGGAGCGGGCGGAGCAGGAAGCGAGAGGCGAGACGCCGATGTACAGCGGGCGCTGCCGCCATCTGACCTCCGCGGAGAAGGAGAGGCTGCGTGCGGAGGGTCGGAGGCCGACGGTGCGCTTCCTCGTGCCGAAGGACCAGGTGATCGAGTTTGAAGACCAGGTGAGGGGGCACGTCGCATTCGAGTCGAACGGCATCGGTGATTTTATCATCGCTCGCGCCGACGGCATCCCGATGTATAACTACGCTTGTGTGATCGACGATCATACGATGCGCATCACACACGTGATCCGCGGCGAGGAGCACCTGTCCAATACGCCGCGGCAGCTGCTGCTCTATCAGGCCTTCGGTTGGGAAGCGCCGCAGTTCGCTCATATCTCGCTCATCCTGAACCAGGACCGCAAGAAGATGAGCAAGCGCGACGAGTCGATCATCCAGTTCGTCGAGCAGTACAAGGAGCTCGGCTATCTGCCGGAGGCGGTCGTGAACTTCATCGCGCTGCTCGGCTGGTCGCCGAAGGGCGAGAACGAGATCTTCAGCCTGGCCGAGCTCGAGCAGGAGTTCAGCCTCGACCGGATCTCGAAGAGCCCGGCGGTCTTCGACACGGAGAAGCTGGCCTGGATGAACAATGCGTACATGAAGCAGGCGGATACGGAGCGCGTGGTCGGACTGGCGCTGCCGCATCTGCAGCGGGCGGGCCGCGTGTCCGGCGAGCCCGATGAGGCGGAGATGACGTTCGTGCGCGAGCTGGTCGCCCTGTATCAGGATCGACTGCGCGCGGCGTCCGACATCGTCGCCCTGACGGAGCTGTTCTTCCGCGAGGAGGTGCAGCTCGAGCCTGATGCGGAAGCAGTTGCGGCCGAACCGCATGTGCGGGAGGTGGCGGCTTCCTTCCTGAAGAAGGTGGAGGAGGCGGACGATTTCTCGGCCGAGCACATCGGCGCGCTCATCAAGGCGGTGCAGCAGGAGACCGGCTACAAGGGCAAGCAGCTGTTCATGCCGATCCGCGTCGTGCTCACCGGGCAGAATCACGGGCCGGACCTGAACAAGACGATCCACCTGCTGGGCAAGGAGCGCGTGGCGGAACGACTGAAGAAATACCTGAATGGCTGAGTGCCTCAGGCCGAGGATCAGGACAGCGATTCAACCTGGCGTTCAGACACCGGCTGCGGAAATGGATTGTCAGCTTGCTCATTTTCAGATATACTGTTCCCGACAGCAATCTTTGACAGTCAATCCAATGAAAGATCCATAGACAGGCGTTGATCAGGAGGGTACTTGATCGGCAGCGATTCGCAGAGAGGATAATCTGGGCGAGCCACAGGCTCGCGCTGGCTGGGAATTATCCATTCGCGCATCAGGGAAATGCACCTGTGAGCCTCCGCTTCAAACGGCGGGCTGGCAAGCCCACGCCCAGTAGAGGCGGACGCATGCGTTCACGTTACGAACGAAGAGTGGAGACGATGGCTGTCTGACAGAGCCTGGCATCGTCTCAAGCAGAGTGGAACCACGGCCGATAACCGTCTCTGCAGCGTCAAGCTGCAGAGACTTTTTTATATCCGGGTGCTATGGGTTGACTTGGCATTCACTACATGAGCAAGAAGGTGTCACGCTATGTTTCGTACGCTACGTGAAGATATCCAGGCGGTATTTGACAATGACCCTGCGGCGCGCAACTGGTTCGAGGTCGTCTTCACCTATTCCGGTCTGCACGCCATATGGGCTCATCGGATCGCCCACTGGTTCTACAAGCACCGTATGTTTACGATCGCGAGGATCATCTCCCAGGCGAGCAGATTCTTCACAGGCATCGAGATTCATCCGGGCGCGAAGCTCGGCAGAAGGCTGTTCATCGACCACGGGATGGGGGTCGTGATCGGCGAGACCTGCGAGATCGGCGACGATGTGATCATCTTCCAGGGCGTCACCCTGGGCGGGACGGGCAAGGAGAAGGGCAAGCGTCATCCGACGATCGGCAACCATGTCGTCATCTCGTCCGGCGCCAAGGTGCTCGGATCGTTCACCGTCGGCGATTACTCGCGCATCGGCGCCAACGCCGTCGTGCTGAAAGAAGTCCCTCCGAACAGCACGGTGGTCGGCATACCGGGACGGATCGTGCGCCTGAACGGGGAGCGGGTCGGGCCGCTGGATCACGGCAATGTGAAGGACCCGGTATATGAGATGATCAAGGAGCTGCAGGGCAAGATCGAGGAACTGCAGCAGGAGATCGCGGAGCTGCGCAGCCGGAATGACGGAGGCCATGCAGGCAGGAGCGATGCAGGCGCGAGCCAGGACGGCGGGAGCCCTGTGGAGGCAGGCCATGCCGGCAAAGGGGAGGCCACAGACAGCGACGGTCCGAAGCCCGGGAGCGATCATGGTGAGGCGCATGGTGACAAGGGAAACAGCGGCGCAATGCGTGAGACCGCAAGCGATGGCGGCGTCGGTCATGATAAGGGCGGCGATGACCGCCATGATGGCAACGGCAGCTAGACGCATGCAGACACCGTTCTCGCTGCCAAGGTGATGGTGTGCAATGGCAAACAAGATGGGGGTAAGTAATCCTATGACAATAAAGATCTACAATTCCATGACGCGGAGCAAGGAAATCTTCCAGCCCCTCGAACCGAACAAGGTCAGGATGTACGTATGCGGACCAACGGTCTATGACTATATTCACATCGGCAACGCCCGACCGATGATTTTCTTCGACGTGGTGCGTCGATTCCTGGAGAGACAAGGCTATGAGGTGCGCTATATCGTCAATTTCACCGATGTCGATGACAAGCTGATCCGCAAGGCGGAGCAGACGGGGCTCAGCGTCCCTGAGGTAGCGGACAAGTTCATCGCGGCCTTCTACGAGGATGCGGAGGCGCTGGGTATCCGCAGGGCGACGGTGCATCCGCGCGTCACGGAGAACATCCCGGAGATCATCGAGTTTATCCAGGGTCTGGTCGACCGCGGCATGGCTTATGAGAGCGGCGGCGATGTGTACTTCCGCACGGGCAAGTTCGACGAATACGGGAAGCTGTCGCATCAGAAGCTCGATGAATTGCAGTACGGCATCCGCATCGAGGTGGATGAACGCAAGCAGGATCCGCGCGACTTCGTCCTGTGGAAGGCGGCCAAGCCTGGTGAGATCAAGTGGGACAGTCCCTGGGGCGAGGGCCGGCCGGGCTGGCATATCGAATGCTCGGCGATGGCGAAGAAGTACCTGGGCACGACGATCGATATCCACGGAGGCGGGCAAGACCTGATCTTCCCGCATCACGAGTGCGAGGTCGCCCAGTCGGAGGGCTTGCATGGCCAGACGTTCGCGCGCTACTGGATGCACAATGGCTACATTAATCTCAACAATGAGAAGATGTCGAAATCGCTCGGCAATGTCATCAACGTCAAGGAACTGGTGAAGAAGGTTCGGCCCAATGTGGTTCGCTTCTTCATGCTGTCGTCCCACTATCGCAATCCGCTCAATTTCAGCGATGAGGCGCTTGAGCAGGCGGAGAGCGCGGTGGAGCGCATCGAGAACAGCTACCTGAATCTTGGGCATCGGTTGCAGACCGTATCCTCGCTCGGCATGAACATCGCCGACGAGCAGGAGGTTCAGCGGCTGTCCGGCGAGATCGCGGCGATCCTCGGACGTTTCGATGAGAAGATGAGCGATGATTTCAATACGCCGGACGCCCTGACCGCCGTGTTCGAGCTGGTCAGCCTGACCAACCATGAGCTGAAGAAGGAAGTCGCGGACAGCAGGATGCTGGAGATGCTGAGGCAGGCGTTTGATGATCTCAATCAGGTGCTGGGCATCATAAATGTTGGCGATGCCGGAAGCGAGCTCCTCGATGAAGAGGTGGAACGACTGATCGCCGAGCGCACCGAAGCGCGCCGCGCGAAGAATTGGCAGAGAGCCGACGAGATCCGCAATCTGCTGCAGGAGAAGGGCATCATCCTCGAGGACACTCCGCAAGGCGTGCGGTGGAAGCGCCGATGAGCCGCTCTCTGGCAGGTCGAGTACAGAATGAAGGGAAGCGAGCGGCGGATGGACAGTTTCCTGGATGATTCATTGCTTCACAAGACGCCGGCGTACCCTCCCGAGGAGATGAATCCGCTGGCGCTGGCCTATATCGGGGACGCGGTCTATGAGGTCTATATTCGGCAGCACGTGCTGTCACAGAACAATCACCGCCCGCATGTGTTGCACAGGAGATCCTCGTCGTACGTCTCCGCCAGGGCACAGGCCAGGGCTCTGCATGCGCTCCTGCCGATCCTGACGGAGGAGGAAGCCGCCATCGTGCGGCGCGGGCGCAATGCCAAATCCGGCACCGCTCCGAAGAATGCCGATATGATCGATTATCGCCACAGCACGGCGCTGGAGTGCCTGATCGGATATCTGTATTACCGGAGAGATGCGGAACGGCTGGCGAAGATCCTGGATCTTGCCCTTCAGGCGACGGAAGCAGATGGAGTCCCAGGAACGACGGTTAGCGACAAGGAGGATTGACGTGGAAGAAATCATCGCAGGCAAGCATGCCGTTCTCGAAGCGTTGCGCTCGGGGCGCACGGTGAACAAGATATGGCTCGCGCAAGGCTCCGCGCCGCACCAGCTGCAAGCCGTCGTGGAGGAAGCGAAGAAGCTCGGCGTCATGTACCAGTTCGTCGATCGGCGCAAGCTCGATCAGATGGTGGACAAGGACATTCGTCACCAGGGGGTGGTCGCCCAGGCGGCGCCTTATGAGTATGCCGATCTTGAGGATCTGTTCCAGGCGGCCAAGGAGCGGGGGGAGGCGCCGTTCTTCGTCATCCTGGATGAGATCGAAGATCCGCACAACCTCGGTTCGGTGATCCGGACGGTGGAATGCGCGGGAGCGCACGGCGTGATCATCCCGAAGAGGCGCTCGGCGCAGGTGACCGCCGTTGTCGCCAGGACCTCCGCAGGAGCGGCAGCGTTCGTGCCGGTGGCGCGCGTATCCAATCTGGCCCAGGCGATCGATGCGCTGAAGGAGAGGGGAGTATGGATCGCGGGCGCGGACGCATCCGCCGGGCAGACCGCTTACGAGGCGGACCTGACCGGACCGCTGGCGATCGTGATCGGCAGCGAAGGCCGGGGGCTGAGTCGCCTGGTCCGCGAGAAATGCGACTTCCTGGTCAAGCTTCCGCTCCTCGGGCGCATCCAGTCGCTGAATGCGTCGGTGGCGGCGGGCATCCTGCTCTATGAGGCGGTTCGTCAGAGAACGGCCAGAGGCTAGAGGCCAGGAAAGCATATGGAAGAAGTATTGATCGTCGATGGCTACAATATGATCGGCGCCTGGCCGGAGCTGTGCCGGCTGAAGGATGACCACTTCGAGGAAGCGCGAGACCGATTGATCGAGATGCTCGCCGATTACAAGGGCTACAGCGGCAGGAGGGTCATCCTCGTCTTCGACGCGTACAAGGTTCCCGGACTGGGCGCCAGCTTCAGACAGAACAGTCTGGAGATCATCTATACCAAGGAGAAGGAAACCGCCGATGAATGCATAGAGCGCCTGGTGAAGGATCTGCAGCGCCGCAAGCGCAGCATCATCGTGGCCACGTCGGATTTCACCGAGCAGCACGTCGCCTTTGGCCAGGGGGCGCTGCGCATGTCCGCGCGGGAGCTGCTCATCGAGATTGAGGAGTCGCGAAGCGAGGTGCGCAAGCGGCTGGAGAAGAGGGTCAAGCAGCCCAAGAATCCGCTGGAAGGAAGACTGAGCGAGGAGCTGCAGGACATGTTCGAGCGTTGGAGACGGGGAGATCCATTGGATTAAGTTGCATCGCGTGATAGGATCTGTCTTGGTTGGAGTGCATAGGTTGACGTTTTTTTGCGCCATCATGTATACTTTATTCATATCTTTATGGCATTATGGCATAGCGTTTAGGCTATAGCGTTTAGGCTCTCGGAGGGATATGGAGTGACGACCGACCTCAATGAACGGGCACACGAATACGATTTGCACTCTGATGAAGAGCTTGTCGAATCCGTTCGTGGAGGCGATAGCGAAGCACTTGAGTACTTGATTAACAAGTATCGCAATTTCGTCCGCGCCAAAGCACGCTCCTATTTCCTGATCGGTGCCGATCGGGAGGATATCGTTCAGGAAGGCATGATCGGCTTGTACAAGTCGATTCGCGATTTCCGGGGAGACAAGCTGACTTCTTTTAAAGCTTTTGCCGAGTTATGCATCACGAGACAGATCATCACGGCGATCAAGACGGCTACCCGTCAGAAGCATATTCCTCTTAATTCATATGTTTCGCTGGACAAGCCCATCTATGATGAGGATTCTGATCGTACCTTGCTGGATGTGATCGGCGGTTCGCGTGTGCAAGACCCGGAAGAATTGATGATCAACAAAGAGGAATTCAGCGGGCTGGAAGACAAGATGGGCGAAGTGCTCAGCGATCTTGAACGCAAGGTGCTGATGCTTTATCTGGACGGTCGTTCTTATCAGGAGATCTCTGTCGATCTGGATCGGCATGTCAAATCGATTGATAATGCCCTGCAGAGAGTTAAGAGGAAGCTCGAGCGATATCTGGAGGTTCGCAATATCGCGGAATAGGATCTGGAACAGGTTCCGGGAACGGAATCGACGACAAGAGGATGAACATGCGGTTGACTTGGAAAGTCCCCGGGCTTGTTGGCTGGGGACTTTCATGTTTTATATCCGCTTGATCTCCGGGCGCGGCGGAGGATGGCCAGGCGGCGTCCTGTTCCGGATGCGCGGTCGCGCGTCAGCGGCAGCGTCGCCAGGCGTTACGTAGGGTGCGGCATGCTGTTCCCGGATCTGATCCAGGAAGGCAACATGGGACTGATCAGGCCCCCGCGCGTCAGCGGCAGCAGAGGTTGGACGGGCCAACCGGATGCAGGTCTGGCAAGGTCGATGGCAGGGCTTGGGCGGTGTTGTGAGCAGAACATCAGCCGGGCATGTTTAGAGATGGCTCTGCCGGAGAATACTGGGGTTGAGCAAACTGTGCAACTGATCCTCCAGGACGGCCCGGCGATCGTTCCATGACATGCTCGTCTGCGCGATGGCGCCGTTCCGGGGCGTGTGCATACCCGAGAGATGGGTCGCTGGTGGCGGCGCATCCGGCTAACGGAACACAGATTCGTTATGGTGTCGGCAATCCGCCATTTTGCCAATAAGGTATCTGTTTTCCGTTAGCATCCGGGAAACGGGGCCAAATGGCCAGATAACGGAACCAGGTTCCGTTACGATGCGGGGGTTGCCGTCTGCGCCTGTGGCTTGCCACCTGCGTTCATGCGAACTCGGCACCAGCCAACTATTTCTTTCGTCTGCGTGAATGTGTTTGGATTCCCTCCATTCGCGAGCAGACATAAGAAATAGTAAGCAGTTGCCATCGCCCTTCGGGCTCGGCACCAGCCAACTATTTCTTTCGTCTGCGTGAATGTGTTTGGATTCCCTCCATTCGCGAGCAGACATAAGAAATAGTAAGCAGTTGCCATCGCCCTTCGGGCTCGGCACCAGCCAACTATTTC
>Ga0310828_1000956_pt1 | contig 21287 bp, 21 predicted proteins | sample WT_ome_3_FD_202242 | JGI IMG/M metagenome (GOLD analysis project Ga0310828, IMG submission 202242) | Sorghum-adapted microbial communities enriched on wild type (WT) sorghum from Joint BioEnergy Institute, Emeryville, California, United... ... | reverse complement strand
GGCGTCGCCCCTGTTCAGAAGCCTGCAGGCCAAAACCGACAAGCTGAACCTTGTGCTGCGCGAGCATTTGACCGGGGTGCGCGTCATCCGGGCGTTCAACCGCGCCGGGCATGAGAAGAAGCGCTTTGATCTGGCCAGCCTGGATTATACGGAAACCGCAGTCAAGGTGAACAAAATCCTCGCCTTCATGATGCCTTTGATGATGCTGATCATGAATTTGACCTCCATTGCCATTATTTGGTTTGGCGGACTCCGCATCAGCGCCGGACACATGCAGGTCGGTGATCTGATGGCTTTCCTGCAGTACGCCATGCAGATCATGTTCTCGATGCTGATGCTGTCGATGATGTTTGTGATGATTCCCCGGGCTTCCGCATCGGCGGCGCGGATCAACGAGGTGCTGGACACGAAGCCGGAAATCGTCGACCGTCCCTCCGTGAAGGCGGCGGCCCGGGGAGGCCGCATCGTGTTCGATCGGGTGACCTTCCGCTACCCCGGAGCGGAGCAGCCGGCTCTTTCGGATATTTCCTTCGAAGCCGGTCCCGGCGAGACAACTGCCATCATCGGCGGAACCGGGTCGGGCAAGTCGACGCTGGTCAGCCTGATTCCGCGCTTCTACGATGTGGAGAGCGGCCGTGTGACGATCGACGGGATCGATGTGCGGGAGATGACCCAGGAGAGCCTGCGCGCGAAGATCGGCTTCGTCCCGCAGAAGGCGGCATTGTTCTCCGGGACGATCCGCGACAATATCCGCTTCGGCAAGGAAGACGCCACAGACGGGGAAATCCGGCGCGCCGCGGAAATCGCCCAGGCCGCGGCGTTCATTGACGAGAAGCCGGACGGCTATGATTCGGTGATCTCCCAGGGCGGGGACAACCTGTCCGGCGGGCAGAAACAGCGCCTGTCGATCGCCCGGGCCCTGGTGCGCAAGCCGGAGATCTACGTGTTTGACGACAGCTTCTCCGCGCTCGATTTCAAGACGGATGCGAATTTGCGCGCCGCGCTCAGGCAGGAGACGAGGAATGCCACCGTCATCATCGTGGCCCAGAGGGTCAGCACAATCCGGGATGCGGACCGGATCATCGTCCTGGATGAGGGAAAAATCGCCGGGATCGGGACCCATCACGAGCTGCTGGAGACTTCGGATGTGTACCGGGAAATTGTCTCCTCGCAGCTGACAGAGGAGGAGATCGCATGAGGGAATCGGGAAATCCGGGAGGGTTCGCCGGAAGGCCGCGAGGAGGCCCCATGGGGCCCGGCCGCGGACCGATGGGCGGGGGCTTCGGGATGCGGGGGCTGCCGGGGCGGAAGGCGAAGGACGCCAAGCGGACCTTCCGCCGGCTGCTCGGTTATTTGAAGCCGTTCCGCCTGCAGCTGCTTACGGTTTTCTGCGCGGCGGTCCTCAGCACGGTGTTCAACATCGTCAGTCCGAAAATTATGGGGAAAGCGACGACCAAACTGTTCGAAGGCCTATTGGCGATATGGTCCGGGGCTCCCGGAGCGGGGATTGATTTCGGATACATTCTGAAGATCGTATTGGTGTTGATCGGATTATATCTGTTCAGCTCCCTGTTCGCCTTGGTTCAGCAGTATACGATGGCGGGCGTCGCCCAGAAGACGGTATACCGCCTGCGCAGGGATGTGAACGAGAAGCTGATGCGCCTTCCGCTGAAATATTATGACTCGCAGACGCACGGAGAAATTCTTAGCCGGGCCGTCAACGATATGGACAACATCGGCGGTACGCTGCAGCAGAGCCTGACCCAGGTGATCACTTCCTTGGTTACGCTGGCCGGCATAATTGCCATGATGCTTTCGATCAGCCCGCTGCTGACCGTGCTCCTGCTTCTTACGATTCCGCTCAGTTTGCTCGTCGTCAGGAGCATCGCTTCCCGCTCGCGCACTCATTTCATGGGGCAGCAGAAGGCGCTGGGCGAGTTGAACGGACATGTGGAGGAAATGTATACCGGCCATCAAATCGTTAAAGCGTTCGGGCGCGAGCAGAGGTCGGTCGACCAATTCCATGAAGTCAACGAACGTCTGTACGAATCCGGCTGGCGGGCCCAGTTCATCAGCGGGCTGATGATGCCTTTGATGGCCGTCATCAACAATATCGGCTATGTGCTCATCTGCGTCGCAGGCGGAGTGCTGGTAACGCGGCGGGCCATCCAGATCGGGGATATTCAGGCATTCATCCAGTACGCCCGTCAATTCTCGATGCCGATTGTCCAAACCGCAAATATCGCCAACATCATTCAGTCTGCCCTGGCCTCGGCGGAGCGTGTCTTCGAGATTCTTGACGAAGCGGAAGAGACGCCGGAGACAGAGGGCAGGGCGCTGCAGGCGCCGCGCGGGGATGTGCGCTTTGAGAACGTGCGCTTCCGCTACAAGGAAGATACGGCTTTGATCGAGGACCTGAATATCGAGGTGAAGCAGGGACAGACGGTAGCCATTGTCGGCCCGACCGGTGCGGGAAAAACGACGCTGGTCAACCTGCTCATGCGGTTTTATGAAATGGACGAGGGAGCGATCACGATCGACGGCGTCCGCACATCCGATCTGAAGCGGGAACAACTGCGCACGCTGTTCGGAATGGTGCTGCAGGACACATGGCTGTTTAACGGCACGATCCGCGACAACATCGCCTACGGCCGGGCGGACGCAACGGAGGAAGAAATCATCGCCGCAGCCCGGGCGGCGCATGCCGACCACTTTATCCGCACGTTGCCGGACGGTTACGATACGGTGCTGAATGAGGAAGCATCCAACCTTTCACAAGGGCAAAAGCAGCTCTTGACCATCGCCCGCGCGATTTTGGCCGACCCGGCGATCCTGATTCTCGACGAGGCGACCAGCAGCGTCGACACCCGTACGGAAATCCAGATCCAGCAGGCCATGCATCGGCTGATGCAGGGCAGAACCAGCTTTGTCATCGCGCACCGGTTATCGACGATCCGGAACGCCGATCTGATCCTGGTCATGAATCACGGCCGCGTGATCGAGCAGGGCAACCACGAGGAGCTGCTGGCGCGCGGAGGCTTTTATGCCGAGCTGTACAACAGCCAGTTTCCGGAAGGCCCCGCCGCTTAAGGGAAACCGCGGGGCCCGGGCCGTTTCCGCCGGGACACTCCAAGGTTTCCCTTTTTCCCGGCATCTGCACGGCGTTCATCCGGTATCGAACCGGTTCCCTCCTTATTGAGGCTCGATGATCTCCTTGTTGGCTTTCTCTTCGGCATTCCGCAGCGCGGTATTGATGTCCGTTCCGCCTACCATGACGTTTTTCACGACCTCGCCGATCAGCAGGGCGTTGATCTTGGGATCGTATTTGGAAGCGTCCGGAAGCGGGGAGGGGCTTACCTTGAAAATGGCCTGCAGGTTTTTCCCCCGGAATAAATCGCTGTCCGCACCATATACACTTCGGATCGCGGGATTGTTCAGCACCGACAGCCGGCCGGCGCGGCTCAGCCTGGTCTGCACATCCTGGCTGATCAGGCTGAGCAGGACCTGGTAGGCGGCCTCCTTATGCTTGCCCGATTGGTTGACGACCGCCATGTGGTAATCGACCTCTTTGCCGAAGCCGGGGCGGTCGCTGTAGCCCGGGTGGGCGGTCAAATCCCACTGGAAGGCATCCTGCGTGCCGGCCTTCCTGAAGAAACTGATGAATGCGGCAATCCAGTTCGGATACATGGCCATCCGCTGTTCCTTGAAGAACAGGTCGGTCGAATAGCTGTACTTTCCGTCCTGCATATAGCCGGGGACGGAATAAAACTGCTTGAGAAGCGAGAAAACCCGGACATGTTTGTCGGAGGTCAGGAAAGCTTTTCCTGTGGACTTGTTGAAGACAGGAACCCCGTACTGCCAATACATTTGCCGTAGATCGGGAGGCATAATGCCGATGTAATTCACCCCGCCGTCGGTGCGGGTCAATTTTTTCCCCAGCTCCAGCGCTTCTTCATAGGTCATGACGTCTTTGGGATACGGAACGCCGAACTTGTCAAAAATGTTCCGGTTATAAATCATCGCGCCGTAATTCATAGCGAAGGGCATGCCGTAAAACGCTTTCTGGTCGCCGAGCTTTTGCGTCTGCCTGACGACTTCCGGCTCGAACGTTCCGAGGTCGATCTTGTATTTTTTGATCATCGGCGTCAAGTCTTCCGGGATGTTTGCCTCCAGGACGGTCGCCAGTGAAGCGTTGCTGACCAGGACGAGATCGGGGAAGGTTCCCGCCGCAATCAGCTTGTCGAGGGAATCGGCTGATTTCGTAAGATGAATTTCCGGATGCTTCGCGGCGAGCGGTTCGACGAAGAACTTCTGGAACTGTTCGTCTGTCGTTCCCGTATTTACATCGACGATGAGCAGATCGGCGGCGCCCCCCTGGTAATCTTCCGCCTGCGCTGTTTTCGCGGCGTCCGTCCCGTTTTTCGTTTGATCGGCCTGCCCGCCCCGCGCTCCGCTTCCGCTCTGACCGCAGGCGGCCAAAGAACCGGCGGCAAGAAGCAGGGCGGACCATCCGGCGATGGCGTGCCATTTCATTTTCCGGAGCGTTTTGTTCATCTGATCCATCCTCCCGCATGATTAATTTAAGCGCTTACAATAATCTGAACGGAACCGGCATCCGGTTCGCGTTACGGGGATTATACAATATTTCCCTGAAGCCCGGAAATAACGGCTTTTGGCCGCTTTGTATCCATATTTGCGATCATCCCCGGAATTGCGCGGCAAAAATCGATACAAACCCGACAAAACCTGTTCTATCTATTTGCCGCGAATCGGCGTACCCTACTCTGTGACGACGAATGGCGGGCTCTCGCAGTGTGAACCGGGAGCCGCCGGAACAGAAAGGGGATCACGATGAATCAGTACGCAAACCGGGAGGAGCGGGGAAGCCGCCCGGTCACGGCGGTGATCGTAGGAGCCGGACACCGCAGCCTCGCTTACGCTGCTTACGCCCGGAAGCATCCGGACCAGCTGGAAATTGTCGGAGTCGCGGATCCGGATCCGCTGCGCCGCAAGCTGACCGCGGAGCGCTACGCGTTGCCCGTGGAGCGCTGCTTTGCCTCGGTTGAGGCTTTGACGGCAGGCCCGCGCATAGCCGACACCGCAATTAACGGGACAATGGACCACCTGCATGTGGCGACGACGCTTCCGCTGCTTGAGGCAGGCTACGATGTGCTGCTGGAAAAACCGATGGCTACGTCGGCGGAGGAGATGGAGCAGCTGGCGCGCGCAGCCGAACGCTGCGGCCGCACCGTGATGATCTGCCACGTGCTGCGGTATGCTCCGTTCTACCGGATGATCCGGGAGCGGATTGCCGAAGGGGCTGTCGGGGAAATTGTCAATGTGCAGACGAATGAGCACGTGAGCTATCACCACATGGCGGTGGCTTATATCCGGGGAAAATGGAATTCGGAGAAAACCTGCCGCTCCACCATGCTGATGGCCAAATGCTGCCATGATCTGGATCTTATCGCCTGGATGAGCGGCGCCCGTCCGGTTCGGGTCGGCAGCTTCGGCAGCCTCATGCAATTCAGGCCGGAGAAAGCGCCGGAAGGCGCCGGGAAACGCTGTCTGGCCGACTGTCAAATTGAGGAGAGCTGCCCCTATTCCGCAAGAAAGCATTATATCGACCAGGGCCGATGGGGATTTTACGTATGGGAAAACGCCCATCTCGGGGTGGTGCCGGATCCGGAGGAGCGAGTGCGCTCGCTGGCCGAAGACAACCCGTACGGGCGCTGCGTCTGGCATTGCGATAATGACGTCGTGGATCATCAATCGGTGATGATCGAATTTGAGAACGGCAGCACCGCGACGCATAACATGGTGGGGGGCACGTCCAGACCGTGCCGGACGATTCACATCCTCGGCACGAAAGGTGAAATATCCGGAGTGCTGGAGGACGGGTTTTTTGTGATCCGGAAGCCGGATCCGCGCAAGGGGCATGAATACGCGGAGGAGAAGGTCGCCGTGAATGTGGCGGGCGACAGCCATGGCGGCGGAGATCTCCGCCTGGTGGAGGATTTCGTCAAGGTGATCCGGGGCGAGCGCCCGTCCATTTCGACGACTTCGCTGGATACATCTCTGTACGGGCACGCCATCGGTTTCGCCGCCGATCGTTCCCGCCGGGAAGGAAGAATCATCGGGCTTTCGTGACCCGAATTCGGGAGGTTTGGTACCATACAACCCTTCATTGCCGGTCTGACTCTCGCGGCAGGCCGGTTTTGGCATGCGGAACGGATAGCCGCGCACCGTCTTAAGCCTTTCCTTTTGCAGGGGACGTCAGTTTCCGGACGTATTCTTTCGGGGAACAGCGGTTATATCGACGGAACAGTTCGTAGAAATGGGCCATATTCGTGAATCCGGCCTGCTCGGCGACCGCCGCGACCGTATCGCTGCCGGCGAGAAGCAGCCGTTCCGCCTTTTTGATCCTCTGCCTGTTCACGTATTCGGTAAAGGACAGGCCCATGACCTTCTTGAAATATTTGGAGAAATAATGATAGCTCATGTTCATCATCCGGCTGACCGGCTCCATTTCGATTTTTTTCGCAAGGTTCCGGTCCACATAATCGATCACCGGGCGAAGTGAATCGGCGGGAAGCGGTTCGCCGGTTCTTTCCGTTTCCTCCGGGCTGCTGCGGAGAAGGGTCAGGAGCAGCTGCTTGATCAGAATGGCGACCGCCAGATCGTATCCTTTCGGACGCAGTTCCATCTCCCGCTGAATCTCCATGGCGATCCGCCCGATTTCCTCCCGCAGCTCCGGTTGGGCCGGGAACCAATCGTTCATGCGGCTTAGCGGGCCGTCAATTCCGGAGAAAAACCGGTAATACATCAAGGTTGGAGCATCGAAAAACGCCTGCAGATCGAAATGCAGGGTAAGGTAGACGGCTCTCTCTGTGCTGACCCCCCATGTGGAATGCAGCTCGGACGGACCCAGCAGCAGAACGTCCCCCGGCTCCAGCCGGTACTGCCGATGCGGCGTCCGCATTTCCAGGCAGCCCTCCTGAATGTGCAGCAGTTCGATCTCTTTATGGTAATGCCACAGGACCCTCTGCGGCTTCACGAAGTAAGGCCGGACCTGCCTGAAGATTTTGATGCTGAGCCTGTTGTTCTGATACGGGATCGGTTCGTCATAGATTTCGGGATTCATCCGCGACACCCTTTCCGCCTTTCAGTTCCTTCAGTAATAGATATTCGCGGCGCTTTGGCCATATCCTTTGCCGTGACGAAACCCGGGCCCTCATTGAACACCAAAGCGGCTTCCCGGCAGAAGAAAGCGGCTGGATCAGCTGATCGCGAATGCGAAGAAGACCATCCGGTCCAGGAAAGGAAGAAGAAAGATGAGCGGCCGTGAGACATTCGAAGGCTTCAGGCGGACCATGCGGGAGGAGAAGGAAGGAAGTACGGAAAGGAAGTCCGCGGGGTGCTTTTTTCAAACAGGGCATTATGCTATAATAAACATCGATTGGAAGCGGGTTTTTCGGATGTCCGAGGGAGAAAACCAGAAGCTGACAATTACAGGCTGATTTATCGCGTTTTCCATGCTGCAAATACATAACAACCCGTCAGGTAAATGAGTGAATCGGTCCGTCCGGATGGAAGTCACTTTCATGGCCTAACTTACTTTTGCAAAAAAAGGAGTTAGGCCTTTTTATTTGTGAAAAAATGGTTGAAGGGGTGGGAAACGGAAGATGGGCAACCTAGGCTTCACCCGGTTTTCCTTGCCCGCGGCTGTGTTGGCTGGAGCCGGGATCATTATCAATCAAGGGATGCTCGCTGTTCTGGACGGCTCTTTCTGGATCTGTCTTTGGAGCTTTGTTCAGGATACCCTGGTGATGGGTGCGGCGTGCTATGGCTGCAGCCGATGGCTGCGGGATACGAAAAGCGGTTCCACCCGTTCCGTGGAACCGGGCGAAGGGGAAGAGCTGGAGAAGCTCAAAATGGCCGGAACGCTGGCCGCGGGAATCGCGCACGAAATCCGGAATCCGCTGACCAGTCTGAAAGGATTTTTGCAGCTGTCCGAACAAATCGAAGCCCCCTATAAGAATATTATGCTGTCGGAAATCGACCGGATCAATGCCATCGTCAAGGAATTGTTGGAGCTGGCCAGTCCGAACGATTCCGATCGTCAGCCCCGCGCGATCCAGCCGCTGGTGCAGAGTGTCATCACACTGCTGCAGCCGCAGGCCATTCTGGACAATATTCAGTTGATGGGCCGTTACGGACCGGAGACCGGAATGCTGGTTGTCCACTGCAGCGAAGGCAAGCTGAAGCAAGTGCTGGTCAATCTGATCAAAAACGCGATGGAAGCGATGCCCGGGGGCGGGAACATTCTTATCTCCCTGAACAAGGAAGAGGATCGCGTCAGCATTGAAATCGCGGATGACGGCCCCGGGATTCCGCCGGAGCAGCTGGAGAGAATCGGGGAACCTTTTTTCACCACCAAGGAAGGCGGGACAGGACTCGGCTTAATGGTCAGCCGGCAGATCATCCATGAACACCATGGAACCCTCTCGTTCCGGAACTCCGTGAAAGGCGGGGCCGTTGTCACTGTGGAATTGCCGATATTTTACGTAAATGGAGGGTTATAATGATTCGTTCCGGTCACAATAAGGCCTGGATCGCCAAATTTTGCATATTAGGGGACCTGTACATGAACGAATCTCATGAAATGAACCAGCAAATCAACCAATATAAGCAACAGATTACAAGTTACACAGGCAAATTGCTGAGGGACCATTTCGGAAAAGGCCCCGAATCGGTATTTGTTTCGATCGGGCATACGTTCATTATCATTTATCTGCGCAATTTTCTGACTCCGTCGGAGCGGGTGCTTCTGGAACAGGATCATATCCTGATCATCGATCAAATGCGGGAGAAGCTTATGCAAATGATGATCCCCGAAATCTCGGGCTTTATCGAGATTGTTACCGGGGTCCGGCCGCGGGAATTTTACTACGATTGGTCGCTGCACAACAAGACGGGAATGCTGGTGGCCATCTGCTCCGAACCGATTCCGAACAGCCAGCCCGTCAACGAGCGGTATACCGGCAAACCGGAGATTGAAGAGGAGATCCTGAAGATCAGCCGTAAAACCCAGAAGGAGCCGGAGGAGCTGTACTCCTGCGAAATCAGTCCGCGCATGCTGCTCATTATCCGGACAGGCATTCTGGTAAGAATCGAGAAGGAGCTGATCCGCCTGGGCCACGGGGAGCTGCTCAAGGGGGTCAAACGAAATATGGAGAAGTCCTTCCTGCATAACAATGATTGGCCGGAGACCCCGTTCAGCAAGCGGCTTAGCGACACCTTCGTCGATTGGAACTTTGATCTGGATAAAAGTGTGATTCTGCTGACGACAGAACCCAGGTAAATGCACAAAAGCCGCGTAACGCGGCTTTTATGCGCAGGGAGATCAATCGCCGGATTCCGGCTTCATTTGCACAGCTTCAGGCTTCCTGGACTCCACCGTCCCGGACTCCACATAACGCCCCGGGGCGGCCATCCTGTTGTCCCAAAATATTTCGTAAAAGGCGAGCCAGCGCTTCAATTCCTGCAGCGGTCCCGGTTCCAGCCGGTACCTTGTCTCCCTTCCGGACTTTCGTTCCTTGACCAGTCCGGCGTCCGACAGAATGCGCAGGTGCTTGGATACAGCGGTCCGGCTGATCGGGAAGTGTTGGCAAAGAGCAGCGACGGGCAGCTCCCGCCCGGCAAGCAGCTTCAGCAGTCCCCGGCGGGTTGGATCGGCAATTGCCTGAAAGACATCGTGCTTCGGCGAGGAGGCCGTCATTCCCCGGATTCGACGTACCTGCCCAATTTCCGGCCGAGTCCGGCCCAGCCTTGGTCCATCCGGCCGCGCACAATGGGATGTATTTCCCCGAACTCGGTAGCCTTGTCCGCATCCCAGCCGGAATGGATCAAGGTAAACTCCGTATTCTCTCCCTGCTCGCTCAATTCGAACGTAATCAGCCAGTGCTTGATAATTTCGTTGAAACTTCCTACACTCAAGGTAGGAAAGCAGGATAGGGGGAAAGCCAGGAATGAAGACCGTGACGGTAAAAGATTTGGTGGACCGCTTTGGGCTTGAGGTTCTGACCGGCCACACTCAGCTGCATCGCACGATTTCCCGGGGAAGGGCATACCGGCCCGGGCTGGAATTCGTCGGCTATTTCGATTTTTTCCCGCATTCGCATGTGCAGGTGCTTGGTCAAAAGGAAATTACCTATTTGCATAAATTAACCGAGGAACAGCGGAACGAGCGGATCGGCAATGTGGTCAAATACCATCCCCCCTGTTTTGTGGTGACGCGGAATCAGGAAGGGCTCAAGTATTTAATGAAATACTGTGAGGAAGAAGGCATTCCGCTGCTAAGGACGAAGGAGCCGACAAACAAATTTCTCGAGCTGGTGGATCTGTATCTGGCCAAGGCGCTGGCCCCGGAAATGAGCATTCACGGGGTGTGCGTCAATGTTTCCGGAATCGGGATTTTGCTGCGCGGCAAATCGGGCGTGGGGAAGAGCGAGACCGCCCATACGCTGATCCGGCGGGGGCATCGGCTGGTCGCCGACGATATCGTCGTGCTGAAAAAAATCAGCCAGGAGACCCTGATCGGCACGCATGACGTCAAGACCAAGGAGTTTCTTGCCCTGCGCAGCATCGGACTGATCAATGTCACCCGGCTTTATGGGCGGAAAGCTTTTCAGGAGGAAACTCGGATCGTCCTCGACATCGAACTGACGAAATGGGAGGACAAGGCGCTGAACAACGAACTCGAGCTGGAGATGAAGTATACGGAATATATGGATATCAAGATCCCGAACATCCAGATTCAGCTTCAGCCCGGGAGGGACGTTGCCGGACTGGTGGAAGCGGCGGCGAACAGCTGGTACCTCCGCCAGCAAGGATACAGCGCCGCGGAGGAATTCATGAAAAGGCTGGAACAGGGTTAATGATTCATTCGATCGGTTGATTTACCGGGTTAACCGTTTGCCTGGTTAAAAATTAAGATCCGCAGCGAAAGAAGGCACATCCGGAGCCGTCCGGGGCATGTGCCTTTTTCTTGCCCCGGATGAACCGAATCGCGCTTCTCAACGGGTTCGCCCGCTCCCCTTTACACTCTTCAAGACCCCGGGAGAGGAGATCGCCCGGTATTGGCCCGGGGTCGTACCGGTCAGCTGCTTGAAGACCTTGTTGAACTGGCTGACGTCCTCGAATCCCACTTCGCGGGCGATGTGGATGATTTTATCGTCCGTGTTGCGGAGCAGCTCGCGGGATACGCCAATGCGCACTTCATTCCGGAATTCAATGAAGGTTTTGCCGACAACCTGCTTGAATTTGGTCGTGAATGTGGATGCGCTCATCCCGCACATCTGGTAAATCTGCTCCATCATGATCGGTTGGGCGTAATGCTTCCGGATAAAATCGCAGACGCGCAGCATGACGGTCTGTTCATTCCGGGAAGAGAAGGAGGAAGGGGTAGAGTGTTTTTCATAGCAGCGGCTCAAGGAGACGAACAGGTCCATCAGCAAAGATTTGATGAGCAGACGGTAACCGAGCGCCTTCCGCCGGTATTCCCCCGCGATCCGGTCGAGCAAAAATTCCGTCTCCACCCCCTCGTTGGCGGACAGCTTCAAATGGTATTGAAATCCGGAGGGCTCCCGCAGGAAAGGCTCCACATAGAAGAAATTGATGAACGGGGTAACACGCGCCAGCTGACGCAGCTCCGATTCCAGCAGCGACGGAAGGAAGAGAATGTTGTAGACGCGCAGGGGCGAACCGCCCAATACCCGGTAACCGTGCATCGTATTCGGCTCGATCACGAAGAAGTCCCCCCGCGAGATCGGGTAAGTGTTCCCCTTGTACAGATGCTCCCCCGTCCCGCCGGCCACATAGACACATTCGATAAATTCGTGCATATGCGGGTTGTTCCAGTCCGGAGGATGGGCATAAAGCGCGATATAGAACGGAAAATCGGGACTTTCCAGAAAGTCGTTTTTCGTGTAGACAATCACGAACGGCCCCTCCCTTGCCTGCGGCGGACTCATTTGGAAAGCGCATACATATATTTCGATTGTAGGAAAGATGCCGCCGCAGGGTCAAGAAAATTTTCCTAATGTTCCGACAAATCGACCAAGAATTTGCAGGCAGGCTGTGATACCTTATTTCCAAAGGAAAGGAAGGCGGTTTATCGATGAACGTGGTGGCCGATCGATGGATTACGCAGGACAAAATCAGCTTCTACCGGGAAAATGGCTTTGTGCAGGTGGATGACGTGCTGTCCGCCGAAGAACTGCGGGAGCTTCGCGAATACGCCGATGAAGCGATGTCGATGGAGCAGGAGAACTCCGTCCGGACAGACAAGGACGGCGGAACGTATTACAAAGTGCTGAACCAGAGGGTGAATGTTTGGCGCGACCACGGAGGCATGGCGAAATACTGCCTCCATCCGCGGTTTGCGGAGATGGCGCGGCTCCTCACCGGAGCTGCCGGAATCCGTTTGTTTCACGACCATTTGCTATGGAAAATGCCCGGGGATTCTTCTCCTACCCCGTGGCATCAGGACACGGTGAAATGGCCGATGAACGAGCCGGGGGCCTTGTCGATCTGGATTGCCCTGGACGATGTGGATGAGCGGAACGGGTGCATGATGTTCGTGCCCCGGTCCTTCACCGCCGGCAAGCTGAAGAATATCAGCCTGACCGAGCCCGCAGATATTTTCGAATACGTCAAGGATACCGAAATCGCCAAACAAAGGCCGGTGGTCGTCCCTTTGAAGGCGGGCAGCTGCACATTCCATGACGGATTGACCTTCCATTTCGCGTTTGCCAACCGGACAGAGCGGCCGCGGCGGGCTCTCGCCATCATCTACATGAAGGACGGCACAACATACAGCGGGGCGGGCCATGTGATTACGAACGGGCAGCGGCTGAGAACGGGCGAGCCGATCCGGGGGCCCTTGTTTCCATTGCTGGCCGGAGGCTGCTGAGCAGAACGGACATTGAAAGCGATAACAAAAAAGGGGGTAGTTCCATGACGTTATTACGGCGGTTATCCATTTCCGGTCTGGCCCTGCCGGTCATTCTGGCTGCGGGCTGCGGCGGAGGAAAGCAAGGGCAGGAAGGGGCGGCACCGCCCTCCGCCCCTGGCAATGCGAAGACGAACGAAGCTTCGGCTTCCTGGGCCGACCAGCCGGCGGAACTGGTGGTATACGGCAATCCGGGGGATCCCGAAAACGTCTTCAATGCGAGAATCGGCGATGCCGTACGCAAAAAATTCCCTAATTACAAAATTACTTACCTCCAAAGAAACGCAGATACCACGATGGACAAACTGATTGCTTCGGGGAGCCAGGTCGACCTCATCTATGATTCGGTCGGCGGGGCTTCCGGTTCGCTCATCGCCACCAATTCCCAGTTCGACATCAGCGAGCTGGTCAAGAAACATCAGATCGACCTGAACCGGTTTGACCCGGGGCAGCTGGATGCCGTCAAGCAATTCGGCGGACTGTACGGCCTCCCGGTTCAGACAGGCGGGCTGGTCCTGTATTACAACAAAGACATTTTTGACAAATTCGGGGTTCCTTATCCCAAGAACGGCATGACCTGGGACGAGGCGATCGAGCTAGGAAACAGGCTGACCCGTATGGACAACGGGGTCCAGTATATCGGTCTGGGCCTCTCCGTCGGGCATGCCCTGCTGATGAATTCACTGTCGCTTCCCTATATAGACAAAAATACCGGCAAGGCGGCGATCAACAACGACAGCTACAAGAGGCTGGTGGAGACCCTGGTTCTCCGCCCGACGCAGGCCGCCGGCTATAAGGAGAGGATCCGGGCGATCAACCGCACCTTCAACAATGACGATTTCATGAAAGACCGGCATATGGCCATGTTCGTGATGAACTACGGGCTGCAGGACCAGAAGGACTTTCAGGAATTCAACTGGGATATGGCCCCGCTTCCAACCTTTCCGGAGAAACCGGGAATCGGCACGCAGCCTTACCCCAACATCCTGTTTGTGACCGCGACCAGCAAATACAAGGATCAGGCCGTCGAGGTGCTGAAATTCCTCACCTCGGACGAATATCAGCTGGATATGGCCAAGCGCGGATTCATCCCGATTCTGAAGGACGAGAAGATCCGGAAAGCGTTCGCCCAGGACATGGGGTACAAGGACAAGAACGTGGTGAATGCCGTATTTTATAACAAGGTAGCGGCGACCGCCCCCAAGACCAAGTACGACGGAATCGTTTCCGGAGCGCTGAACAAGCAGCTGATCGGCTTGATCAAAGGCGAAGTTGATTTGAACACCGCCCTCCGCCAGGCGGAAGAAGAAGCCAACAAAGGGATTGAGGCGGCCAAAAGCCAGGAATAAGAAAGAGAAGGCGGCAGGTTCGGAAGCACAGCCCCCCGAAGAATGGAGGGCTGTTTGTTTTTTTCTTTTTTGCGGAGATTGCCGGGAAATCGGCCGAGCCGATTCAGGGGAAATCCGGCGGAACGGTTGGAATAAAAAAAGATGCGAATGACAATGAAAATCTGAACATACTTTTATTTAATATAGGTTTCCATAAATCAATAGATGTTGTGTATCATCCAACCATCCGAAAGGGGAGATGAATGATGAAATCATGGAAACCGATGGCGGCTGCCTTTTCTCTGGTTCTGGCTTTGGCCGTAACGGCAGGATGCGGCGGCAAACCGGCGGCTGATGCCGTTTCTTCCGGCAGCGCTTCACAAGGCGCGGGGACGGACGGCCAGGCCGTGACGGTGAAGCTGGCCGCCGATACGACGTTCCCGCCGTTTGAAATGCAGAAGAACGGCGAAGTGACCGGCTTTGACATCGATCTGATGAAGGCGATTGCCCAGAAGGAGAACTTTGCGCTGAAGATTTCCACCATGAACTTCACGGGGCTGATCCCGGCCGTGCAGACCGGCCAGGCCGATGTGGGAGTGGCGGGGATTACCATCAAGAAGAGCCGGATGAAGGCCGTGAATTTCTCCAACGCTTATTACAAATCCGGTCTCAGCATTCTGGTGAAAAAATCGGATGCGGGCTCGATCCGGGGGCTGGCGGATCTGAAAGGAAAAACGATCGCCACGAAGAAGGGAACCTCTTCGGTTGACAAGGCGAAAGAGGTGGAGGGCGCCAAAATCCGGCAGTTTGACAATATTGACGACGCCTACAACGAACTTCTGAACGGCGGAGCCCAAGCGGTCATTTTTGACAACCCGGTCAACAGCAACTTCGCAAGCACCCATGCCGATCAGGTGACGATCACAGGCGGGCTGCTCTCCGGGGAATATTACGGAATCGCCGTGAACAAGGATCAAACCGAACTGCTGAAAAAAATCAACGAGGGTTTGGCGCAGCTGCGCAAGGATGGAACGTACGATAAGCTGTACAAACAATATTTTGGCGATGATACGATCGGCAAGGTGCTGGACGACATCGCTCCGGATAAGGCGGCTTTAGACGAATAACGTGAAGGGGAGGCCGGATGGAAACGATAATCGAAGCGCTTCCGCAGATCGGCTATGCGCTGGTCCGAACGATTGAATATTCGGCGGTCGGCATTCTGCTGGCCCTGATCGTCGGGCAGCTGGCGGCATTCCTGAAAATTTCCCGCTTATCGCTGCTGCGGGCGATCGCGGGGATCTACGTCGAATTGTTCCGCTGCACTCCGCTGTTTATCCAGATTCTGTTCATTTACTTTGGTCTGGCCAATATTTTGCCGCTGCATCGCTGGTTCGGGGAGAATTACGTATGGATCGCGGCCGCTCTTTCCCTGGGGCTTAACGAAGGAGCCTATATGACGGAGATTATCCGCGGGGGAATCGTTTCCGTCGACCGCGGCCAGAAAGAAGCGGCGCACAGCATCGGGATGACGGGCTTTCAGTCAATGGTTTATATTATTCTGCCGCAGGCGTTCAAGCGCATGATCCCTCCGCTCGTCAACCAGTCGGCGCAAACCGTCAAGGATACTTCGCTGCTGGCGGCGATCGGAATCGGGGAACTGATCTACACGGGGCAAATCATCGTCTCCGACACGTTCGAGGCGTTCAAAATCTACGGACTCATCGCAGTATGCTACTTTATGATCATTTGGCCGCTGACCCGGGCAGCCGCATTCCTGGAGAGGAGGCTGCAAATTGATAAACGTTGAGGGCTTGCGCAAGTCGTTTGGAGACAACGAGATTCTCAAAGGCATCGATATTTCCGTCGCCCAGCGTGAGGTGGTAGTCGTAATCGGACCGTCGGGCAGCGGCAAGAGCACGTTTTTGCGCTGCCTCAACGGTCTGGAGAAGGCGTCGGCCGGGCGCATAGTGATTTCGGGTGACGAAGTGACTGCTCCGAAAGCGGATATCCATCAGCTTTGCCGGAATGTGGGGATGGTATTTCAGCGGTTCAACCTGTTTCATCATCTGAATGTCCTGGACAATATCACGATCGGTCCCCGCAAGGTGCTGAAGAAGTCCGCGGAGGAAAGCCGGCGGACGGCCCTGGAACTGCTGGCCAAGGTTGGACTGGCGGGCAGGGAAGCAAGCTTTCCGGATGAATTGTCCGGAGGCCAGCAGCAGCGGGTGGCGATCGCCCGGGCCCTGGCCATGAAGCCGAAGGTCATGTTGTTCGACGAACCGACCTCCGCCCTTGATCCCGAGATGGTTGGAGAGGTGCTGCAGGTTATGCGCCAATTGGCTGAAGAGGGAATGACGATGGTGGTCGTCACCCACGAGATGGGGTTCGCCCGCGAGGTGGGAAGCCGTGTCGTGTTCATGGACGACGGCCGGATCATCGAGCAGGGCCCGCCGGCCGAGCTGTTTGCGAATCCCCGGGAAGAAAGGACGCGGGCGTTTCTCGGCAAAATTTTATAACCCTTCAAAAAGGGCACCCGAGGGCGCTTTTGGTACCCGGTTTTCGCCGGGGATAAGGCTGATCAATAGATTCCATTATTTCCTTGCAATTCCACCCGAAGTATGCTAAAATATAATTAATTGGCTACAGACCCGAAACTCGCCTGTAATAAAGGAGAGGCCTGAACGCTGACGGGCTCTTGCAAGGTGAAGGGGTTGAATCCCGGGGAAAGGCTGTTTGCACAAACTGCTCTTAACACGGTTAGGAGCAGTTTTCCTGTTTCTTCGCCAATGTTTCCCCGGCAGCCCTGAGCATAACCGATACGAGGGGGAATGGGCATGAATTTTCGCAAAAAACCGTTGGAAGACATTCCGCTGGAAAAAACGGCGGTGTGGATTTGCACCCGGAACGACTGCAATGGATGGATGAGGGACAATTTCACCTTTGAGCGAGAACCGGATTGCCCGCTGTGCCATTCTCCCATGGAGCCCGGAGAGAGAATGCTGCCGCGGCTTCATAATACGAACGAACCGGAAGGTTAAGGTTTTGGAACCATACCCAGGGATTTCTCCCTGGTTTTTTTGTTTTGGTCCCAATGTTCCCCGATTGGTTCAGCTACCGGTTCATTCTGCGCGGATGGGTCCATTTGAGCAGCAGGAACTGAATGACGCCGCCGGCGGCCAAACCGATAAAGCAGCACAAAATGGTAAGCCAGATCGGGCCCCACAGAACGCCAAAAAGCTTCACGCGATCGGAATAAATAATCCCGACTGTTTCCAGATAGGCGGCCAGGGCAAACGGAATAAACGAATACGGCCGTCTTCCTCCGCCGGCGTCCTTGAAGGCGTCCCACAATGCGAACATGTAGAGGCAGGGATAGAACATCAGCCACTGGTAATTCGTTTGTTCAATGGCTTCCCCGATCCTGCCCTGGAAGCTAAGAGCAATGACCTCATTGAAACGCGACTGGACATTGATCAGGAATTCCAGCCCCACAAACAGCAATCCCTTGATGTATTTTCCGTTCAGCAATTGTCCGAAACCGGGGATTGCGATGCTCCAGAGCAAATTTTCGATGGGTTTTCCCATCACAATTACACCTTTCTTCCCCATTCGCGGTTTATTGTTTTTTTACACAAATATAAAAAAATGTAAAAAATAGTATATCCAAGAAGGGATGGATTCTTGCTATCCCCCGAATTCCGTTTCCGGTATCCAAGGGTGCGGGATAAAGCGACTTTGCCGTATTCTTAGCATGCTCTTCACGCTGGAAAATTATATTGCCCCGGAGAGGGCGAAACGGACAAAGTACGGCCGCTGGCGCCGGCCCATACAATAAAGGAGGAATCGTGAGGGGGAGAACGACGGTGATTATTTTTGTCAATTCCGCCCAGAAGGTAAATGAAGAATCGCTGAGCGAGGCGGAACGGAGGATTTACCTCCTGAAGCAGAAAAGTCCGCTCGACTATGTTTACCACAGCGCGAACGATCTCCGGTTTGAGCTGCAGTTCCGAACCCGGATGATCGAGAACAGCCGTGAGCTTGCCCGGAGCGGAGCGGGATTTGCCTCCTTCAGGCGTTCGCGTTGCAACCCGGATTATTGGGATCGTACCCGGGCGGGAGGGTTTCAGGTAAGAGGGGACAGGGCCGTCTCGGATGCGATCCGCGATATTTTCCGGCATGGGGACCGGTACGCGTTCGAATGCGCCACAGCGATTGCCATTGTCATGTATAAATCGGTGCTCGATTGCATAGCGGAAAGCAGCTTTAACGAATTGTTTCGCGGGCTGCTGCTCTATGACTGGCATCTGGACAGCGACCTTCGCCTGATTACGGTAAATGACGCTTCCGAAGCTTATCCGGGCGATGTACAGTACTTCAAGAATCCCGATGTTTCTTTTCTTACTCCGTGGTGGCAGGGGGAGAATGTGGTCAAACTGGGCGAAAACCTGTATTATGGCCACGGGGTAGGGATTCTTCCTTCTGAAGGCATCATCGCGAAGTTGAATTCGCATCGGAAAATCGGCGCCAAACGTTCCGCTTATATGCTCAACCAGACCTCTTATCCCGACTTTGCTTACCTGGCTTATTTCGCCACCCGGGGGAAGGGCGGAGCTTACCGGATTGAACCGCCCTTCCGCAACCGTGCGCTGATCGCCCGGATCGGCCGCATGGCGACGATAAGTCTCCGGAAGTAACTCCGGCTGCCGGAATGGACGGACGGCATCCCCCTGGCTCTGCCGGACCGCCCCGCTTCAAAACCAACGGGTTAGTTCCGAACGGATATTTTCCCGGTTCACCTTCCGGCGGTGAAGCGCAAGGCTGGGAGCTTGCACGTTCATATCGGCGATTCTGCGGTTGATCTCTTCCAGGAGCCCGTTCACTTCCTCGTCCGGGGCTCCCTGATCCATCTTCTTGACCGCTTTCTCGATTGAAGCGCGAATCTCCTGCCTCAGCATAATCCAGGGATGGGTTAATTGGGCATTTTTGAGAAGCGAACTGAAGACGTCGCCGGTTGGGACGACCAGCGGTTTTCCCAGACCGGGAAGATTCTTCAGGCCGCCGTTTTCCACAAACGAAGCATAGGCTTCATCCAGCCAGTGCTGCATTCTCCGCTCTCCGGAAAGCATGACTTCGGTGTCGATCAGCGTTTCCGCCGGCAGCGGAAGAAGCGGCCGTTCTTCCGGCGGCCGCCGGTTTCGTGTCATGGGAATCCACCTCCCGCAGTATCGTATTCGCATTCGATCGGCACGGCCGATCTCGCCGTTATTATACCACGGAGGGCCGGATCCGGCATGCCGGCCGCTCCTCTGGGCATAATGAAAGGAAGACGAATCAAGGAGGGAAAGCGCGGTGTCAACCCTGGAGCCGGTCTCCCCTTTTGAACCGGCAAGCGAAACGGAAATTCCCGCGGGAGCGGACTGGATCCATCAGGTGAAGTGGGATGGGGTGCGTATCCTGGTCTACCGGGATGACCGCGGGTGCCGCCTGTTTAACCGCAAAGGCAACGAACGGACCGGCAATTATCCGGAGCTTGCCGCTGTGGAAAGCTACTGCAGCGCCTCCTCCGTCATTCTGGACGGAGAGGTGATTGCCCTGGGGAAGGATGGAAAGCCCTCCTTCCATGAAGTGATGCGAAGGGATGGGATCCGCCGCAGCGATCGGGTAGAAGCGGCGGTTCAGACGGTTCCGGTTGCATATATGATTTTCGATCTTCTGTACCTGGACGGGGAATGGCTGCTCAAGGAGCCTCTTTTCCGCAGACAGGAGCGGCTTGAAGCGGTAATCAGGCCGGGGCCTCATGTTCAGCTGGTCCCTTCCCATGAAGACGGGGAAGCTCTCTACGCGCTGATGAAGCAGCAGGGAATGGAGGGAATCGTGTGCAAACGCAGGGATAGTCTTTATACGCTCGGAGGCAAGGATCGCAGGTGGGTCAAAGTCAAAAATTACGGCGATCTGATCGCGGTGGTCGGGGGATTTACGCTGAACGGCGGGATCGTGAATGCGGTTCTGCTGGGAATCTACGACGGCCGGGGGGACCTGCATTATATCGGACATGCCGGTACCGGGCGGCTGACGCGCAAGGATTGGGCGGAATGGACGGTCCGCCTGCAGGAAATCGAACGGCCGGACAACCCTTTCAAAAACCGGCACCCGGAGATGAAAGGGTCATACTGGGTCATACCCAAATACACGCTGAAGGTTCAGTTTGCGGAATGGCGCTGGCGGGAAGGCCGGACGCTCCGGCAGCCCTCCATTCAGGCCTTCGTGGACATCCCCCCGGAGCAGTGCGTCTTCGAGGAATGGCGGTAAGCATGAAAAAAGGCACTGACGCGGATGTCAGTGCCTCTGCTTGCGATCATTACTTCTGGAAGAATTGGCGGTTCTTCTCAATGAATTCTTTCTCGTCGTCCGGTACGTCGTTCTCATGGTAAATGGCGGCTACCGGGCAAACCGTTTCGCATGCGCCGCACTCGATGCAGGTATCCGGATCAATGTAATATTGATCTTCCCCTTCATGAATGCAGTCTACGGGACAAGTGGTAACGCAATCTGCTGCTTTCTCTCCGATACATGGAGATGTAATGACAAATGCCATGTTCATAACCTCCTCTTAATATAAACCTATAATAACATTTTAACGGCAAAAAGCCAATTTGTCAGGAGCAAATTTTATCGCCGTATATGCGTCTCGATCTATGCATACCTGACAAGCCTTGTTATACTAAGAGAATAAATCGGGTGAAGCTCATGGGATGGCGGAGTGCTTCGCCGGGAGTTTGAAGGAAGGGGATTGGCGATGGAGAAGATCAAGGTTGGCATTGTCGGTTACGGAAATTTGGGGCGCGGCGTGGAAGCGGCGCTGGCGCAAAATCCGGATTTTGCCCTGGAAGCGATTTTCACAAGAAGAAATCCGGAAGCCCTGGAGGGAACCGGAAGCAGGC
>Ga0310828_1000948_pt1 | contig 21376 bp, 22 predicted proteins | sample WT_ome_3_FD_202242 | JGI IMG/M metagenome (GOLD analysis project Ga0310828, IMG submission 202242) | Sorghum-adapted microbial communities enriched on wild type (WT) sorghum from Joint BioEnergy Institute, Emeryville, California, United... ... | reverse complement strand
CTGATATTCCGTCAATTCCAAATCAATTAAGTCAAGGGTTATTTCTTTTAAATAGATGGCGGTATTTTGTGCTTCTTGCAAGTGGTCATTATACAAATCAATATTATCACGAATGGCAAAACCGATTGTCAGTTCCCCTTCCACAATCAATGTATCAATCACATTTTCATATTTTCTTAATTGATACGGGTCGATTCCATCCATTTTTTTCGTTAATTCCACTTTTTCATTCTCAATATCTCTGCGAATCTTTTGAAAGTCAATAACATAGTGTGAATCACGTTCCACAACAAAACGGTTTACTTTTTCAATCAGTTCATTTGTCTTTTGTGAAATTGAATTGAATAAGAGAAAGCGTTCGAAGCTGGAATTATATGCTTTCATCAGTTGATTACTACTAAAAAAAATGGCGGTTGCAACGATATTAAATAAGATAACAAAGACGAAAAAATAAGTAATCAGTTTGCTCCGGATCGACTTCATAACCTGAAAGCTCCTTCTACTTGTTATTTTCTTGAATATCTTCCTGCAATAATTGGTCCAGGTCATTTTTCCGTATAATACTCGTTGGGGTATGCTGAATTTTTTCCGGATGATTGCCTTTCTTTAATTCAACCAGCATATTTACTGCAGTGTATCCCATTTTATATGGATGTTGAACAACGATGGCATCGATTTCTTCAGCTTCTAAAAGTTGGATAGTTTCAGGCAGGGTATCAAATGTAATGACATACGGATCAGAATATGGCCGCATCGTCCGGATGACTTGCGCAATTCCGATCCCGTCTAATGCACTTGTGCCGTAAAATGCGGTGATATTCGGATTCTCTTTCAATAAGTCATACGTTGCCTGTACTGCGCCGGTTTTTGATATATTTGATTCCTTCATGCCAACAATTTTTATTCTTAATTCATTCTTTACAGCTTCTTTAAAACCCTCCACTCGAAGTTGCTGGTGAATGGCATCTTCACGTCCTATAACAATGCCTACCATTTGTTCACCTTTCGTATCTTCTATGAAAGCCTTCCCCGCCATAAAACCGGCCATATAGTTGTCCGTACCGACATAGACATCCCTTCTGCTTTCCGGCACATCCGTATCAATTGTAATAATCGCTGTTCCTTTTTCAACCGCTTTATTGATGAGCGGGGTAAATGCTTCATTTGATAAACCCTGTACCATAATTCCGTCCACTTTTCCGGCGATCTCTTTGTCAAAAACTCTTACATGATCATTGAGATTGGCACGTTTTGGCCCAATGTATTCTAAATACACCCTCTGCTCTTCCGCAGCATCCCTCGCCCCTTTTTCAACTTGGCGCCAATATTCATTGTCCTCTTCTTCCGGGATTAGGACGAAATGATAATCATATTTTGGCTCAGTGGTATTTGTCTCTTGTTTTACATAAAAAGTTTTTTGACCGTAAAAAAACATCAGAAACGCACTGATTATAAGAGCTAGGGCAAATACTGAGTAAACCAGTTTCTTTTTCAATCGGTATCACCTCATTGGAAAGATGAGCTTTGCAGTTTTTCTAAGTATATCTATTTCTGATATTTCTTCAAAAAGATGAATAACTCCTGCAAAATGGTAAGTAATGTTATGTCTTTTCTCCAACTTGCTTGAATACATCACGTAAAATACGGGTTAAGTTAATTTTTAGTTGAGAAAATGATTGTTGCGGTGGTGAATTATGTTTGTCAATTCCGCATTATTTGTTAAGAAAACGAATGTAGTGCGGATGAATTATGATTGGCAACTCTGTATTTTTTGTTAAGGAAATGAATGTAGCGCGGTGGTGAATTATGTTCGTCAATTCCGCATTATTTGTTAAGTAAACGAATGCAGCGGGATGAATTATGATTGGCAACTCTGCCGAATGTCAAAGTAATTTTGACATGGACTTTATGCTTGCAACGAAGGTGAAATATTGGGATCTTTGAGGACTCAGTTGGTGTTAGCAAAATTTTTAAGGATGAAAGAAATAAAAGAGAGAGTTTCAATCTTTTCAACTCTCCCTTTTTGCTAAAAAAGTACAGAGCGTTCTATTTGCAACGTACAACATTTGAGTTGCGGCGCCTTTTGCTGGCCAAGTTAAATACTTACTTTTTCACGATGTTTAATAATGGAGTTTACGATATGAATGGAATCCCATTCGCCGGAAGAGAAAAATGTGATCGGATATTTTTTCGGAAATAATTGTTCCTTTATTTCTTCAGGTGTGTTCCCTTCATTATATAGTTTGACAATGTTTCCTTCGAGGTCCAACAAATAATCCAACTTTCGCTCCAAAGCTATCCGCCCATTTTTCAGGAACCCGGCGTGATTGCAAAACACTTCCTTAAAATCATACGTTAAGACTCTTTTTAATGATGCGATGATTTCCGGGATATTTTCCTCCCGAAGAACCACCTTTGTCTTTTCCTGACAGTAAAGGTCTCCGGTAAAAAGCTGCCCTGTATCCTCATTTAAAAAAGCAAGGTGATCAATAGCATGACCAGGTGTGTTGATAACCGTCCAAGATGCATTGGCAGTTTGAAAGGATTCCCCGATTGCTTCTGCATGGAACGGTTTCCGCCTTCCCCAAAAAACTTGACGGTACATTGGATAATCAGCCTTCTTCGTACAATAGTCAATCATCATATCATTCATGAAAATCGGAACCTGAAATTTTTCCTGCAAATAAGCCGCACATCCGGTATGATCCTCATGAAAATGGGTAATCACTACTTTTTCTATATTAAGCTGTTGGAAAAATGGCGTGAAAAACCGTTGCAACGACTGGGCCCCCGTATCAATTAACACACCATCAATAAAAAAGCAATGAACATTTAATTTAACACCTCTAAACGCAACCGTCCCATTCCCCATTCTTACCCCATTCACTGACTGTTCCTCAAATTTCTTTTTAAACAACATAGACCCACATCCCGTAATTGATTTTTTTAATTGTATCATAAAGTGAATGACTATTCACTCATTTTGCTGTAAGTCACTGGTAACTTAGCATGTTGTCCGATGATCCACTTTTGGTGCATGATCATGTATAGGAATGATTTGCAACGGGATTGGGTTTTGTCACGGGAGTTTGCGAAAACTGTCCATTAAATCGGCTCTTATGGAAAAATTGTAAGGTTAACTAGATTGGGTCTCGTTGCCAAAACAGTTAGCTTTCGACCTCGAAATGGGATGACTGTAGGTCTTGCTGATTTATTGGTATCCCTAGTTGCAATACTCAAGTTTTAATCTAGAAAATATACACCCCCAATCATTGAAATCCATCGATAAATCGTGTACGATTAAAATGCATACAATTTAATTGTGAGACCACTGAATACGTTCCCCTACATAATATAGGACGAACCACAAGAAAAACCTATATTCAGCAAGTAATCTTTTGGATATTCAGTGGTCTCTCTATTACGGTGTGTTATTAACTTTCAATTTTGTTAGGAGGCATAAAAGTGAAAACGGTCTATGATTTTACTGTTAAAAAAACGAATGGTGACGAGGAATCCCTCAAGAACTTTGAAGGAAAAGTATTACTTATTGTCAACACTGCAAGCAAATGTGGGTTAACACCTCAATTCAAAGACCTTCAAGAACTTTATGACAAATATAAAGATCAAGGTTTTGAGATTTTAGGGTTTCCGTGCAGCCAATTTAACAACCAAGAATTTGATAATATTGAGGAAACAACCGAATTTTGTCAAGTAAATTATGGTGTAACGTTTCCAATGTTTGCAAAAATCGATGTAAATGGAGAAAACGCAGATCCACTATTTACTTATCTGAAGGAACAAAAAGGCGGCGTTCTTTCTAAAGATATTAAATGGAACTTCACAAAATTTCTTGTCAATAGAAACGGACAAGTGGTAGAGCGCTATGCACCTACAACAAACCCTAGTAAAATCGAAAAAGATATCATTCAACAATTGTCATAATAAAAAAGGAGAAACGATTTTGAAGGATTTTTTTACATTGGATCATCAGCTTTGTTTTGCAATCTATGAAGCAGCCGGTCAATTTAATAAATTATACTCGAAAGCACTTCAATCATTTGGTCTCACCTATCCCCAATACTTAGTCTTATTAGCACTTTGGGAAATAGATGGCCTTACAGTAAAAGAATTAGGTGAAAAGTTAAAATTAGGTACAGGTACTTTGACACCGATGGTCAAAAGAATGGAAGCAAATGGTTGGGTGAGTCGCAAACGTTCCACAACCGATGAACGAAAAGTCTTTATTTCCCTCCAGCCAAAAGCGATTAAAGAAAAACAAGCAATCATCAAAACCATTGCCAATGAAGTTCAATCATGTAACATCGAATATGAAGAATACGAGCAACTGATGAAGCAACTACAGAATCTTCACAAAAAATTGGCGAGTAAACTGACTTCAACGGAAGGAAAAAAATAATTTCTTTTTACTCTATTAAAAAAAGCCGTTACGCTAATTTGGTAATCGGCTTTTTTGAAAAACAAATGCTTTGACAAATTACTGAACAGATTTTTTAAAATGCTCATCAATATCCCGGCCTCCATACATTACCCGAATAACTGTAACAGTTTTATCTCTAATTTCCGAAATATAAAAAATATATAATTGTCAATCGGGAACTGTCGAAGCCCACGACTATGCCAGGGCTCTTTTTCATAAAGACGGAATCGTTCCGGAATTTCATCAAGACTCATTATAGCACTTTCAATTCTATCCAACTGTCCAGCAGCAACTTCCGGTTCATATAAAGTAAATACAATATACTCATAGATGCCTCGCAAAATCCGCATCTGCTTGTTTTGTTATTTCAATTTTATATTTCATATTCCATAATCTTTGCGGATATCCATGAGGGCTTTCGATGCAGATTTAGTATTTTCATGGACAAAATCCGCATATCCTTTTTCCAGTTCTTCATTCAACTCTTTTTCTGTTAATTCAGATACGATTAATGGTTTTGATGCGGGTAACTTAACATCAAAAGGTATTCCTCGCTGCATAACCACTTGTTTTAAAAAAATATTTACGGCATTTGATAAAGGAATACCTAATTGGCCTAAAATTGATTCTGCCTAGTCTTTTAGTTCCGGTTCAAGTCTTACGTTGAGAGTCGTCGTTTTCACCACTGTCATCCACTCCTTATTAAGTTTATTGTATGCTATTGTATTTACAATTACAATACATTCAATAAACCGAAGTAGCTTCTGTGTCAGTTTATCATAATGGAGAAAGAAGTTTCAGTATTTATCAGAAGAATGCTATTGATTTATTCTTTCGGGGGAGGACCCTATTGCGACATACAAGAAGTACGCTCATCACCTCTGTGAAATGCACTATGTATATACTGCGTCTGCTAAAAACATGTACTATATTATATTTCGATTAACCGGAATAAAGCATCCTTTGTTTCAAAACCAATATCCAAACAATGAAGCTTGGTCAAAGCCTTCATTATTTGGATATTTTATTCTAAGAGTAAGGGTATACTCGTTTTGTATGTTGTATGGAAATCCATTTGCATGTTGTAAATGCGTCCAAACTCCATTCTCCATTCAAACGACCAACACCTGAGTTTTTAACACCGCCAAATGCTACGTTTGGTTCATCATTAATTGTTCCATCATTAATATGGATCATTCCGGTATCCATTTGTTTTGCCAGTTCTGCCCCATGTTCAACATTCCTTGTATGAATGGCTCCACTGAGACCATATGGTGTCTTGTTAACAAATTCAAGAACCTCTTCATCATTGGAGACTTTCATAATACATACAACAGGAGCAAAAAATTCTTCCTTAGCAATAGTCATGTCCGGAGTGACGTTTGTTAACACAACAGGTTCTATTATGTTCCCAACCACCTTTCCTCTGAGGATCGGTGTTGCACCTTCTGCAATACCTTTTTCAATAAGGGCAACGGTATTTCTTACTTGTCGTTCATTAATTAGTGGCCCAATGATGGTTTCCGGGTTTCTTGGATCACCACAAGTAAGAGATGAAACTTTTGCAAGATACTTTTCGAGAAACTCATCATAAACCTTTTCATGAATAATAAGGCGGTTTGCCGACATACAAATTTGTCCTTGATGAGTAAATCTACTAAAAACAGCGGCACTAACAGCTAAATCAATATCGGCATCATCCAATACAACGAGTGCACTGTTACCGCCAAGTTCCAAATGAACTTCTTTTAAGTTTCTTCCTGCGACTTCACCAATATGCCTGCCCACTTGGGATGAACCGGTAAAGGAAATTGCACGTGGAACAGGATGCTCAACAAAAGTATCCCCTATTTCCGAAATCTCTGTTGTCACTACATTTAACAAACCTTTTGGAAGGCCGGCTTCTTCATATATTTTTGCGATCATCGTCCCTCCGGTAATCGGTGTATGCTCATGTGGCTTTAAGACAACCCCGTTTCCTGTGGCTAATGCAGGAGCTACTGATTTCATTGATAAAAAAAACGGGAAATTAAAAGGGCTGATGACACCGACAACACCAACAGGAACCCTATAAACACGGTTTTCTTTTCCATCAATTGGAGACGGTAAAATCGTTCCATTCATACGCATCGGAAAAGTAGATGCTTCTTTAATCATATTTTTGACAAGACCAATTTCAAACTCTGCTTTTAATCTTGTCCCGCCAATTTCATCAATTATAATGTCTACAATTGCCTCATGATTTTCTTCTATATAAGCAACAGCTCTTTCAAAAACCCCTCGTTTAACAACAGGATTGGTTTTTTCCCATTGTTTCTGTGCCGTTTGTGCCGATATATATGCAGCATTTAAATCATCCATATTTGCAGCTCTGTACGTTGCAAGAATTTCCCCGTTATATGGGTTTTTATTTTCCATCACGAGACTACTATTCCCGTCTCTCCATTCTCCATTTATATATTGACCGGGTAATGTTCGAAAGTTAATCATTTGTATTCCTCCATCAATGATTCAGTTCAATATTTTCCTTGGCTAGTTTAGCTAAATTTTGTAAGTTTGTGTTAATTTCTTCCATTGTTGCAGTCAATTCTTCAATAGCCGCCGACTGGGAATCTGATTCTGTGCTTGCCTTTTGAACATTTTGATTAAGTGTATTAATTACATTCTTTATTTGGTTGGTAATCGATTGTATTTCATTCACTTGATTTTTGGAATTGGTAGCCATTTTACGAATTTCATCGGCTACTACAGAAAAGCCCCGTCCATGTTCACCAGCTCGTGCGGATTCGATTGCTGCATTTAATCCGAGCAAATTACTTTGATCGGCAATTTCTTTAACAACATTAGATACCATTTCAATAAGATTGACACTATTATTTACTTCATTTGCCTTATCAGAAATAAAATTCATGTTGTCAGCAAGTTGAGTTATCGAGACAGCCATTTCTTGAATAGTATTTGTTACCTCATTAAAAACGCCGGAGAGATTGGAAGCAACCTCAGATAACTTATTGGCTTTCTCGACATTTAAACCAACTCCCACGCCACCAATCACATGCATGTTTTCATCATGAATAGGAACCGCACGAGCAATCAGATTTACACCAAACAATTCAGCAGGTACTACCATCGCTTGGTTTTTGTTTTCCCGGATTGCCTTCGTGATAATATCTCCTTCAACAAGCGGATCCCCCGGTGTCACATTAAGGGAAAATGTTTTTGCAGGAAAATTTTGGATTAATTTTTCCGTATCATATATTCCAATTGTAATATCTTCATTTACCAACATTTGAAAATAAGGGGCTACTTCAACAAACGCTTTAAGTATGGGATGATATTCTCTATCTTGAGAATAATCTTGATTCATTTTTTCATTTACTCCTTTCAGCTCTTGGATAGTTAGTACTTATCCATAAATTTATATCGACAAAAAGGGAATATTTTTAAGCAAATTTTGGTAATTAATTGAAATGACCTTAGTTATTCGTAATTCCGATTCATTCCAAGACTTCCGAAGTTTACATTTGTTGTTATAAAATAAAGAAATTTTATAATTATTTTTGTATAATTACTTTCTTTATTTTATAACTCAAAAAATCTATTTGTTTTTATTTACTAGAAAATAAGTGCAGTCATATTTCGTTCCCAGGAATCTGTTGTGAACTCCGGCCTGTCAGTTCTCCTTGTGAATCAAGGAAAGGTGAATCTTTGGGTCTGTCCGCATCAAAAATAATCATATTTCGCTCTTTTTGATAATACATTTAAGTAATGATAAAGTGAAAGTTCCAGCGGTGGAGGTTCTTTATTCTCGCTGCTGGTTAGTTGAACCAATTGGCCACTTATCTTCCTCCTTTTCATCTTTGATTTCCCTTAAGCGGACAAGATGAAGATTTAGTGACCGTTTGTGCGGGATAAAATGAAACTAACCAATCGGACGCATGCAGGCTGACCCGCCCCCCACCTACCTTCTTTGTAAACTCGGGTATCTAAGGTGGGGGCTTGACTCGCCGTTAAGTAAGAGAAAATGACCGGAAGTTTGGGGTGAGGAATTATCGCGATAAAACCACGGCTGTTACAACGGGGAGATACGATTGGACTTGTTACACTGGGTAGTCCAATCCTTAACCAGACAACGATTAACATTGGTATACAAACACTAAGAAATCTCGGCTTTCATGTGGTTTTGGGCAGACATGTCTTCTCATATGACGGAATTGTTGCAGCACCGGCTGATCAAAGGGCTGCGGATCTTATGGATATGTTTACCAACCCAAGTATAAACATGATATTGGCAACTCGTGGAGGGACCGGGATTCAGTCGATTTTCCCTTATTTGGATTTTGGCGTGATCAGTAGGAATCCAAAAATTATTTCCGGTTATAGTGATATGACCGTATTATTAAATATTATCTATCAATTTAGCAATTTACTTACATTTCATAGTTTGATGGTTAGTGATTTTCGACCAAATACGCCTGCATACAATTTCGATCAGTTTTTTGAGGCCACATCGACAACAACTTCCCCGAGAATCATCGAAAATCCGCCCAACATCGCTTTAAGGAGTTTAGTTCCCGGAAATGTAACAGGACCGATTATAGGAGGAAATCTAACTTCATTGGTGAATACACTAGGTACCCCCTACGAAATTGACACAAGAGGAAAAATATTGGTTATAGAAGAAACCGATGCTCCATCAAATACCATTTACCGCTATTTACTTCAGTTACTTATGTCGGGTAAGTTTGATGATTGTCTTGGCATTGTCGTTGGTCAATGTACCAATTGCCTTGTTTCTTACGGGACAACGTTTGATGATTTAATCAACGCATTATTGGTTCCATTAGGAAAGCCAATGATTGCAAATCTTGCTACAGGACACGGATATTATAAGACAACTATTCCAATCGGTGCCACTGTTCGTCTCAATGCAACCGAACCCTCACTAACTGTCCTTGAAGCAACTGTTCAGCTAGAAAATCCGAACGTTTAAGAAATGATGTGTGCGTTGTGATACATCATTTCTTTTTGTTAGGTGACTTATGAAACTTTTTTTAAAAATGGAAATTAGGTGGTTTTGCTATTTTTTTACATCGTTAGGTATCCCATCCGATCGATTAAAATAAACAAAATATTCATGTCATCAAAAATTAGACCCTTAGTGAACCCCGGAAGCCCCTGGAAGCATAGTAGGAATCTGCTCCATTATGGTACACAAAAACTGTATCATAGCGGCGATCACAAAAGATGGCGCCACCGAGTTTTCTAATATTTTCAGGTGTTTTTACCCAACTGGATGTTTTCGTATCAAAATGGCCAAGTTTCTGCAGTTCCCGATATTGCTCTTCCGATAAAATTTCAATGCCCATCTCACGAGCCATGTCAATCGCACTGTTTTGTGGTTTGTGGTTTTTCCGCGACTCCAACGCTTCACGGTCATAGCAAATACTTCTGCGACCTTTAGGACTTTCTGGTGAACAATCATAAAAAATAAATTCACCAGTCTCTTTGTCGAAACCCACAACATCCGGTTCACCGTCAGTCCTTTCCATCTCATATAGCGACCATAATTTTTCAGTATTCGTTTCTAGCTTGGCTTGTACTTTCGCCCATTCAAGTCCGTTATGGCGATTCATGTTTTTCTCAAACCGGGTCTTCAATATTTTTAGCAGCTCTTCCTGTTGTTCCGGTGACAACTGGCTTTTTCCTTTATTCATACTAAAACAACTCCCCTTCATTTGATCTATGCTCTTAAAAATATATTTCAATATAGAATTTTCTATCCAAAATATAGAACTTTTCCACCATTAAATTTGTATTGCTCTTACCAAAGGAACATTTGTTTGTGTTTTGATTATATCAAGGTTTATTGAAAATTGCAACTACTAAAGCAAAAAAATATATTCATTCTTTCATTAAAATAAGGTGCGTACTACCGATAGGGCACCATATTCCTATAATGCCCCGCGTTCCATATTTACTCAAGAAAGGCAGCAAGGTTGGCGAGTGTGGAACTCATCCCGGCTTCATGGTCTTCCTGCCTAATACCTGCTGGTACGTTCTCACAGACAATCGTGACTTTGGTGCCCCCCGGAACTTCATCCAGATTCCAAGTCATAGTCATGGCTCCGGCAAATGCAGGATCCTCAGATTCAAAAACGATTCGTTGCACAATCCGCTTGCCCGGAACAAGCTCGAGAAATTCCCCCTGCGCAACGTCCGTGTTGTCCGAGGTTTTGCCTGTCTGATGATCCGAATCCAAGTAGGTAAGCGTCATGCGATAAATGCCGCCTTCCCTTGCATCGAACGCATCTATTCTGCCTTCCATCCCTTTTGGTGGAAGCCATGCAACGAGTTTCTTTGGATCCATGAAAGCCCGGTAGACTGCGTGCGGTGGTGCCATAATGATTCTCGATGCAGTGTCCGTTCTTTTCGACCTGTCATTCATCTTAATGACTCCTCCTATTTTTTTCATTGTTACTAAAATAACGAGATTCCTAGCACCATCGAAATGACTCTTCAGTTTTTAGCAAACTATCCTCGTAAGTTCCTACTTTTGACAGTACAATTGTGGCACCAATATCCGTTGTGATTTGGTTAAGAATTTCATTTATCCTTGCAACCATACCTCATTTTATGGCAAAATTCTTCACTCCATAATATGGTATTGATTGAATAACATACACATATACTTTAACACCTTAACTTCTGCCATATAATTCACTTAATTACATAATAACACATATGACGGAATATTTCGTTAAAAACGTTTAGTTTTTGATCTGTTATTCGAATGATCGATATGGTACAAGCCAGACCTTGTCTGAAGCCAATTCACCTCTTGAATATTGTTCCTGTGCCCTGAATGCCTGGGACCTATTGATGCATATAGTTATTTATCATACTGGCATCTCTGTCTTTAAATTCTTTTGTAAATATGTAAAGGAGTTGTATATTTTTTGAATGTTTTCTACTTTCTATCAAGATTACTTTTTTACCATTTACATACCATTTATTTTATTATAAAATTAACATAAAGTTAACATTGTTGAGTCCACTCAGGCAGCTTGCTAGCCCAGATACTAACGCGATAATAATTTTTTTAATTTAAAAGGAGGGTAGAAAAGACTGCTGTATTATTCTGCATTAATAGCTAAATAAACTGGATTTAGATTGGAGTTGTGTAAAATAATGTTAGGTGAATTATATCCCTTTATCATCATCGTGTGTGCAGTTGTCATCATTTGGTCCCTAATGAATAAGAATAAAAAACTACAAAAAACTGCTTTCATGAAATATCGTTCCGGCAGAACCTGTATGTATTCAAATAAAACCCGAACTCTTATTCATGAAAAGGGCAGGGGTATATTTTCCCCCAGCTCCTACAAAAAATTCGACTTTGATTGCTAAGAACATTTTTGTCGTTGATTAACAAATTTCCTTTCAAATGATATTTTTTTCAAAGTGAAACTTCCATTATTGGGGTTTTCATCATTCTCTATTAATGATTAGTTGAACCAATCGGACACTTATCTTCCTCCTGTACATCTTTTGATTTTTCTTAAGCCATAGAAGGAAGCTTTAGTGATCGTTTGCGGGATAAAAATTTTAAAGAGATATCTTAAATATTTTCCCTTTTCTCTCAAATAACCCATTATCACTACTACCTGAATATTCTCCAATTCCTTCACTTAAACGGCTGTACAATGAAAATACCTTTGGATGACTTGATTTTACATAGAGGGCTTTAAAATTTTGAGATTTGTAGTATGGAATAATAATATCCCGAAACCATGTTTGACCATTCCCTCTGCCTTCTTGTGATATATGGAAATAGTTAAATATTAAAATCTCATTTTTATTTTCACTTATAGCAATAGGTTCTTTAAAAAAGACATTATAGTCAATACTCCCTCTACTAACCAGTGCAATCCCCATATATTTATCATCCCTCATCATTACATGGAAATCCATAGTTATATCCTTATTTTTTTTAACACTTTCAATTAATTTACAGCAATGATATACTTCATTATAATCATCCCACTCATTCTCCGCTTTAAACAACAAATTTTTTATTATTGGTGTAAGAAACTTACTGTTAAATTCAGTTGTAACGCCAAAATAAATATCATTTATTTTCTGGATAATCTTCATAAACTACCTCCTAAATTTTGGATTTTTATCCTAATTTTACCACTGGAATACTTTATTTTCTTCTATGACCAAGTTTATTATCAATTGTTTGAGAAGACTTTTATATAAAACTCCACTGTCGCTCCACCTTTTTCGTTGTTGTATGCCCAAATCTCTCCATCATAATTGTTTATAATTTTTTTAGAAATAAATAGACCTAAACCAACATGATTTTTATATTGATCATCTTGATAAAAAGCATTGAACAAGACAGATGTATCTTTTTGCTTAAATCCGATTCCCGTGTCAATGCATTTAAAATAAATTTTACTGTATTGTCCATCGGCATCATCATACACTTCAAGTTTAATTTCCCCGTTTGATGTAAATCTTAGACTGTTATATAAAATATTATCCAATGCTCTCATTAACATGGCTTCATCAAGAAAATAAAATTGTTTGCTTAAATCTACATCGAAATTAATCTTTATAGTTTCTTTCGTATAGACCATTGTTTTTAACTCTTGCTCTTTCTCCTTAAGGATTTTGTTTAAATCAATTTTTTTAATATTTACCAAGAAGTCTGCTTTTTCTACCTTGTAAAGTAACGACAAATTGTCGGTGAGCATACTCATTTTAATGCAATTCTTTCGGATAATATCTAAATGGGGAGTAATATCAAAATGGTCAGAGTTTTTCAAATCCACTATTAAATCCATTTGTCCTTGGATTACGGTTAAAGGATTTCTTATATCATGTGCAATCGATGAAACCATTATTTTACGTTCATCATCAATCTCTGAAAGGCTTTCAATCATATCTTTAAGGGCGCTTATCATTGTATTAAAAGAATCTTGTATCCTTATAAACTCTTGTCTTTTTAATCCATGTACCTTAAAGTCAAAATTACCGGTTGAAATTTTATCTGCGGCTTGAAGCAATATATGAATATTATTAAACAGTGATTTATACAGCTTTGATGTAAATAAAATTAAATAAATAATAAAGAATATTAATGGAGATATCAGCAGCACAATATAAATGAATACCGCTCCGATGTGATCCCTATTATTTATTATAAATCCAAAAGGGGCTTTCAGCACATACACCGCATGGATAGCATTATCATGGTTAATCGGTATAAATCGATAAATGTGACCTTCTTTTACAATTTCATGATTTAGAACTTCACCGATATCCACATTATCCTCAATAATTCCCTTATCACCATACATATGATGACCGTTGATGTCCAAAACTTCCCCTTGAATTTTATCGCTATAAGACTTTATATCAATTAATTGCCCTTTTAAAATAAACGCTGAGTTTTCTTCAATCTCTTCTTCAATTAAATCCAGATATTTAACAAAATAATTCGTCGGTTTGATCGTATTATTATCTGTAAGCATAAAAATGAATAATAATAAACAGAAATAAGTAACTAGTGACGATGCAACGGTTGACAAGAAGACCTTAACAACTAATAAATAAAAATCTCTCTTTATTGTTTTATCCTTTTTCATATGTAACATCCCATTTATAACCTAATCCATATAATGTTTTAATATAGGAAGTTTCTTTATCTATCGACTTTATTTTCTTCCTAATATTTTTAATACTCTCTGTAACTGTTTCTAACTGGCTTTCCGAATCCCATCCCCATACACGTTCAAATATTTTTTCCTTAGAGAAAACCATATTTTTATTTAACATTAACAATTTAATGATTTCATACTCTTTTTTTGTTAACTGCAATTTAACACCACTACAAAAAATCTCGTTAGCTAAAATATCAATGGTAATATTTTTTGAACTTAACAGATGCCTTTCATTCGATCGAATCCGTTCTTCTCGTCTTAAATGAGATTCTATTCTAGCCTTTAACTCCTTTAAACTAAAGGGTTTCGTCATGTAATCATCTCCACCTATAGAAAACGCTTGAACTTTATCTTCTTCAAGCGTTTTTGCACTGACAAATATGATTGGACAGTCCACTCTGTCACGGATCATACTACATAATTCCATACCGTCAATGCCTTCCATCATAATGTCTAAAATAATCAAATCAAAATGATTATTGATGATTTGTAATGCTTCATTGCCGCTAAGAACCGTTTCAACAATGTAATTATTAAGTTCCAAATATTGCTTTATCGTGAGACAAATATCTTCATTATCATCAACGACCAAAATTTTCCTTTTATTCATATTTCCCACCTTACAGATCATTGGAATTAGAATACATATGTTACCATGTTCAATCCCCGTAAAGATAGGATACCATCGTAATATAATCAGAGAATACCTATCCCAAAATAGTTAATCACGCATACTTTTTATGCTTTTCTATAAATATTAGTATCAAAAATATATTCTTTCTACTACTCTTAATAATACCGCAATACTATTTTATTTTTGCAAGAAGATACTTCCTCCGCACTTTTTTGTTATTCATATGGCTTATCTCCTTCCCAGCGATTAAACCAGATTAAGCCGATTATTGTTACTAAAATGAAACAGATAATCGCAGGTACAATACCTTTATATAGTTCTTGGAAATATAGATTTGACAACTGGATTCTAAAGGGATATTTTGCCTCAGTCATTAATAACAAGGGAACTTGCGAAAGACGAATAGACCAAGCCCAAGGAATAAACTGCCATATGTTATCTCCTACAACAGTAGCTCCAATTATAGCTGAAATAAGAAATCCACCACCACCAACAGCTATAGATGTTCCTATTCCAAATGCAATACTTGTGAGCAGATGAACGGAAACAAGGATAAGTGAGCCAATTACAGACAACAAGGCACCTTGCAAAAATAGTTCAAAATAAATATGATCTACGTTCAAAATATATTTCATCCCCAACAGCATAACAATCGTTGCAAAAAATATATTTATAATTGTTGCAAAGATTAACAAAAAAAGTTTACCAAAGTAAAATTTCGCCCTGGAAATCGGTCCTGCTAACAGATTAATAAAATTTCCTGCTTTTTCTTCCTGATATGAAAGCAGTCCGGTTAGTAAAGAGATGATAACCGGTAAAGAAACGGTCAATACCTCAAAAAAACCTCTATATATCTTAATTTGCCACGTTGAAGGGTCGTTGTACCTGGAAAAATACCATAACATAAAGATTGGATAAATAATTGGTGTAACAACCAAAATATGCCTTACAGTCGTACGCCTTGTCTTAATCCATTCTGAAGATAGAACTTGTAGTAAAGACAACTCAGTTCACCTCTTTTCTTAAATACCAAAACGCTGTTACAATGGATAATAAAACAAAAAGTACAATAGATACTGGAATTCCAATGGAAATAACAGAAGGGTCCAAGAGAGGACTCTCTTTTTCCAACGGGACACCGTTCGGATGGACTCCGACAATTGGAGACATCAATCTCATTCCCCAACTCCAAGGAATAAACATCCAGTAGGATTCCGGAGCCATTACCACCCCCAATACAATCCCTATTATATTTACAATTACAGAGATCACTGTTCCAAATCGTTCAGCAAAAAACAATGCTATAGGGATGTATGCCAAAGATGTAATCCAAATGGTCAAACTTGCCAGTAAAACTACACTGGTCGATGAAATACTGTTAGGCAAAAAAATCTTTATTATAATTAGTAAAATAATGAGTTCAATCGATGAGAGCAGTGTATAATAGGCAATTACAATGATTTTACTAAACCACATACGTGTAATGCTGATGTCCTGGCATCTTAAAGCTCGGTCGTTCCCCGAACTTTTTTCTCTCATTATGGAAAGTGATGCGATCAAAGCTGTCCCTAACGGAATAAATATTAAAGGCCACCAATTAAATACTGTGTATTCGAAATAGTTATATTTTGACTGAACTGTCGGCATGGTTATCAAGGCATATAGTACAAAGAAAAAAGGGGCAATACATACAAGTTTTTTTGCAAAAGTTCGCTTGTACTTTAAATGTTCTGATTGTATCATATTTAACATTATTCACATCCTCCTCATTAATTGCTGACTACATCTATAAAGAATTTTTCTAAGTCTTGGTTTTGCTCAAATTCACCTTGGTATTTGAGTTTCCCGTTCTGAATAATACCAATATCATCCGCTAATTGTTTTACTTCTGATAGAATATGGCTTGATAAAATGACAGTCATTCCTTGTTTTGGGAAAGATTTGATCAGTTCCCGCAACTCTTGTATACCTAACGGATCAAGCCCGTTTGTCGGTTCATCGAGAATAAGAAGTTTTGGATTATTTAAAAGTGCTTTAGCAATACCCAGCCTTTGCTTCATACCAAAGGAAAACTGCGATGCTTTCTTTTTTCCTGTATTTTTCAAATCGACAATTTCAAGCACCTCTTTTATTCGTAAATCCGATAGATTTAATAATTTTGCATGAACAAGTAAATTCTCATACGCCGTTAGATTTCCATAAAGGGCCGGTGATTCGATAAGCGCACCAATCTCTTTAAGGTCTTTTCTGTTCCATAAATGACCATTATAGATAATTTTTCCGTCAGTAGGACGCAAAAGGCCTGTTAACATTTTTAAAATAGTTGATTTCCCGGCGCCATTCGGTCCAAGCAATCCATAAATTGTGTTTTCTTTCACTTTTAAAGAAACATTGTCAACTACAAGCTGTTTCCCAAAAGATTTGGTTAAATTATTGGTTTCTAATAAATACTTTTCCATTTCTATTCTCCTTTCAAAGTTAAAAAGCTTCATGAACTACTAAAATTTTACTTTGACGAAGGAACTGATAGATTGCTACAGTCTTATTTGATTAATCCTAGGTCTTTTGTTATATCATCGTATCTGCAAGTTATAAATAAGGCGGAATACAGCAGGAATTCACTTTCTACAGTTATGTCATTCATTAATGTAATTTTTAAGTTGTTATTATCTACATTTCATCCTACCGCTTCAATATAAAGTTTTTATAATGTTCTTTTGTAAAATAAATCATTTTTAAAAATAAAAGTGACCGCTTTTTTCCAAAAACTGTATGCGATGACATTTTTAATAATCATGCAAAAAAGAATTAAGTTCGTAGCAATTATTAATTTTTAGGTACAACTTGTAATGTGTGAGGTCCAACAATTATTGGAGTACGGACAAATTATGGGAAGAATTTCTGGGGAAAAAGTTTATATTTGACGCGGTTATATTCGTTGACATGAGCTGCTAAAACGGTGGAAAGTAAAAAAATGGAAATAGAGCAAAATACGGTATTGTCACTATTTTAATAAAGGAGGAGCCAGTCTTTTAAAAATATTAAAAAAATAATAATGTGTCCAAAAAGGGCTGAATCAGCGACTATTTGGACACACCATCGAGTTATTGAAGATAAGGGGTGACAAGATTTTTCCTACTCTTTCGAATCATAGATTGAATAGATTGTTTTATGATACAGCTGTTCTTTTTGCTTTTTTGCTTCTTCTACATCAGTAGAAAAGACCTCTTTTACTCCGGAAAATTCTTCAACGGTGATTACTTCTCCGGAATATGGGTTAATCTGAACCGCATACCCATCATTATTGTCATAAAATGTTACGAACCATTTAATTGGATCAACCGGAGTATCATCCTGACCAAGTTTTATAGCAAATGGTAAGTTACTAACATCTTTTACTTCTTTAAGTGCATTTTTTGCTATTTCTAATGCCATTTCTTTAGATACACCATCAGCATCAGATTCGCTCGTTGGTTTTTCAGATTTTGATACCGATTCTATTCCGCTCACCGGTATTGTTTGTGTCTCGGATTCTTCTGGAGCCGCAGTCAAAACCCAAGGGAAAACAAAGCTGTTGAACACCAGCACACTGCCGAAAACTATTCCCGTAATTACTCCGCCAAATAAATATTTTTTGCTTTTCATAGAAAACCTCCCTCATTAGTCATATGATTCTTGTACCCCTTACAATGATTAGCATACAATGAAAGTGTTTTCGAATTGCTATCAAGTTGTTATCGACTTGTTAAAAATAATTCGCACGGTTGTACCTTGTTGTTGTTGCGATTGAATATCCAGTTTAGCTTCGTGAAAATCAGCAATTTGGGCAACAATGCTCATACCAAGTCCAACTCCTCCTAGGGCCCTTGAGCGGGATTTATCAACACGATAAAAAGGTTCAATTATTTTTTCCAGTTCCTTCGTATCCATTCCACAACCATTGTCACTTACTTCCAAGATGGGGTGATTGTTTTTTTGATACGCCCTCACTGTGATTATTTCATTTTCAGTCGAGGCTCTGGCAGCATTTTCCACTAAATTCGTAAGCAGAGATAGCAGCAATGTTTCATCACCTTTCAGCCATTTTAAATGATTTATTGTCTCCAATCGAAGCTTTCTCTCCTTTAAAGTAGGTTGCATTAGGATTTCTAAGGAGGAAAATAACGCTTGGATATCGACCTGATTCAACTCTATTTTTCGACTGCGTAAATAGGACAAATCCAGAAGTTTACTTGACAAGTTTTGAAGTCTTTTCGCAGCTTCATAGAGATGACCGGTTGCAATAATACGCTGCTCCTCGTTTATCACAGCTTTTTGAAGATATTCTGAATAGCCTAAAATAGAAGTAAGTGGCGTTTTCATTTCATGGGCAAGATTATCAATAAACTGCTGCTTATTTTCAGAAACCCTCGTTAACTGATTCACTTTATCTTCAACTGAATCAGCCATGATGTTAAAAGTTTGGGCAAGTTCACCTAACTCATCTTTTCGATTAATGTTTACTCTTTTAGTATAAGCTCCACTTGCTATTTCACTTGTTAACGCATTCAGTTCATTTAACGGACGTGTCAATCGCTTTAATATGGTATAGATAGAAATTCCTAAAATAACACACAGAACCACACTGACAATGACAAAAACACGGCTTATAGAAATAAGAAAAGTATCAAGCTCGCTAATATCACGAGCATATATAAAGGTTAAATGTGGATAGGAAGATAATTTCGAAGCGACAAAAAAATATCTATTCCCCTCAATTTTTTGATTTTTTATCACTTTATTTTCGCTTCCCTGAGCACTTAGCAAATCGATATCAAAATCAGGAGCATTTGAATAAATTTTTTCACGGTCTTCATATAAAGCAAAATAAACTTTCTGCTTTTCATAATAGTTTGCCAGTGGCTTAATAATCGTATTTAGTCGCTCTTGATTATATGAAACGTTCGGAAAAAGCTCGCTTGCGTTAACTATACTGTTCTCAATTGAGGATAAAATAACAGCATGCTCACGCGTACTTGTATCTTCTTCTCTTTTTAGACTGAAATTGTAAGAATAAGAAACAAGAATAAAAGCGGCAATATCAAATAAGGTAATAAAAATGACCAGTGTGCTTAAAAAGATTTTTTGCCAAAACTTCATTTTTGCATCTCCAGTCGATAACCTAGTTTATATACGGTTTTAATATGATTTTCTAAACGGAGCTTTTTTCTTAATTTTGTAATGTGAACATCTACTGTGCGAGTATCACCGAAATAATCATGCCCCCAAACTAAGTTGAGCAGTTTTTCACGAGATAAAGCTAAATTACAATTGTTAATTAGTACTTCTAAAAGCTCAAACTCCCGGTTCGTTAAATTGACAGGCTTATTGTCCACCGTAACTAAATGTTCATCTAAATTGATAACGGTATTTTCAATGGTGAATTTTCTTTTTACCGGTTTTGTCCGGCGCAACACTGCTTCCACACGGGCAAGTAATTCCAGTGCTTCAAAAGGTTTCACGATATAATCATCCGCACCCAACTTAAGCCCTTTGACCTTATCGGCAATCTGATCTTTTGCCGTGACAAAAATAACCGGTATATCCTGAAAAATTTTCCGTTCCATAAGGGTGAACCCGTCAATGTACGGAATCATGACATCTAGTAAAATTAAATCCGGATGCCACTGTTCTAAAATCGATATCGCTTCATTTCCGTCATAAGCCTGTTTACACTCATAATTAACCAAATTCAAATTCATAAAAATTAAATTGTTAATTGCTTCATCATCTTCAATAATCAAGATTTTAGCCATAAGAAACCTCCTATTGCTAGATTTTCATTTTAGGATTTTGTTTATGTGGTAAAGGACATATTTTCTTACTGAAAATTTTGATAATTGGGAGCCCCAAGGTATTAATGAAAAAAGCTTGTGAGACCGAGCCTATTGGCGACTCCGCGATAAATAGTTGTTAGCCTGAGCCGGTCTCCCCATAGTGAAAATAATAGTTTCTAAGTTCATTTGTTATATTTTTTTATAAATACATCTCCCAAAGTGTGGAGCGCCGGCAACTAACTGGTGTTTGAATGTTTTTTTCCTTTATGTAACGAGGAACGATAAAAAGAGCCCCCCGCAACTAGCAACTTTTTGAATTCTTTTTTTAATTAAAATAATCAAGGTTGTAATCAGAAATAAATTAACAACAAGAACGATTATACTTCCTTCAATTTTATAGCTGCCACCTGATATGAATGAATTTCCATGAAACGTACTGTTTAATAGATGTGGATAATCACTAGCTAACGAAACACCACCAAATATAATCGCTCCAATTGTATTCCAAATAAAATGAACAATGATTGGTGCCACGATTGTCCCTGTGTATTCTAATAGTAATGTTACAAATATACTCATTGATACAATATTAAGCACGGGGATAATACCTGCTTCAAATGCGCCGCCATGCATCGCAGTAAATAGAATAGTAGTTAAAACGGTTGCCACAACCACATGATAATTTTGCCTCCATAATTGATATAGATAACCTCTCACCAACAATTCTTGCATTGCAACATTCAACAGTGAT
>Ga0310828_1000946_pt1 | contig 21384 bp, 19 predicted proteins | sample WT_ome_3_FD_202242 | JGI IMG/M metagenome (GOLD analysis project Ga0310828, IMG submission 202242) | Sorghum-adapted microbial communities enriched on wild type (WT) sorghum from Joint BioEnergy Institute, Emeryville, California, United... ... | reverse complement strand
AAAAGGAGGCGTTTGGTTTGCAACTCTAGGCGAGATAGCCAGTCATATTGAAAAGCTTGTAGAGACAGGTGCATGGTCACCTAGAGTAGAGGTGTTCCCGCAGTATCCAACCCCGATACCCGAACTAGAGAACGGACTCTAAAGGCGACAAGTATTCCCTGAATTGGGACTGTCTCCTACTATCGATATCCAAAGCTGTTTGAGCGAAGGCAATCTTCATGCTTAGCTTTAGCTCCGCGGGCCGTTTCTGCCCCCTATCTTCTTCCGTCGTGGGAGCTTAACGGTGTAATAGTATCGGTCGGCTCTGAAGATTGCGATAAAATAAACGATAGGTTGACCCTTAGAATCTACAAACAAGCGTTTCACTACCAAAGCTGGTGCGCCGGTGCGGACCTGAAGTAATCTGCTAAGCGTGTCGTCGATAGTTATCGCATCGATTTGCTGCAACTCTTCGTGGATATCAGGGTCGTGCATTGCCCTGAGCACGGGAACATACAATGAATCAGCCTTGGAAATAGATACGGCCTTTTTCCCTAATGAGGGCGAAAAGTAGGCTTTGAGTAAGAGAAGGGGTTGATCTTCTGCAAATCTTAGTCTCCTAACCTCCAGTATTTTCTTTTTATTAGAAACGCGGAGAACTGCAGCTATTTCTGCGGGCGGATTGATATAAGCCCTCGATACCAAAACAGTCCTGGTTGGCGTGCCAAGTCGGCCAAAGTTTTCAATGGGTCCGGTGAACCGTCGGTCTAGCGCTAGTGGTACCGGTCGCGCAAGCCAAGTGCCTACTCTCGCCCGGCGAACAATCAGCCCATCTTCTTCAAAAGACTTTAGGGCTTCTCGGATTGTCATGCGGCTGACACGAAATTGCTTTGCCAGTTTCTCCTCGGTTGGTAGCATGTCGCCGACATTACGGGACGACAACCAACGGAGCAATACCTCTCTGATCTGAAGGTATTTTGGAAAAGGGTCGTATACCGGAGGAAAAGACATCAATTCACTTTCTCAACCGTGAAAGCTGTGACCTGGTCCCGACACAACAGTTGCCGCATTCGCGCTTTTAGAGCGGCCTATCGCCCTGTCAAGGGCGCGAATTGCTCCACATCCGTCGGTTGAGCAGATGCAAGCTAATCTCTTGCCAGTTTGAGGACCTCGCCGCTCACAACGGGTCTGAAGATAGCATTGTTCGCTCGAATTCGGCGACCAGCAAAACGTATTCTATATCAGATCTGGCAGGCGGCATGGTAGAGTTCCATGGCTGCGATTGATCTTTCTCGCCAAAGGCGTCGGCAATTGTTTTCTTAAGTTGAAAATAAGGAAAGCTCGCTCTCCGATTCTTTCAGCGATGAACAGTCCCTCAAGCAGACGCTGCATCGGTGGGAGCAACGCGCTTAGGGTGAATCAGCGTCGTTACCGTCTGCTTTGATCGCTGCCCGCTGAGCAAACTCAGCAAGTGGGAGCGAGCAAGACCCTCATCCCTAAGAATACAGGTGAAGGCGCGTAGTCTAACGTCCAAGATGTCGTCGGGAAGGACGGTGTCGCACATCTCTTGACGGTTTGTGATCGGGGGTGAGCTGCTGGCTTGGATGTGGGTGCGATAGCCAGAGATTAGGTCCAAAAAGTTTTGTTGACCTAAAGGTTGGGGTGCCCTTTTTTGACCTAGTTTTTTCGATGGGATCGGACTGAACCGTCGACTTGACCAAGCGAGCGGCCGTTGTGAGTATGAGACCTTCCACTACGTCGATATGAGAGATGAGATACCTTTTAGGCGGCTTGGGCACCGGTGATCGTGATGCAGCCTCCCGCAATGTCGAGAAACCAACCGTCGTTCTTAACGAGAGGGTGTTGTAAACCGTTGTCAAAGACACACGCTATCCGGCGGCTCGCACTTCCGCGTGAAGTCTCTCTGCGGTAAAGTGCCGATCCTCTGATCCGAACAACAGGGGTCCAGCCGCGGGCACCGAATGCTTGGGCTGGTCGAGGAATTAAAGACGCTACCGGATCGGTGCGTACTCAACGGCGAGCTGGTCGCCGATGAAGACGATCGCCTTGGCGATGTCTTCTCGGTCGCTCGAGCAATAGCTGCTGGCAAGTGTCATCTCTTGTCCGTTATGGCGTTCGACCTTCTTGTCTGTGAGGGTGAGGATTTGAGACGGATGCCTCTCATTGATCGCAAGGCCCTGCTGAATGAGCTTGCGGAGCGCGCGAACCTGCCGTGCTTGAGTTACGTACTGGGTTTCGTCGACGGCGACGTGTTGTTCGAGACGATGGACAAACTTGGCCATGAAGGTGTGGTCTCGAAAAGAACTAGCTCCAAGTACCGCTCGGGCCGCACTCGCGACTGGTTGAAGATCAAGACCCCGGTCGTGTCTCGGAAGTGGTGGAAATTCCCTGTCAGCGCGCTCCGGGCATGTGAAGTTTCGGTTCCTCAGGCGGCGAGGTCAAGGGGCATCGGTTCGATGGGCTGAGAGAGGGTCTCCCATCCGTCGACCTTGCGCATCTGGATCTGGCCGGAGGCTAGCAGCGCCCAGAGCAGCATAGGCACGGTCTCGGCGCAGGGCAGCACGGTCTGGGTCTTGATACGGCGGCGGAATTCCTCGTTCAGTCGCTCGATGGCGTTGGTGGTCCGGGCCGATTTCCACTGCGACGGATCCAGGCGGGTGAAGGCGAACAGCCGCGCCCCAGCTTCTTCAAGGCTGTCGGCCACCGCCCGGCACTTGAGCCGCCACTTTCGCAGGAAGGCCTTGCAGCGGCGCTCCACCTCGGCAGCGGTGGCAGCGTAGATCATGTCTCGGTAGTCTTCGGTCAGCTCTTCATGCATGTGCCTGGGCGCGTGCGCCAGGAGGTTGCGGTGCTTATGAACCGTGCAGCGCTGGATCGGCAGATCATCGCCCCACAACGCCACCAGCGCGGCCTCCAGCCCCGGGGCGCCGTCGACAATCACGAAATCGGGCCTCTTCAGGCCGCGGGCATCCAGATCTTCGAGGAACTGGCGCCAGGCCGCCGTGCTCTCTCCGCCCATATTCCTGATGGAAAGCAGGACCTTCTGGCCGTCGCGCCGCACGCCGATGGCGGCCAACACCGAGATGTTCGTGGCTTTTCGGTCCAGCCGGGTCTTGATCACGGTGCCGTCGAGAATGATGCGAATGATGTCCTCATCGGCGAGGCTGCGAGCGCACCAAGCGTCCCAGTCGACCTTCACCTTGTGCCAGGCACGACTGACCACGTCCTTACTGACGGCGCCCTCGAAGAGCCCGAACAGCGCCCGCTTGACGCGCCGGGTGTTGGTGCCGGCGAGGTAGACCGCGGCGATCAGGGCCTCGGCCTTCTTCGTCAGCCGCTGGTAACGGGGCAGCGCCTTCGACCGCCATTCCGTGACCTTGCCCGTTTCATCCTCGATCCGGGCGCGCGGCACGCGGACCGTCTCGGTTCCGAAGGTGCCCGTAAGTTGCCGTTCGCGGTGCCCGTGGCGATACCCTTTCGAGGAGCCGTCGCCTCGGTCGTAGCGAAGGCGACCGAGAAAGCTGGCGAGTTCCTCCTCGAATACGGCCTCGATGGTTGCGCGAACATTCATCCGCAGACGCTCCTCGATCGGATCGAACCCGGCCTCAGGGGCCAGTAGCGTAAAGCTCGAAGTGTCGGTAATCTGGTTCATGGCGTGATCTCCATGGCGGTTGCTGCCGCCGGTTGGGTGGGTGTTGGTTCACCCGGAGATTACGCCGCCTTCAAATTTCCACCAACTCCGAGACACGACCGTTCAATGGTTCACCGCTATTTACCGGAGGCGCAGGAAGCGGAGAGAGCGAGATCCGACGGTACATTCTGGAGAATGATCTCCTGGAGGCGATCGTCGCTCTGCCTACGGACATGTTCTACAACACAGGAATAGCGACTTACGACTGGATCCTCTCGAATCGTAAGCCCGAGCCGCGAAAAGGTAAGGTGCAGCTCATTGGGGGCGAGTGTAGCGAATTCAACACAGTTGTGTCAGCCGAAAGAGCACAATCAACAGGAGCAGACGGGTGCAATGGGCAAAGTTAGAGTGCCCTCCACAAAGCGGATCTCTAATGGAGGTCCGTGAAGCCCTCTCGGAAAGGTTGTGTCGCGCGGTCCGCTAGGTTCCGAGTAGCGGAAGACCGGGGGGCAATGGAGATGCTGCCGCCTACTGAAGCTTGTTTGCGCGATCAGAGGAGGCGCGTTCCATTTTCGTTCCTCATATGATAATCAGAGAATGAAGCGTGATGGTTATAATTTCGAAGCCGAGCTGGCACGCGACCTTGGCTCTGTGCTTTGGCGCTCGCCATCGAGGCTAAGGGTGAGGAACTCGCCGCATTGAGATATGTTGGGCATGTTTGTCGATTGTAAACCTAGTTGCTCACGTCAAGCGAAGTTTGTGACGATCGATGAGTTGCTGCAAACAGAGCGGCGCGCGCTACGACTAGGTAAGCTGCGCGCCGGGGGACTTTCCGACGTGCTCTGAATCTAAGGTCCGCCTTTTAGAACGTATAACGTGCTCCTCCGAACTGCTCGGGTGCGCCGCTGGCATGGAGAGATATTTGACGTATTCTACGGGGGTAAGGAAGTGATCCTAGATAAAATCAGAAACATCGCCAACGTCGGCGTTGTTGCGCCAGGATTTTTGCGCCCGATTGATACGAACCGAATTGCGCGGGAGGTTGAGCTCGAAAAGAGATGCTCGGAAAATGGTAGTCGTAATCTACCTCCAACGACAGCTAAGGGGCTAGACGCAGTTGAACAGGATATCGTCCAGCGTTTGCAAGCAGAATGGGCTTGGCAGGGCGAGGAGTTGCTTACGCAATTGCGCGCCTACGCACATCGACTAAACCAATGCTCCGTTGACGCCGAGTTCGTAAAGCTTCAGGTGAAAGCCCGTAATACGCTGGCTCAACTTCGCACAGCGTACATTGCGGCACCGCGGGAACTTGGTCCTCTTCGCGAGAAATACCTCGCCTACCACCGTGACCTGAATACTTTTAGAGCAAAGCACGGTATTAAACGGGAGGTTCGCGTCTCCGGACACCGATTTACCACATTCGGATTGTTGGTCCTGCTCGTGTCATTCGAGTCGCTGCTTAATGGTGCTTTTTTCGCAGACGCTGCGCCGCGTGGCCTAATTGGTGGAATTGGCATAGCTATAGGCATCTCGATACTAAATGTACTCTTGGCCTTTAGCATTGGGCTCGGCCCGGCGCGATGGCTGCATCACTCCAATTGGTTGGTCAAGGTCATTGGCGCCTTCACCCTTATTTTTGGGGCCTTGACTTTATTCTGTTTACATGGCTTTGCGCTCCATCTTAGAGAGGCGTCTTCAACCCTCTTACTATCCAATCCGCTTTTCACGCCCAGAGAAGCGATGGAACTGGCGATCCAAACAATCCTGAACGCGCCTTTGGCCATTCATGATCTTAACTCGTTTTATCTTTTCGCTCTCGGCGTGGTATTTGCCTTCGCGGCACTCCTGAAGGGCTACCGGTTGGACGATCCTTATCCCGGCTATGGTGCACATTATCGGCGAGCGGAGGCTGCACGAGAGGCTTACAGTCAAGCCCATAGTGAGCTCTTCGACAATTTGCAAGAAGCCAAAGATGAGACAGTTGAGGCAATACAGGTTGGTTGTGAACGCATAAGACGATTGCCTCAGGAAGCCAACAATATTAGGTCAAGTCGCAAAACACTTCTTGAAAAGTTTGCTGCCTACGAAACAGAAGTTGAGACATCGATCAATCAACTTCTCCAGAGGTACCGAGATTGCAACCGCAAATCACGTAGCGATGCAGCACCGGATTATTTCGACGAACCTTGGCGCCTCCCATATAGATTCGTAAAATCGCCAAGAGTCATTGAACTCGTAACAGATGCCGATTTACCGCAACGGACTCCCAGCGAAGCGCTAACGGAATTAAATAAGTTGGCGGACAGGGTTCTCAATGAATACGAGGAACTTCTGCGAGCTTATCCGCACCCAACCCAAATGACTAGCGATGGCTAAGAAAAAGAGCAAAACTTACGACTATGTGCTTGGCACCGCACTCACTGCGCTGGGGGTTCTGATCCTCGGAGCTTTGATCGCGATTGTTTTTATCCTCAGAGAACCGAACCGAGACCCTGAAACGAACTGCCCCGCGGACGGTCCCAAAGCCATTCACGCTATCATGATTGATCGCAGCGACCCAATCACACCAGCACAGGTCCAGCAGATAAGGCAGCATCTACAGAGGGCCATCAATAGAACGGAAGAAGATACGAGAATGGATATCTACAGCTTCGAAGGCGCGCTGACCAACGTCTTGCAACCGGTACTGAGCATCTGCGCCCCACGCAAACCTGAGGAAATTGATCCCTGGACCCAGAGCCCACCACGACAAATAGAAATCTACAAAAGATTTACTGAGCGCCTTAACGCCGAAATCGATGGCTTGCTGGCCGCGCACACTCAGGAAACGTCACCGATTATCGAGAGCCTTCGTGGCGCTGCCCAGTCCTCATTTGGATTGATTGAGCGCGGGCAAGTGCCTTTGAAGATCACTCTTATTTCTGATCTCATTCAGAATACTACAGCCGTCTCTCATTTCCGAGTAGCGCCGGATTTCGAAGCAGTTCAGCGCAGTAATTTATGGAGCGCACTTCGCCCGGATCTAAAGGGGGCGGAGGTTGAAGTTTTGTACATTTTACGCCCTCGTGCAACTCGCGGCAGCCGACCAATTCAGAACATCGGCCACCAACAGTTCTGGGAAGCTTTGCTCGTCGCGAGTGGAGGGAGACCACTTGGTATTTGGCCTATCGGAGGTGCTCAGTGAGCGATTCTATCGACACACAGACGGACGGAAAGGTGGATTCCACCACTAAGGCTCTTCCGCGGAGGCGGTTTTTCAATGATATGCCCGATAAAGGGTTATTCGCCTTTGCTGCTATTGGAGGGTTTTCTGGTATATATTTTATGAAGATAAATGGCTATCAGGCGAGAGATGTCACTTTGGTTGCCGTTGCTGCCATGCTGCTTTACGGATACATTGCTTTCAAAATTCCAATAGTTCAGATGCGATTGGATCGGCTGGGGGATAATTTTTACTATCTGGGATTTATCTATACCCTGGCGAGCTTATCTGCCGCATTGGTCCAGCTTACCGGCCAAATAGATGTTCAGCCTCTCCTCGGCAGCTTTGGTATTGCCCTCGTCACGACTATTGTTGGCATCGCGGGTCGCGTTCTTCTCCTTCAGTTGCGCACGGAACTCGATGATATTGAACAGAAAACACGGCAAGAGCTTCAGGCAACCGCAATGCATCTTAGGGAGCAACTAGGGCAATCACTTCTCGAATTTCAAACTTTTCGCACTTCTCTTTCTCAGGTCCTAACAGAGTCTCAGGAAAATTACGCCAAGATAATCAATCAGCAGATTAAGCAATCTGAGGGGCTCATCAAAGCGATGATTAAGCAGGAAGAACGCGTCAAAGAATTATATGATCGGCAAGCGAAAGCGCTTGCGGGAGCGATGCAAGAAATAAACAAATCGGTCGACAATTTTGTGCAGCGCCTTGGTTCAATGCAGCTTCCAAGTGAACGACTCGAAGCAGATCTCAACCGCTTTAGCTCAAGTTTGCAGCAATGGCTGTCGGAACTGACGCAAGCCATCGAAGAGGTATCTCGTCGGGCGCTTAGGAAAAAGCGTTGGTGGCAACTCTGGCGCTGAGCTGGAGATAGGGTCGTGGCTGACGGACTTAATGAAGGTGAGTACAGGCGTGGGTTGGTACTCGGCCTCACGCTCGCAGAGGTGCTGTTGCTATTGCTATTCTTAGTCTTAGTTACGTTAGCAGCTATGTATCAGGCCGCAGAGCGGGAGCATCGTACGCTGGCCTCTGAGTTCGATAGAGCCAAGCGGGAATTCGACATTTGGAGAGCTTCCGTCGAAGGATCCACGAGCGATACCGGTAGTTCACCCTCCCCACTAGTTCTCACTGCACTCATTCAATTGATGCCTGAGGGGCAGTTGGCAAACCTTGTTGAAGCAGTGAAACGGGCAGCCGAGCTTGATCCTAGTGATCCGCCAGCGGTCCTCATCAGGGGTACCGAATTGGTAAAGGACGAACGCACATCTCAGGCTTTGATGCTCTATACCGAGTTGACTAAGTTGGTCACCGAAGAGCAAGTTGCAGATGTTATGGAAGCAGTCAAGCGCGCCGCTGAACTCGATTCCACCTCCGCTCCTGCCATCCTGATGAAAGGTATTGATTTGGTGAGGGAGGCTAGGCGTCAGCCTGGGCCTCAAGACATATCTGAGCGGCCGAAACTCGCAGTCCTCTCGCAGAGGGCAGAGTCAGGCCATAATTGGCCACCGATCATCACTCTCAGCGAAGCCAACGGTTATTTCTTTGCGTCGGGGAGTGCCGAGGTTCCGGCGAAATTGCTCGCTGTGCTCAAGGGAGAGGTCGTTTCAAGGCTCCTAGCGCTTATATCAGAGTACAATGTGGATGTGATCGAGGTCATCGGTCATACAGATCAGCAGCCGGTCATCCCTCGCCAATCCAATCTCGATCACATGCTCTTGCCTAATATCCGAGGTGCATCCAGAGAACCTCCAATTGCAGCAGACAACGCCGGTTTAGGACTTGCGCGCGCGGCTGCCGTGGTTCGCATTCTTCGCGATGATCCTCGCTTAGGGGGTGTTGAGATCCTTCCATTATCTGGCGGTCAATTGATTGATGTCGGCGACCGTCTTCCAACCACGGCGACCGGTGCGGACGCGCCAAGTCGTCGGCGAATTGAAATCCGGCTACGTAGGCGCTCAAGTGAGGTGTCGGATACAGGAGCATCAACGGAATGGGAGACCCAGACAACATCAGATCTAAACTCGGGCGGAACTGACGCCCTTTCAGGGCATCCGAAAGTTCTAGATGCAGACACCTTTGATCTTGGCAACACCAGAATACGGCTGTGGGGAGTTGATGCCCTCGAGGGCGCCCAAACCTGTGATCTCAACGGCAGGATCTGGGATTGCGGCCAAGAGGCATCCCAGCGTCTAAGAGCATTCATTGCGGATGCCGACGTCAGGTGTGAGCCCAAGGACCGCGATCAATATAGCCGAACCGTCGCAAAATGTTGGGTGAGGGGCATCGACCTCGGCGGTTGGCTTGTCAGCGAGGGTTGGGCCCTCGATTATGAGCTTTACTCGAAGGGCGCATATCGTGACGACCAAGCATCTGCTAAAGCAGCTGGACGGGGGATATGGAGGAGTAAATTCATTGAGCCTTGGGAGTTTCGGCATCTTGGACAGAACGAACAATGAAATCGAGTTCTATGATTTTCTCTCGTATTCCATAAACAAGAGCGCTCAACTACTCGATTCCTCTAACAACAGCAAAAAGCCAAGAACGACGTAAGTATACTGTGATGCGTGGAAGACACTATGTGTCTTGCTCGCGCAGCACGCGCTACGATCCCATGAGGCGTTTTGGCCGTTACCTTAGCTTCTGCAGATCTCAAGTGGGGGGAGCCGGATGCTTCATCGAGGCAGGGCGTGGCGCACAAATATCGAGCCTCTCAAGCAGCCCCAAGTTGGCAGCCACGGATACCGAGGGTAGTGATTCCGCCAATCAAGGCTCCCCAGCGGAGTGTAGTGCCTCAAGCCCTTTCGTGGGGATTGCCACCATAATCATAGTTCCTGGTTATGATGATACCGCCTTGTCGACTGCCGCACTGGCGTAACGAAGCTTCGGCACAAGGTCTGCGTGTAGCGCGCCGTGGTGCGGCACCAGGCGGTTAGGTCAAGAACGGTCACGTGGCGGCAGTTCCCTTTGATATATCGGGGAAAGCGAACAGAGGTCTTGGTCCATCGCCACGCAAGGCAAACCAGTGCCACGTGACTGCCTTCACATCGCTGCGTGGTTCACAGAACGACGATGCAGGTACGAGGCACCGCCGCTGCTCGAATGAGTTTCTCCAGAACCGGCTGCTCAAGACCTTATCACGCACGTTGGTGACTCGTCGCGGTGGGCAGGCTCCTGAGATCATGGTGAGTTCGCGCTCACCATCTTCGGCCCGTACGATCCGGGCTAGGTGATCCGAGAAGATTACTGCGCCAGCAGTGACGGCTGCCATCAAGATACGAGTTGATGAGGTAAAGGGATGAGTAATCAGCTTAACGCAAATGCCAACCGAGCTAGCAGTTTCACGGGCATTTTGTCCAGCTTGGCACGCCCACAGAGGAGAGAAGATCCCCTCGAATTCGTAAGTTTGTTGGTAGCGCCGCTTCAGCAGCCATCTTACCCGCCTCGACAAGGTCTAACGCGACAACTACGCGGTCAACCTAATCGCGAGTCCAAGGCGCTGTCGAACTTCTTCGTAAATACCGACTACTCCGGGCATGGTCAAGGTGACGGCCAAGCCAAAGGGAATTGGTTCGTCCACTATTGGGCCGAGGTCCCGTTCTCGTTGGATAATAAGTCGGACAAACGCATTCTCCCCGACCACAGGAGCGCGATCGCCTGTCCAGCGACGCATGAACAGTGTTCCGCGATTCGTCTGATTATAGTCGGGTTGGGCCCGATGTGGCCTTACGCCCAAATCTTCGAGACCATCAGGCTCATTAAGCTTTAGCCTAACCGTGCGATAGTTCTTTCGTCCTACTGCGGTAGGAGTGAACCACGCCAACGTAGCGGAGAGTGCATGTGGCCTGGGTTGCCCGCTAATCACTGACGGAATGGGCACTTCTACCCGCACACATTTGTTTGGACGCAAAAAGCCCGTGGCCCAGAAGGTTGCACGATCGTCAGCACAGGCGATCGCTTCCTCTGGGTCGACGATCCCAAATCCCAAAAACCTGCGTATGTTGTCTTTCTGGCGAGCGTGATGTCTGCCGCCCAAGGGGCCAATAACGCCGCGAATAAAATCGGCAGTATCCTCGGGCCATTTCGCCGTATGAGCAAGAAGCGCCTTCAATAAGACCGCACGCTCAATCGCGCTTAGTCCCAAAAATTGATCTCCGTATGCGGCTGCTAGCGCATCGTGAATCCGATGTGCCGTGCGAGATGCAAGCGCTGCAGCAGCACTCGTACCATTCGTGAACCCCTCAAGATTCTCTCGCCCATCGCTCGGGGGAGTGGCAACCCGCAACCCGTTAGCTCTTCCAGGTGACGCTGGGACCACGAAGATATGAGGATCATTGTCTACTACTCGGAGATGTTCTCGGGCTCCGGGAAGCAGTATGTCCGGCTTGACTGCTAACGCAAATCCAGGGCCAAGCGCGCTCGATGGGTTTGACATAATACGCTCTTTGTACGGATCAACGATGACGCGCGCGAGTTTACGATCTTCGGAAGAAACGGCGTCGATGTTGCAGGCACCTACGGTGAGGCCGTTGACAGTTTCCGCCGGAGAGAACAGCCTGCGATCCGCAACGATATTACCCAATGCCTTTAGCGTTTCTCGAGCACGATTCTCGGGCTCGTCGTCTTCAAACATCGAGCTCGTCTGATACGCGGGGATTGCGAACTGATCGCGGCAATTGCCAGCGCTAACGATGAACAAAAGGCCGTACTGATAAGCAAGACGGTCAAGGAGGCGAGCCCACGCGGAGAGAGTACGGCTAAAAGGTCTGCGCCGATTAGCTACAGAAAGATTTACGATAATAACATCTGGAGCAATGGCATCCTTTCCTTGCCGCATTCTGAGGATAGCGGAGTAGATAACATCAATGATAAGCTTGTTTCCAGGAAACTGCTCACCCGGCCCAAGGATTGGAACAACGTGAATTTTGCGGGTAAGCGGCAATTCGTTACGATTTAGATCGCCATATATAATTAGCGAAGCCATCGCTGTCCCATGTCTACGCTCATCAACTGGGACATCTTTCTCCAGCTCAAACTGATCATCGACACTGAGGTAATCTCTTAGAAGCCGATGAGCTTGGACCGGCACGCCGTCAAGCAGGGCTAAGATCGGACTCCCACTCGGCTGTCCTGGAGCAACTTTCCGACCATCTTCCGCTTCCACAACTTCAATGCTGCTTGCGACACTCTGGGGACGAATGTGTAGAATGGGCTCCAGCGCAGCAATGCTGTCAGTCGATCGTTCTGCAATACGCCGAACAGCTGCAACAGGTAGATCCACCAACAGTGCATGGTAGGCTATTTCGTCGATCTTGGCGCGCGAAATAACCCGTCCGCCATGCGCCAAGACTGCTCGTTCAATTTCTTGTTGTTGTTGCTGGGCAACCTCCGGCGCCTTACGGTACACCAATTCGACTTCAAGCTGCACAAGCTCGTCGTCGCCCCGTCCCTCAACTTCCTCCCTGAGGAAATTCGCATCTACTTGCTGTACGCGATCTTGAGGTCCCCAAGGTCGCAGATCGCGAAGCAGACCGAAGACGTCCCGCCAGCGGGTTTGTCCCCAGTCCAGGTTTTGTCCCCTTAGCCAGCGTTGCCATAAACTTAAGAGCTGCTCTAGCGCCCGAATATCCGGAACCAACAAATAAGCAACCGGTGCCTGGTCGGATTCATCACTTTCGAGCTCTTGTTCGTCGACGAGCTCCAGCCCGCCAATTCTCTGCACGGCCTGGGCGAAGTCAGTAATTGACCCACGGACCTCAAATACTAAAAGACGTTCAGGAGCAAGTGCGGCCGGGTCGTTTCTTAGTTCTAGTCCTGAGCGGTCATGAGCCAAGACCTCTTGCAGCCTACGAAACTTAGGCGCGAAAAGTCTCCTTTGTCGATCTTGCGAAAATGGCTTAGGACGAGGAACGCTCCTTGGTCCTCCGACGGGGCGAACTTGCTCGCCCTGCGGAGTCAGCCGCAGAAGTGGCTTGTTTGGATCGCTTGGCATTTGCCCCCTCTGGCCAAACCCGCGCTGCCCAAAGAGTTAGTTCTTCGTGCAGCGCCGTATCAATGCTCTTCTCTCCTAATCCCAAAATATGGCGTCGACGGACATTCTGACAAAAGTCTAGGGCCTCTGCATAGCTCACAGGTCCAATACGGCTCGCGATTGTTTCTACTGACACTGATGGCAACTGGGGCCAAGATGACATAATACGATACAGAAATACCTCAATCTCCTTCCGCCCTGGCGCGGGGAAAGCAAGCCGCAGCTGAAAACGACGCCATACAGCGCGATCAAGTAATTCAGCGTGATTCGTCGCAGCGATGATTATGACGTAACTAGGCAACTGATCGATCTGCATGAGCAGAAATGAGACGACACGCTTAATTTCCCCTGTCTCGTGCGTGTCTCCCCGCTCTTTGCCAATTGCATCAAACTCATCAAAAAACAGTACGCAGGATTGAGTGCGAATATAATCAAATAGGCGGCGCAGCCGGGCATTCGTCTCACCCAGATAGCTCCCGATAAGGGAGTCGTACCGAACGATAAAGAACGGCAGACCGAGCGCCTCGGCCACAGCCTCTGCAAACGATGTTTTACCGTTGCCCGGAGGACCGGATAGAAGTACTCGATGTCGAGGCTCGTAACCGTGGGCTCTCAAGACGTCGGCACGCCGATGCTCTTCTATGAGCTGCCGCCCCGCCTCTTGGGCGGGGAGAGGTAGGACCAAGTCCTCCAGGCGGATACGAGGCTCGACTTCGATAATGGCTTCACGCCCCGATGCCGTTGGGGAGGACGTTGTCAATGGCGGAGGGGTTAAAGGAATAGCGGACAACGCCCTCTGGAGGCGATCGGCGAGGATATGATGGTTCTTAGCGCGCTCGTCTGCGGCAAGCGCTTCCGTCGTCTGCCTCAGCGCATCACGATCCCCCGTGACTGCTGCGCGCACTAGTGCGACGAGAAGATCGCTCCTTGCCATGACTATCTTTAGCTCCTCGCATTGAGGGATAAATTCATCCTCAGGATACTGCTTAACTAAGATTCGCCAGCTACGGACAATTGCGGTCGACTGGAATATACACACTTGCAAAGTTGTAGCAATGCAACACAACCGTTCCTAAATTTTTCACGTACGGGTCGCCGCTTGTGACAGCTCTCCTTAGCTCACGGCAGAGGGGTCGGGCTTATCTCCCTCCACACGACCCGCGCCACCGAACATTTGAAAGAATCGCCGCCGGAAGCCTCTTCAACTGCTTGCGACGTCCGCCCCTGGGTCGATACTGGGAACTTTAATGTATTTCAGAATTGATTGAGCGGCTGTTCGCGCAGGCTTATCCGCTCCCTCCGATGCTGCGGCGCGCATCTTCCGGTTTGAAGGAGGAGGTAAGTCTCCCACCTGTTCTACGTCGTCCGTTGTGTTCCGCTTCGGGCGGTCGGCGCCAAGTTTCCAAGTGGAAGCATGCAAATCTTGCCTTGTCACCTCTGCGTCGAGGCAGCCATTTGCCATAATTTTGGCACTGGCCGTTTGGCTGGTTGTTTGCCCTAGGTGCAGTCGTGGTGAGGACTACATGTTGAATTACGTCGCGCGGACCGTGAGTCATAACCTCACCAAGCATGGTGGGGGATCACTGCGGAAGAGCTGATATTCGACGCTCGGGCCCAGCGGATGTGCCACGCGGCGGCAGAAGTGCATTCACGAGATGGCGAATAACCCCCGAGCGGCATCCGCTACTGCCCCAAGGATGCCAGCTGCATGGCTGGAACCATACTCCGGCTCAGGCGGCGCGGGGTCTGCGAAGGGGCCGACCACCCGGGTGCCGATGCGCCAAGCCCGGTCGTCGAAACGTCTTAGAGGCCACCGTCCGCTCCCGCGAATGTTCCGGCTTGACGGACAGGGGAAATGTTCACTGTTCAATCGGTACAGCATGGATCGGACGACTGGAGCAACTGCACGCTACCCCCTCAGCAGAGTTGGTGATTCCTATTGAGGTTGCAGTACCAAGCCTGTCGCATCGCTCAGCAGATCCGCTGCACTTTTCTGGCCTGCATCGGATGAAAAGGGTGCCCAACAACCGGCGAGCTAATGAGGCTGGCTGCAGCTCGCGGGGTTCCAGCGCCAGACTATGCCTGCAAATCTTGCGGTCGCGAGCAATGGTCCCATCGCGCGCCCCGCCAGCCCAGCCCAGTATCGTGTGTTCTCATTTCCTTGTCCGCCGACGATTGGCCGACGAATTGCGTGAACGCCAACAGAACAAAGCGCCACCAAACGACAACGGTTTGACTGTTGTTCGAGGGCTTACGGCAAGCGCACTTGCTTCGGGAGCAAGGGGTCGGGAGTTCGAATCTCCCGTTCCGAGCCCTGCGATGCCCATCGGCGTGAAAACGCTCCTCCCATGCACCGGAATGCTCCTGGCCAGTCTCTACGAATGAAAGTCGGAGAACACTGCAAGATGGGGGAGAGGAACCTGCGCAGAATGGTGCCTGGGCCCCGCGTCGGCGCGCTTGCTTTGGGGTGATTAGCCCACCCTCTACCGGGTTGTACTCACCGAGCGCCTCGTCGAGTGTTTCCACAGCACAACGACTTGACCAGTTCCTTTTCCGCCGTCCAGCAGCTGTTGTGTCTCGCGTGTGGAATCCTCCAGGCAATGCCACCCCCAGAGGGTTGGCTCTACCCTATGCACCTTGAGGGCTCCTTCAGCGCTATGATGCGCGCCATCAGCTTTGTGTCTTTTTTTGGGCAAGCCCCGCTCAAGAGACTTGCGCGGAGCGTCTCATCCTCGGATCGTGTCGAGTCGTCCGGACCGGGATCGGGAGTGACGATGGAGCAGCGATTTCGTGTCATGACTATCTCGCCACTGTGTCCAAAAGTGTGCTGTTGGTATCTGTGCGGCCATTGATTTTGTTGTGTTTTTTTGGTGGATGCTTGGTAACAGGTGCAGCCTAAGTGCCTGATATTGCAAGGTTTTCCTATATGCCCAACTGACTTTTAATCAGAGGGTCTCGGGTTCGAATCCCGACGGGCTCACCATTCCCGAACAAAAGAGAGAACCGCGGGCGTGGTTTCGGCCAATCCTTCGGCGGCGCTTCTGGCCAGTACGGCTTTTGAGCCTCTGATGCAGATTTCCTGATCGTTTACACGAACTTCACTGAGGACGAGCCGGGCATAAGCCTGGCGAAGATCGGGCGGCCCGTGATGCAGCTTCTCGCCCAGCAGCAAAGCTAGCCTCTCGACCTTCGCCGGCGTGAGAACCGGATCGGCCATGGCGAGGCGACGGTTGAGATCGGCAAGTTCCTTCGCCAGCTCGTCCCGCCGAAAACGTAACGCGACCAGACGTTCCCGCAACCCTGGGTCTTCGGCATCCATCAGGCCCTTTTCCACGAGTTCGAGAAGACGGGCGATCCCAACCTCTGCCTCCTTGTGCGCCTGGCGGAGCTGCCGCAGCTGCTCGCGGCTGCGATCTTCGCGCTGGATTGCCGTGCACAGATATTCCTCCAACAAGCCTTTGAGGCGATCAGGATCAAGAATGCGCTTGGTCACTTCGCCGATGACGATGCCGTCAAGCCTGTCCATCGGCATGCGCAGCCCCTTGCAGGCGAGCTGTCCTTCTTTCAGCCGGCGAGAGCAGCAGTAGTAGCGATACTGTCCTCCCTTGCCGGTATTCAGGATGAGGGCCGCACCGCAATGACCACAGCGGGCGATTCCGGCAAGCAGCGTCGGCCCGTTGACGATGCGCGGGGCGACCCGCTTTGGTGCGCGGCTCTGCAGCAGCGCCCGGACGGTATTGAACGCCCGCTCGTCAATTATGGCCGGCACAGCAAGCGGCACCCATTCCGATGGTGGGCGAGGTCGTCCAATCCGGCTGTCTCTCTGATTGAAGTAGTGCTGCCCGCAATAGGTGGTCGAGGTGAGGATGTCGTGAACACCGCCGGTCGAGAAGCGCCGTCCTCGGCGCAGGATGCCTCGCTCATTGAGGTAGGCAGCAATCGCTTTGACCCCCATGGGGCGGCCGGCGGCTCCGGATGCCAGATCAAACATGAGACGAACGACTCTGGCTTCGAATTCCTCGATTGCGAGGACCTTCTTGTCTTTGTTTCCCCGCCGCTCCTTCACCTCCACCCGGTACCCGAATGGGGGGCGAGAGCCGTTCCAGAAGCCCTGCCGGGCATTCTCCAACATTGCGCGATGCACATGCTTCGCATTCTCGCGGGACTGGTGCTCGTCGAAGATGTTGAGCAGCTTGCGGAACATTTCCCCGCTCGGGTCATGCGCCATCTCCTGGGTGATCGAGACGAGCTCGACACCGACCTTGCGCAGCTCGCGAACGTAGAGTTCCGAATGGAGGGCGTCGCGGCTGAAGCGACTGAGGGAATGCACGACCACGAGGTCGAAGGGATGGTCAGGACGCTTGGCGGTGTAGATCATTTCCTGAAAGACAGGCCGATCCTCGTCGAGCGCCGAGGCGCCGGGCTCTGTGAAGACCTGGACTACCTCGATGTCCTGCCGTTCGCACCACCTGCGGCACTGGGCGATCTGATCGGGCAGAGACAGGTCGCGCTCTGCCTGGCGGGCGGTGGACACGCGGGCGTAGATGGCGGCTCGGGTCATGAGGCTTCGTCAAACAGGATCGTATTCATCTCGTGCGCGAGGAATGCTCGCAACATGGCGATCTCCTCATGCGCGATGGGCAGGATCTGCGGCAGGTCGGAGATGACGGTGATGTCGCCGTCCGCAGCGACGCGCGGCGGCCTTCCGGGTGCGGACGGGGCAGCGCACGCCTGCTGGCGTTGCAACGCCTGCCTGCGGGCAAGGCTCTGCGTGCGCCAGTGCATGAGCAGAGGCCAGCGCCGCTTGAACACGGCAGCCATCAGCCGTGTCTCGAGCTGGCGGTGGGCGGCCTCAGAAAGGCTGGATAGATCCACGGCATCGCCCAACAGGAAGGCATGGTCCGCGAGGAAGTCGGATTGGGCGAGTGCTGTCATGGCTTCGTCCCAACCTTGAGCCGCGCAGCCGCGGCTTTGCGCAGCTCAAACATGGTCGACTGGACGGCCTCGTGCGCCAGCGCGCCCGATGAGAGCACATAGTAGCGCTTGCTGGTTTGGAAATCGCCGTGGCCGAGAAGATCAGGAAGTACGCCCGCTTGCTCAGGGGCGTGATCGATCATGCCCGTCGCGGCGATGGCGCGAAACAGATGGGGCCACACGTGCCGGCCGAAGGCATCGCAGGTCCGCTTCTCGATTTGCTGGCGCACCGCGTGCTCGACCATGGGTGTGCCCCAGCGGCTGATCCAAAGGCGGCGGGTCGGGTCGCCATTCCCGCGGGCGAGCAACTGCTGGCGATGCTCACGCAGGTAATCATCGACCCAGGGCGTCAAATCCGCCGGCAGCTCGGCTTCGATCTCGCGGCTCGTCTTGGTTTCCTCCGGGCTGAACCTGAGATGATAGACGTTCCCATCGGCAACGAGATGCCGGCCGAGCTCGATCATGGTCAGATTGGCGATGCGGATCGGACAAGCAATCAGCATGGCGATCATCAGCCCATCCCGGCCGGTGGTCGCGGCATGATAGCGCCCATCGGCTGCCAGGCGTCTTGCCTGGACCATCAAGTCAATGCCGAGGGCATAAAGCTGGTGCGGGTCGACCATGTGGGGACGCTTGTCGCGGGCCGGCCCGGCGATGTGCTTGAGGTTTGCGACCACTGCGGCGAGCCACTGCCAATCATTGTCGGGGGCAAGGACAACGAGCATACGCTGGACGGCCTGCACCATGATCGCCACCGACCAGGGTGAGACCCGCGCCTGCAGCTCGCTCACAAAGGCTTCGATCCGCTCAGGCGTTACCCGCGCCTCAGGCAAGGCGGCAGGATCGAGACTGCCTGTGCGGGCGAGGAAGGCGAGCCACTGCGCATAGGCCTGACAGACGATGCGGCAGCGTCGCTCGCTCCAGCGCCCGGCAATCCGGCTGCGGCGGTCAAAGCGCAGCGGCGTGCGCGCGTCGAGCCAGAGCTGCCGGTCGATCGCCGGCCAATCTCCGATTTTGAGGCCGAGCGGGCGGGTCATGGCTCGCACTCCCCGCCAATTGGGCGCTTGCGGGATCGCCGGGCAACACGCCGGCCCGCCTCCTCCCGCACCTTGAGCACATGCTCATGATAGATGCGGCTGGCTTGCTTCTGCTTCGATCGCGCGTAGTAGCGGCGCGTGGTGTTCGGGTCGCGATGTCCCAGGTGCTCGCTGATAAGGTCGAGCTTGTCAGGATGGGCAAGAAGGAAGCTTTCGGCCGAGATGTGCCGGAACTGATGCGGCGAAAGCGCCACCCCAAGGACGCGTCGTGACTGCGTCTGGATCGCACTCGCCATCGTTCTTGGGTCGATGGCATTGCCGTCCGGCCCTGGAAACAACCACCCATTGGGCTTGGGGCACAGTCTCGGACGCCAGTGCGCAAGATACTCCTCGAGCAGTGCCGCCGTCGGCCCGTCAATCCGGTAACGGAGCGGCTGCTCGTTCTTCACCTCCTCCGGCGTGAGATCGATGATCCAGCGGTGGTTCGGCGGCTGCCCAACACGCTTGATCGACTTGCCCAGCTCCAGGCTGACAAGGTTCTCGCGCCGCATGGAGCAGGTGAGCAGAAGGTCGACGGCCATCGCTGTGCGCATCAGCGCCGGCGCAAATCGGCTCTCCTTTTTCGCGCGAGCCTCATTTGCGAGGCGGTCGGGCAGCGTCTGGATGAGATCGGCAAAGTGCTGGTCGTGACCAAGGCGCTCGAGCAGCATCCGGTTCTTGCGCGCCATGTGCCGGCGGCGCAGTTCCGGCGGGGCGTTCAGCACCAGGTTTTCCCAGATCGCTTCCAACTCGGCGCGCGCCGCTTCGGGCAGTTGGCACATTCCTGCGATGACACGTACCCGGATCATTATCTGCATCATGGTCGCGGTGACCGTCCCGCCGGCCCGAGCGGCGAGGAAGGCAAGGGCGCGCACGACCTGATCAGGGTGGACGGCAACGGCAAGCGACGTCAGGCTCGCAAGGGGCACACCATCCCGCACGGCCGCAGAGACCAGGGTCGAAATCATGTACCGGTACTGCGCAATCGTGCTTGGCTTGAGCTTTCGGACCTTTCGGCCGCTGAACAGATTCGGGTTGCCAAGCTGGCTGAGCAGCGCCTCGACGTCCGCGCGCAGGCTCTCGGGCCAGCTCTCGGGCGCTATCCAATAGCTGGTGCGCTTGGGCGCAGGTGGGGTCAGCGGGCTCAGCGCTCCATGTCCACTGGCCGCCAGCCGGTTCCAGGCCTTGATCGTCTGGCGGACCGTGGCCTCCCAATGCATCACCATTGCTTCCTCGCGCAGGTGGGAGGCGAAGCGCTCGATGTGGGCATCGGTAATGTCCGTGGGCTGCCATCCCTGTCGGGCTGCGAAATGAAACAGGCGCGCGAGCATGCGCTTTGCTTTAGCGTCGAGCGTTTCCTGCAATGTGCGCCAGTGCCCCGCGAGCGGGGTTCGGGACCGCAAGCTGCCGAGGCGGGGCGCGGCCAGTCGGAAGGCTGTCCTAAGGCGGGACAGTGTGTTGGCAAGGGACCCCGCCTCCATTCCCGCCATCGCGGGCGAGATCCTGCCCAGCAGGGGAAAAATGACTTGCGGGTCCGCCGGAAGGTCGAGTGCGCCATGGCCGACCAGCTCATCGACCCGTTTGATAGCGGAGCGGATCTGGTTCTTCTTTTCCGGTTTCAGGTCGCAAGTGAGGATGAAATCGCGTAAGTCACCAAGCGTCGAAATGCTACGAAAGGTTGTGTGGCTGTAGTTATGGGCATTCTTATGCATTGTTACTCACCACTGGGCAAACGCGTATTTTTGTGAAAGCCCTTTTAGCTTATTCCTTGGCTGTAATTACTTGGGCTATTCACCAGTCTTCTTTTGTGCCCAGGGCTGAACAAATTTGACCAGGTCGGCCTTGTCGATGCGCACCTGCCCGCCGACCCTGTAAGCCTGAAGCAGCTTGCTCCTGATCCAGCGGCGTATGGTGGCGTCCGACACCTTGGCAAAGGCCATCGCTTCTTTGATCGTCAGGAGTTCCTCGGGCGAGGAGCTCGACGAAATGTCGTCAGTCATGGCTATCGTGGACGGCTTGTGCGCGCGAGGTTTGCCAAGGCGTATGGCCATATGATCTCTCCCTTTTTCGCCGGCCTGAACGCAAAAAGAAAAAGGGAGGGGATCGACTTTTGTTTTGGGCAATCCGGCTGTCCAATTGACAGCAGGAGAGCCCGTCACGCAAATGCGATCACCCTCTGAGTTGCTCGCGGGTGATTGAGAATAATGATCAGCTTTGTGCAGGATGAAACAACTATTTTCGGGTCTGGTACAATCGGTGGCCCAGTTGCGCCATCAGCTCTCGCTCGAGAACCCAAGATCGGGTACTAATTCAGCAGCGAGAGCGAGGGCCACCTTGAACTGCCCCGGTATTGTCGGAGGCCGTTTCGTTTGAGTCATGCTGCGAGTGCCGGTTCCTCCAGGCCGGCGTGGTAATTGGCTTCGGCTTCCGCCGGCGGGATGTTACCGATCGGCGCGAGCAG
>Ga0310828_1000942_pt1 | contig 21479 bp, 29 predicted proteins | sample WT_ome_3_FD_202242 | JGI IMG/M metagenome (GOLD analysis project Ga0310828, IMG submission 202242) | Sorghum-adapted microbial communities enriched on wild type (WT) sorghum from Joint BioEnergy Institute, Emeryville, California, United... ... | reverse complement strand
CCAGCCATCCGCGCCGCCAGCGCGATCGCTTCCCACGTTTCCGGCAGCTTCTTTCCGTCCGGGTCGTTGATGAGGCCGCCCAGGTCCGCGCTGCCGAACTCCCGCACAAACCATGCCGGGGCAGGGATGGGCTCCTGCTTTTTCTCGAGCTCGGCCACCTTCTTCTCCAGCGCGGTAATTTTCTTCTGCAGTTCCTGCAGCACCCGTTCCACCTCCTTGTCATAACGGCTGAGACCGTATGTCCGCATGATGTTTTTTAGCTTCGCCGCGTATTGCGGATCGGTCGCATACCCGCAGGCCTGCAGCATGTCCGCCTGCTCATCCGGCGTTTTTGCGGCCCGGACGCGGGCGTAACGGGAAGACTGGAATAGCAGATCCTGATCCCGGAAGCAATCCTCGATCGACCGATACGCCCGCCAGTTGGCCGTTGTGTCCACCCGGTAGCCGTTGATCACTTCCCAGGTGCCGGTGCGCACGCTGGAGCCGTCCCAGTATTGATTCGGCTTCCCGCTGCCGACTTTCAGCCCGACGAGGTTATTCCAGCTGTGGATGTTCCATCCGGTCTCATGCGCCGCCTGCGCGATCCGGAGGCTCGCAAAGATCGGCGATCCTTCAAGGCGAAGCTGGACAGCGACTGGGGCGACGACGGCAATGAAGTCAGCTGGTTTCAGTTTTGCCATCTTCCGACACCTCCGGCAGACCCGCAAGGCTCGTCAGATAGCTCATGATCGTAGCCAAGAGCACCGTCCCGCCAACCACCCGCCAGTCCACTTCGGAAAACACCGTCGCCGCGCCGATGGCGCCGATGGCTGCCTGCGCCGCCGTCCGGACCGCGCGGATGGTAGCGGCCGCGAGCCATTTTTTCACCTTTCCATTCATCCGTCACCCCTCCCCTCCAGCCGGTCAATCCGGCGATGTGCAGATTTCGTGCTTTCCTCCACCCGGGCGACGCGCTCCACCAAGTCAGCGTAGTCCTGCCGCATGAGGCGGATTTCCACGCGCATGTCGTCCACCGCCTGCCGGATATAGTTCACGCTGGCACGCAGCTCGCCGTCCTTCGCCCCGTCCTGCCGCACGGTCCGGGACCGGCCGAGCCAGCCGAGCACGATGCCGCTGATGGCCGCGGCGGCCGCGATTACAGCGGTCCAGTCCATCCACATCCCCCTTTCTGAGGTCAAAAATAAAACCGCCTCATTCGGCGGTATCCCCATCCAGCATGGCCTGCACCTCGGCGCGCCACCGCAGCGGCACGTCGTCAATGGTGCGCAGACCCTTTTTGATCAAATCGTAGTAGATTTTTGCCACGTCACTCGTCACCTCCCGCGATTATCTCGGCCAGCTCGGCGAGGGCGAGGTGGATGGCGGTCTTGTCTGCTTCGATTGCTTCCGCGAGCTCGGCCACTGCCAGCTGCAACTGGGTTATGGGGTCGGAGAGCGGATCAGGTTCCGGCATCGGCGGGATTCCCTCGTCAAGGCATTCTTTGATATAAAGGCCTGTTTCCGGATCTTCAGTCACACGATACTGCTTCCCGTTTTCTTCGATAATTTTGGTCGTGATTGCCATACCCTTCCCCTCCGTCATGGTGTGCCCGCAGCGAGCCTGTAGCGTACCGTCGCACTAAGCGCGGCGCCTGTTTTCTTGATCTCGACTTTTACCGAATTTTGAAAATAAATAGGATCTGAGACGTCGCCGACTAGGTTGTTGGCGCCTCCATATGGACGAACCAAGTAATTAAGAGACATGTTCGCCGTCGTGTTGGATTGAGCAGAAAATTCGTCCGATTTTCCGTCAACCGTGACCCTCATGTAAAAGACATGGCCGGGGCCGTTGTTCGAGACTTGGGCCTGTACAAATTCGAGGCGCCCACTGACCCCCGAAATATCGAGAACCGTATAATATGCATTGTTTTGTTCACTGGTTAGGCTCAAAGTCGCCCCGCGTAGCCGACCGACCGGGAAAACCGCTGCCACCGGCTCCCACTCCCCTTTCTGCTGATTCCATCTTTCCACGGTCCCGTTGTGCTCCCGAAGCGTAAGGCCGTTTTGTAACCTGGTATCCACGTACTGCTTCGTCCGTTGCGGCGTCATAAACCTGTTCGCGGCCGTTCCTGCCTCCGCTTCGGCTTGCGATGCGGTCGGGTAGTTATCCACGCTGCCGAGACCGACTTGTGCTTTTGTGACAGCGTGTGGGTTGTCGGTGCGGCTGGCGTGGGCATCCACTTCCGCCTTCCGCGCCACGTCGTCCGCCGCAACCGGCGCCGCCGCCTTAAATCGCCCCGCTGCGTCGCGTTGGACGAGCGTGTTTGGATCAGCTACAGACGTGGCGCCGTGGACGCCGGTGGTGGCATTTATATGCGCCTCCAGCTGATCGACCGTAGCGTACACTGCGCTGGGAATTTCGGCCGACACGTTCGACGCGTTCCCGATGATCGTCACGATATCGATCTGTTTTTCGATCACGTCCGGGCCGCCGCCGGGCGGGATGTATTCGGCTCCTGATCCGGCGTTTCCGTAACAATAGAGGATTTCCCCCTCGTCCGGATCCATAGCGAACACGCCGATCTCTCGGAAATAAAAACCGGTGGTGATGCCTAGGTTCGAAAGGACTCCGCCGACCACCGCTTTCCCGCCGCCCAAAACTTTCAACTTGGTGATGTCGAGCGACATCTTTTCACTGATCAGATTGGTCAGGGTCGGAATAGACTGGCCACCGAGTGTGCCGTCTCCGACACCAATCCGGGTAAAATGCAGTTCCGCCCCAGCCTGTACCTTCGCCTGGAGCGCGATGCCTTTATTTGTGATGATGAGTCCGCCAAAAGCTCCCATTAGATCACCTGCTTCACTGTCATTTTTTCGACCATATGCAATACGCCACCAATGTACAAGTTCAGATCATCCGACGTGATGAGGATGACTGCCTCCAGGTGGGCGCTGAGCCTTTTTACGGCGTTTACTGCTTTTGCGAAGAGTGCAGCCTTTTCGTTTGTGGCTTCTTGGTTGCTTGTCTTCACCCGGAAGTATCCGGGCTGGCCGCCGTACTGGAACCATTCTTCTACCTCGCCGTCGCCGAAGTAAATTTCGACGACCCGCTGCACCGCAGCCGGTGTTCCTTTAATCCTGTGAATTTCGATCGCCTCTTTGATGGCATTCCTTTTGGTCGGCAGATCGGCGTCCGGGTCGTACCAATCGACCGAAAACTGCCAGGCCAAAACGTCCAGCACGTCCTCGGGGAGATCGTCGATGCGGGAATAAATCGCCACCCGGCCAATCTCATCAGCGAGCTTCTGGACCTGCCCCGTGAGGGCCGCGCTAAATCCTTGAACGTTGATGTCGCGCTGCATGAAACGTGTCTGTAGTTTCAGGACGTCCGCGTTCTTGAGATCCACGTTAGATCAGGCCCCCGTAAGTGATCGACTTTGTCCCAACCTTTGCAACTTCATGCGGGTCGATCAAGGTGTATACCGGATTCGTGATCACAATCCGAGCGGCGCCGGCCTGGTACATCCGAGCGAGCAGTTCGTCCGGAAGGATTGGACGCCCGAGTCTCGATTGTTGCCAATCGATGTATTGATCAACGGCTCCCCCTGGCCCTTCGATGGCCTGCCGGATCGCCGACACCTCATTAGCTCGATCCGTGCTGATGTAATAAGTGACATCGACGTCGTATGTCGCCGGTTCCGCAGGTTTTACAGTCACAAGGTCGGTCAGCGGTCGAACAGTCTTGTCATTGACCGCCACGCTCACTTTGTCCAGGACGCCCTGATCAGGAATCTGGCCGCCTTTCAGCAGCACATAGATGTCTACTTCGCAAGGATTTGTACTGACAACGGCCACGTCGGAGATGTTGACGTCGGCAGATTTCGCATGGTAAACATATGCATCCATGGGGCCGGCCGTCGAAAAAGACGACGGAGCCAAACGGATGCGTTCACGATATGCATCATCCGTCTCCTCGTCCGATCCGCCTGAGGTCGTGTCCAGGTTCGACGCACTGGCCACATAGGGGATTGGGTCCACGATGTTGTTGATTTGACCGGCGGCCAGACCGTTGAAGCGCGCTCCACCCTCCGTGGACTCCGCCAGGACGTCCCCGAAGGTACTCCCGGCGGGAATGACCAGATCCTTAATTGTGGCAAAAAACGCCTCACCATCCGGCGTGACCCGGGTTCCTTTTGGCACCAGGACGTCCGTGAGCTGAACCGAAGAGAGCGTAAAACGCATTGTGGTCCTAGCCTTTTGCGCCGGGAGCCGACTTACTCCAAGCAGCGCGCCGAGCGCATCCAGAGCTTCACCAGTCGCAAACGGAAGCAGGTTTTGGTTGCCGGTATAGTTGATGTCGATCTTCGCGGCCACCAGGAGCGGTACGAATTGAAGAAGAAAAATCCGCCGAGGGTCCCCCGGATAGAGGACCTGTCCTGTCGCCTGCTGGAAGGCAGCGATCATCTCGTTTGCAATTTTTTCCGCATCCGTTTCGACGAACCGGATGGTCATATTTCGATCACCACTCTAAACTGGAGGTTTCCGTCATCGTCGACCCCCGTAAATTCCACGTCCCGCACCGTCGCACGCGGCTCATGGGAGGATATGACGTCGTAGATTTCCGCTGCGGCAATTGCGATTGCTTCCGGAAGCGGGCGCCCGAGGAATTTGCCCGGCAGACCGAGCAGCCGGTCATAGGCCACCTCATAAATCTGCGTGTTGATCAGCGTCATGACGTTCTGCACAATGGCCTCGTATCCCCGTGCTCCCCAGTCGATTTCAAAGTGGTCAGCGGTATTGATCACGACCTGCAATGGTATCACCCCGCTCATCCTAGAATTGCGACAATGCCTGCAGCGCATTGGGGTTGGTGCGTTTCAAATCTCCGAATTCCGTGCTGCTGGACACCGGTGGAAAAACAACATCCGGAATGAGCGTTTGACCAAGGGCGATTGTCTTACTGGACGACTCCTCTTTCTTTCGCCCAGCCCGGACATACTCTTCCAGTTGCAGCTCGATGGTGGCCTTGATTAACTCACCACGGCCATCGATTTCTGTGCCCGTGACCGAAACCGATTTGAGCAGCCACTTATATTTGCCCACCGGCTTCGAGCCCAAAAGCAAAACGTCCGGTTTGCGCTTGTCCCGGACGTTCTGCCAAAACTCGATTTCTGCACGAATTTTGTGGCCAAAGGATATGCTCAGGGGGATCTGAAAGCTGATCGTGTCCAGCCCGAGGCCTTTGATGTAGGTCGAAGGCTTGTCCCCGACCTTCTCCTGCGCTTCGGTGTCGATCTCCCCGGAAAGTGAAAATCCGGCCAGGGTGTACAGCTTCCGCGAGCTGACCTGAAACACCTTGCCCTGGTATGTTGCAATCGGCACGGTCACACCTCCCTAAAAGACCGCGATGATGAGTCCGTCCGCGAGGCTTTTGTTGAAAATGGCGACCGCCACCTGGTCGCCGACGTTCACGGCGAGACCCCGGGCGATCGGGATCTCCGCGGTCACGACCGTCCCGGTATCCCTGAACGTGACGCGGGCAGTGTTTTTCATGGGATCAACCGACGTGACCTCTCCTTTCCGCATCAGTACCCCTCCAGCGGGCGCCGGACCGTGAATCGCGTCCGGCCTTGGATCAGATCATGGATGAGAGAATCCACGAAATACTGGCCGTCGAACATGCCGACATCCTGGATGATGACGGACGAGCCGGCCGCGAAGCCAGGTCTCAGCTCCGTGATGAACTTTCCGATCACTCGATGCTTGTTGTAGGACCGCAGTATACCGCGAGCCCATCGCATTGCCTCGGCAAGATCGGCGGCGTAGAGGCTTCTCGTCAGCGTCGGACCATTAATGGTCCGATCCGCATGCTCGGCCACAATTAACCCTCCAGCAGCCTGGCTACGCACGACGCATTTCCCGTAAATGTCGACCGACTTGTCCGCGAATTCGAAGTCGATCATATCGGAGAGCCGGATGGACGCTTTCTGCGGATTCGCGGGCTTCTGCTCCTCGGCGCGCTCATCATAAATGACCAGCGTCCGATCGTTGATTTTGAGCGCGTACCCTTCCAGTTCGCAGCGGGCCGAGAGAAAAGCGAAATCCGCTTCCTCGGTCTGGTCGACGCGACGATAAAGATGATTTATCACGTTGTATGTCTGGAGCCGGAAACCGTATCGGTTTGCGATCTCCGTCGCGATCTCCAGTAGACGGATGTTCTCCCACCCTTGCGTCCGTGCTGTTTTGGCCGTCTGCGGAATCGACAGGGCCTTGATATCGATCTGACCGGGCCGCTGTGCGATATGGTCGATGAACATCACACCGGAATCGTACCCATCCTGCAGCACCCGGATGCGGTCATTTTTTGTCGGCCGCCATTTGCTCCAACGGCCATCGGTATCGGCGAAAACAGCCGCGATGCTGTCCGGCTTACCGCCGGCGTGGTCGATGAGCCGCAGCTTCAGCGGCTGAACGTTGGTCGTTATGTCCGTGTCGTTGTAGATGATGTTCACGCTGAATCACCGCGCTTCCAGGGCGGGAGGGTGTCCGCCGCTTTCGGCGGGAGAATTGGAATTTTCAGCACCTCTCCGCCCTGGAATATGATAACGTTCCTGTATTGCGGATTGGCCTCGATGATCTTCGAGGCGAGGAATTCGTTGTTATAAAAGTCCAGCGCGATGGAGTCGAAAGTGTCGCCGGCGAGCGCCTCGTAGATCATATGATCACGCGAATTGTTCACGCCGTTTCGCCTCCCACCATTGATCGAACATATCAAACATTTCATCAGCCAATGGGCGGAGCGTTTTCTCGATCTCAGCAGCGTTTCCTCCGGTGATCTGCGGCGCGAACACGAATTGCGGCGATCCCCCGCCAAAACCATCGACGCCCAGCATCCGGGCGGTTTGATTCAGCAGCCCAAGGCTCCGGGGAGTCCGCTTGATCGGGATTGCCATTTCCGGGCCTGCTTCGCCGAAAATGGAAGGTCTGGTGGCGAGGCCGCCTTTTGCGAATCCCTGAATCTTTTCCGTCGTCCCGGACGTTTGCCTTTGCGCCTCGAGCGCGGCGTCAACAGCGCTGGTGTCGAGCTTGGCGATGACCGGGATTTCCACGCCCGGGATCTTGTTCACTTTTTCAATGAGCCAGTTCAGTTGATCGATGATAAAATTGACGCCTTCGTAAAACGCTTTTTTCACCCGCAGCCACGTCTCTGTCAGGAACGACTGAACCTTGTCCCAGTTATTGCGCATCCAAATGAACGCCGCCACGAGCGCGGCGATGGCCGCCACAACCCCAACGACGACCCACGTCATAGGGTTGGCCAAAATTGCCGAATTGAGGACCCACTGTGCAGCGGCTGCAGCCAAAGTACCAATTCTTGCGGCTTTCGTCGCTGCAGTCCACGCCCAGGTGGCCGCGGTGCTTGCGCCTTTTACGATGGCATCTCTCGCATACAGCGCTTGAAGATACGTTGTCGCGGCAATGTCTTTCCATTTTGCGATGGTAAGGAATTGTAGAGCCATTTTCATTCCATTGAGCATGGTTGTGACTGTATTTATGACCATCATGGTGGTCGTAACAGCTCTCCATGCAATCATCGCACCGACGATGCCAAGGATAGTTGGCTTAATGTATTCCCAGTTTTTATCAATAAACTGGAACACGCGGGCTGCTCCCTCGAAAATATCAACCAGCGTTCTAACGAATTTCCTTCCGTAATCGATCGCTGTCGGAATTCCCTGAATAACCCGGTCGAACAAATTCTCAATGACGGTTTGGATTCGACCGAGCATTTCCGGATCGTCCATGAAGCTCTCCATGAGCTCGTTGCCTCGGGCCAGAAGTTTTTCGAACGCCGGAATAGCCCCGGACATAATCCGGGCGGCAAGCTCCTGTATGTTGGTCCTAAACAGCCTGCTTTGGTTCGCGAAGCTGTCGATGTTTCGATTGAAGTCGCCCTGTGCGTCTTTGCTGACACTGAGCAAATAATTAAAGCGCAGGATCGCCTGATCTGCTGCGCTCATTTTTTCGTATGCTGTTTTGATTCCCCTGGAGAGCCGGAAGGCTTCCAGGTTGGCTACGCTCATGTTGATGCCGAGCTGTTTCAGCGGCTCGGTTTCGCCAGAGATGCCCGCCCTGATTTTCTCGAAAGCCTCATCATGATCCAGGTTGTAAAACGATGCAAAGTCAGCGGCCAGTTCAGCGATCTTCATAGACATGGGGGCAACGTATTGCTCGGTCACCCCCATGCTCTTGAACATGGCGCCTACAGTGCTGGCGTACTTCTTCGCGGCGAGCTCGGAAAGACCAAAGTTATTCTTCGCCGACTTCGCCCATTGATCGATGAGCTTCGCGTTATCTCTGAACGTCACGTCGACGACGTTCTGGACCTCAGTGAGGTCGGAGGCGAGCTGGAGGCCGGTTTTCCCGACCCACACCATGGCGGCACCGATACCCGCGGCACCAACGGCGACTCCGACCTTCATGGCGGTAAACGTCTTTGAGGCGATATTGCCAAACCATTTCGTCGACTCGCCCAGTTTCCGGGTCTGCCTGTCCGCCTCTTTCAGCGCCTTCTGCAGGGACGGGTCCACTTTCCCCGCCAGGACGATTAGCGCTTGGAGCTCGCGTTTTGACGCCACAGCCGCTCCGCCTCCTTCCTCTGTCGTTCTGCTTCATCAGCAAGGTCCTCGTAGAATTGGCTCAATTCAACCAGCGGCATGGTCATGCACTCATGCCGCGTGGCGAACCTGTGATAAGCGAGCTGCGTGATGCACTGACGAACATAATCGTCCGACATCAAGCCTCCGAATTCAGAAAGAAAAAATCACGGACCAGGGCTTCCGCCTTCGTTGCGTCCCTGGCGCTCATCCGGAGCACGTCCTCCGTTTCGATCGACGGATTTTCCTTCTTCACAGCCGCGGCGAAGAGGTACAGATGGTAGTCCGGATCCAGCTCCTGTACCTGCACAACGTTTCCGGCCTTCTTGTACTCCTTCGTGGCGTTGAACTTGTCCACGGCCGTCATGTCCTCGAAGTTGTATTTGAGTTCGTGAACCTCTTCGCCATTGATCAGGATGGGTTTGCTGAGCTTGAACACGCCCATGATAGAAATCCTCCCTTTTGGGTGAATATGGAAACGGCCCCGCGTCATTGCAGGGCCGTTCTGAGTTGCTGTGCGTAGTCCACTCCGTTGACCACGTGTTTGAAGTTGAGTTTGTCGATCAGAAGCACTTCCCGGCCGTCCACCAGCTTCCGGTAATAGGTGAGCTCGAATTCGACGGACCCGTCAGCCGGTGCGTTGATATCAACATTCCCGGGGTTGTAGGTTTTGTTCAGGCCGGTGCAGAACACCTTGTGTGTCTGCAGTCCGACCCGGACATTGTTCGAATCGAACACGTCCGTCACCCACACGATCTCGAACTGGATCGCCCCAGGACGGCTGAGGGTTGCGTAATTTGGGTTGTCGGCACGGAAGTTGATTGCAAGCGGCATGCTGCCGATCTGGCCATAGGTGGGCATGTCAATTTCGCCCATGATCCCGGCGCCTTTGATCGTATCCGTGAGCTTCTCGATGCTCGGCAGCGTGATGTCGGCGGAGTCGTCGATGAGAACGAGCTGGCCTCTTTCATTCGTCGCTTTCAGACGGTACTGAACCGTTTTGTTTGCGATCTTCATGCCGCTTCACCTCCGCCGAACAGCGTTTCGATTCCCTGCGTCGTGTACCGGACGCGGAACGTCAGCGACTTCGCGACCGGCGTGGTCGTGATGCCGACGTCAAAAACGAAGTCACCTTCGACGATCGAGCTGGTCGGGTTGCTGGTCTCTTTGAAGCTGATCGAGCCATAGAGGAGCTTCCCGTCGGCAACCAGACTGTTGAGCCAAGTGCCGGCGTCGTTCAGGATCGTGTCCACTACGCTCCGGTTCAGCGGGCCGTCGATCTGCGACATGTACCGGGCCTGGAAGGTGTTCGTGAGGTGCAACATCATCCGGATGCTGGCATCGAACCGCTTCTCCGGATCGATTTCGGCGCCGTATTCGTAGTTGGCATTGTGCGGGCCCCACAACACCCAGATGCCGGACCGGAAGTTGAAAGTCGTGATTCCTTTTTCGTTCAGGCTGTTTGCCTGAAGCTCGTCGAAAAGAAACTCCGTTCCATTTGCAAGCACCGGCGAGGTGATGTCCACCTGCTTGTTCGAGGGCGAAATGTACGGGTCGCCACCGGCATCGATGTCGGTTTGGTGCATGCGGACCACGGCGATAGTCGATCCCCAGAAGATCCGGTCAACACTCTTTGCTTTCGGCCATACGACCTTGAGGATCTCGTCCGTGTAGCCGGTCGTCGCTTTCCAGTTGATCGCCTTCGCAATCGTGTCCCCGGTGGAATCGCTCGGCAGGTCAGCCACCACGACGGCATCCCAGTGACCATTGATTTTCTGAGCACGCTGCACAAGCGCTTCCTTCACGGTCTTGATATGCGTCCATCTCGGGGCCGCCAGAATGGTCGGGATCATCTTGTGCGTGACGTACACGAGCTCCACGACGTAGAAGCCCGTCCGCGCACCGCCGGTATTGCCGCCGATGATGTCCGTGGGCTGGACTTTTTCGACGTCCATCACGTCGAAAGAAACGGTTGTAGGGTTGTCGAGCGACGTGAGAGCGGTGATCTTGACACGACCATCCGTGTATTCCACCGTGTAATCGGTGCCTTTCGTCTTTCCGGCGATTTCGATCGACGACAGAACCGCCGGTTTGTCGATGTACCCGACGCCATTAACAATTGCCACGTCTTCGCTGTCCGCGGTTACGTGCACATCCGGATCCATGACGTTGATCACGACGATCGGACCGACCGGCTGGACACGGTTCCGGAAATGGGCATAAACCGCCTCGCACAGCGTGAAGTTCCTCCAGTCGTCGGAGTAGCCGATCTTTTCCTTTGCCTCTTCGAAGTTGTTTATCAGGATCGGCGTGTTGATCGCCGCCTTGGGATCGGCGAGTTGTTGCACCGGAGCCGTGCCGATGTAAACAGGGAGCGTTGCGACACCCGTCATAGGCAGCGTGTCCAGCGCAGGCGCCCTCTCGCCGTAGACTCCGTGTTTGTATGCCACCCATGATCACATCCTTTCATCCAATTTCGAACAAAGAGCCTGGGATTCCCATGTAGGGGAGCGTGACGGCGGTCGCTCGGAAAGTCAACCACCCTGCCCAATAGCCGACCGGCTGCTGCTGGTACATTCCCCAGCGGAATGGCTTGTTGATCGACGTTCTACCATCCCCGATCCGGACAGCCGAGGAAAGTTGCTGGCGGCAGATAAAGATCAGGTTGAGAAGATCACGGTATCCCTGAAAGTTCGGCGTGAAGACGATCTCTTCTGGATCCTCCTCCGCGGGGGCATAGAGGCCCGGATTGTAGGTGATAAAGGTGATCCGGACATCGATGTCGGCGTCGTTCCCGTCATCTTCTCCCTCATCCATACCAATCACCATGGCAGGGATCGCCTTTTTGATGCCGTCGACGTCGAACTGTGCATCGTCAAGCGCATTAGGCGGCGGAAGCCAACCAATGAATACGTTCGGATGCATCAGCCGGTATTTGGTGATGTCGTCATCGTAGGGCACCTGGAGCTTGATCTTCGGGCTGACGTTTTGCACGAGAAAATCCCGAACGGCTTCCAGGATGATGTTGTCAATCATCCGCGATCACCCTTCACTTTCTGTAGCCGTCTGTTTAGCTCGTGATGCAGCCGCTTCTCCAACATCTCTTCCGCCGACCTCCGGATCTCGTCCGCGACCTGAAGGTTCTCGATCATCTGTGTCGGCGAAATCGTGCGGAGTACATCGATCGGGAATCGGCTCTTGCCGCGGCGACGGAAAATGTGCGTGTTCCCGTCAGGCGCCCGCTGTACGAATGCCGGCGGTGTCCCGCCCACTAGCTTTCTCCCGGCTGATTTTTTGATTTTCACCCGTGGCTTCCGCGATCTGGAAGCGAGGCCCCCGGGCAGGAACCGGGCGAGGGTAAAACGCCGGCTTCGGACAAGAATCCAGGCCCGCGGGCGGCTGAATGTAGCCTTGAACGACCGCATGCTCTGCCGGATTTCCTTTGCCGTGACGTTGTAGTGCTGACGCACGATCCGCCCGGTTTTCGATTCCACGTGCTTCAGCGTCCGGTTCAGGGCGGCCGTGTAAGCGGCCGGCATTTGTTTCTGGAAATCCTTGAGCCCGTCCACGATCTTGTTCAGCCGGCTGGTGTCAATCGTAATGTTGCCGTGGAACCTCGCCATGTCACTCACTCCGATTTTGATTCAGGAGGATCTCATAGACGCCAAGGTGCTCCTTCACGTCCTCAACCATCATCTGCCGCCCATTGAAAATCTGGACGCTGCCGATCGAAGGTTTCTTCGGGAAAGCAGAAACCGGGATGTAGTAGAGGACCATCCCGGTGCTGATACCTTGGTATTCCTCCGCCGCGCGCTGTCGCAGGCGGTCCTCGTCGATGACGACGGTCTGCGGAACGCCGTCGATCGTGACGATTTCCGCAAATTCTTCTGTGTTAAAAAAGACGTTGCCGATATCCCGAGACACGTAGTCTTTCAGGTTAGGCATCGCCTTTCTTTCCCTTCTTCTGAGGCGCCGGCTTTTCAGTGGTCACGTATTCGGCGACCCCATTTTCAACCAGGCGGGCCTGTGATTTCGCATCCATGTCCGCATCGGAGACCACCGATCCGGATTCGAAATACATCCCCTTGTGTCGGACCGGAATGTTGACTCTGATTGGCATCCGATCACCTCACGATCAGGGATTCGTCCAACTCGACGTTCGGAAGCGTGTTGTCGTCCTCTTCGGCGCTTTCCAGTTCCCGCAGTTTCTTCTCCAGCATCTTCACCGCCGATTTCCGGGGCTCCGGCTTCGATTTTTCAGCTGCCAGTAGTTCGCAGACTTCCTCGGCCGTCGCCGTTTCCAGGAACGCCCCCAGCTCCTTCAGGGACATCTCCGTTCCCCCTCCTTGCTCTTCCGCCGGACGCGGTTCAGCGGAAGGCGGAGAGGGTGGTGTGTCATGGGCGATGGCCACCACTTCGCCGATCAGGGCACGAAATTGAGGTTCATCCTCCGATCGGACCGTAAAAACGGCGCCAGTGTCATACCTGACGCCGTTGTACATGACACGGCCTCGAATCACTTGGACTTTCATGACATTTACGCCTCCGAATCAACGACCAGGACGCCCCAGGCAGAGACGTCATACGGCACCGGAAGCGGCCGGGATTTCATGACGAGCTTCTTCGTCGAGTTTTCCCGATCGACGAACACTTGCGTAACGCGCGGGCCGACAACGGTCACGAATTCTTCCGATCCGTCCGGAATGATCGTATTGGCGCCATAAAGCCGCTCGCCGATGGCCTCAGAGGCGATGATCACGCGCTTCGGCTTGATGTAAGGCATCATTTTGTTTTGCGCGTCATCCCAGTACCAGGCGTTGTAGAGGAACATGTCCAGCCCGAGCTCCGGAAGATATCCAAGGTACGTGTACCCGTTGCCGTTCTGGATGTTCAGTTCCGGCCGCAGGACGCCGAGCTCAGCGCGGCGAAGATCGAAATGATTGGTCATGAATTTCTCGTCATCGCGCAGGAGGTTCCATGCATCCTGTCCGAAGATGGCAACAGTCGGGTTGTACCCAGCCTGGCGGATGACGTTGACCATGTTTTCGAGATCCCGGTACTTCTTGGACTGATCGCTACTCCAGACACTGGTGCCGGTCAGTTGCTCGATATTGCTGAAGCCGAAATCAATCGTGTCCGTCCGGACAGCGGTGGCGGCGTCGTCGATGTATCCCGTGACCGTCACCTTCCCGGTTTGCAGAATTTCCGCGACCATGACTTCCTCACGCCGGGTGATCATGTCGTCCATTTCTTGGCGAAATTGGGCGATGTGATAGGCCTGCCGTTCGGCCGGCGACATGCCGTTGAAGACCGCCTCGCCCGGAATGCGCCTTTGCAACAGTTCAGCGTCAATCGGCTGTGCGATGTTGATGAAAGGAGCCGTGTACCGGTCCGTGTGGTATCCATCTCGATGGATGTTGACCGGTTTCGAGGCGTCCGTCATCACGAACGGCGCAACGCGCTGCCTGTTTTTGTAGACATCCATGAGCACGTCCTTCGTCTCGAAGGACGAGAAGGCAGAGAAAAACCGGTCACGCAGGAACGTCGTGACCGGCATCCGTTTCGCGAACGGCGCCTTCATGGTTTGGCCATACGTAATGTCGACCTGCAACCCAGCATTTTGGAAACCGTGAACGGTGTGGCCCGAAAAACCTTTGGCGATGTTCATAAGTCGCGACTGCATGACATTCAGAGGCATTGTATCCTTCTCCTTTCTAAATCAGTATTCATCCCGGTAGTGGATGCCCACAGCGCGGAGCTCTTCCGCATGCGCGGCCACAGTGTCGCCCTCGGCGACATACAAGAAATCGTAGCGGAAGATGCCCGTCTTCCAGGCGACCGCCACGACATCCGCGCTCGTCGCATCGACATCCTCGGCGAGCACAAACTTCGCGACCTGGCTTCCGTCGCTGCTTCCTCCATTAACCAGCCTACATTTACCGCCGTCCGTGACGACGCCGAGGACAGCGCCCTTGGCCAGCTTGCCTTCGCCCGAGGCGATCGTCACCTTGGTCGTGAGCGCCGGGATCTCGGTGCCGGCGAAGATGGTTCCGAATTCAACGGAACCCGCATTGATTTCAGCGTAAGACATTTGCATTCAGCTCCTTTCGGTTATTGGCGGATCGGCCCGCCGGCAAGCGATGCTTGATCCAGCATAGCGAGGAATGCGTTGATGCCGGCCGAAGTGGTCAGATCGATCTCTTTGTCGTGGCCATTGTTGGTCGAGACAAATCCAGGATTGACATTCCCAATCGCCGACTGGTTAGCCTCGACGGCCTTTTCGAAAAGGTTGTTCTGCCGCAGGCGGCCCTCCTGCATCGCCTTCAGCGCGAGCTGCTCGGCAGTCATCGGATTCGGGCCATATTTGGCCTCGTTGACCAACTCGGGATCGATCTGATTAGCGATGGCGTCGATGGCCCGCAGCCGCTCACGCTCCTGAGCGAGCGGGTCGACAGCGGTCGCCGCGGCGGTCGGCTGCGAAGTTCCTTCCGCTTGCGGCGCCGGAACGACGTTTTGAACATTCTGTGCCGTCGGCGTTTGGTTCGTTTGATTCAAGTCCACGTTGCTCACATCTCCTTTCTTTTTCAGCAGTTCGTTTCGGATCTTGTCGATGACTTGCCGAGGAATCGGCATCATAGCCGATGCGGCAATTTTCAGGGTTTCGCCCTCGTCGAACATGATTTCATCGACGAATCCCTTTTCAAGCGCTTCCTGGGCGTTAAGCCAGGTTTCCTGATTCATGAGCTTGAGCAGCTCGGCTTCACTGAGGCCACTTTTCAGCCGGTAGGCGTTGGCGATGGATTTGTTCCACCCCTTCAGCACATCCGACTCATGCGCGTGATCCCTGTAATCACCGAAGGCCATGGACATCACATTGTGAATCATGATTTGCGCAGTCGGACTGATCATCACCTTTTTCCCGGCCATAGCGATGACGGAGGCGGCAGAAGCAGCAATGCCGATGATCTTCACGGTCACATTCCCGGGATACTCTTTGAGGGCCGTGTAAATTTCGGACCCCGCAAAGACATCCCCTCCCGGGGAGTTGATGTAAACATCGAGATCATCCCCGCCCGCCTGTTCGATCGCTTGAATAATCTGTTGAGGTGATGTTGACTCAAATCCGAGCCAATCATAGACCCACTGGTCATCATTTGAGACGATGTAGCCTCTGACGTCGATCCTGGTCGGCATTTAGATCTCACCTCCTTCGCCGAGCGCCTGTTTCAGTTGTTCGTTTTCGCGGCGCAGGATGCGTACGTTGTCGTCGTAATTCATGCCGGTGAGTTCCGCGGTCTCGCGTTCGCGCGTGCTGAATCCTTCCTTCACACGCTTCGCAGCAGCCTCGACCTCTTTCGTCGGGTCGATCTGCGGCGGTGCAGGCCCGACCCAGTCCGCGCTGCACCATAGCTTCCGGCGCGCTGGATCCGTGAAAAAACCGGGCGCCTGAATGCGTCCGGTTGCAACGGCCTCGAAGAGCCACGTTTCGTATACCTGCTGGCAAAAGTCTTTCGCGAACCATTTGCGCCGGTCACGGAAGGCCCGCCAGGCCTGCAGCAGGGCAGCACGACTCGCGGAGTAGCTGCTGTTGAACACACTGAGCAGAACCTCATAGGGAATGTCCAGCGACGCACCGGCGAGCTGCGCCATGGCCCGCATGAAAGCCTCGAATCCGGAATGCGGTCGCTTCGGATCGCTGAACACCACGTCTTCGCCGACGTCGAGGGCGTTGATCGTGCCAGGTCCCAGCTCATAGGAATGGATGCGCTCGGACAGCGGGATTGGTGCCTGTTGTTCTTCCGGAATCGAGTCTCCGAACGGAGGCTCGTTCGTCGGTCCATTGACCTTGATGAACGCAGTGAAAAACGAATTGATGATTGCAGCGGTGATCTCGGCTTCCGTGTACCGTGTCATCTGCTTGATTTGCTCGATGACCGGCGCCAAGTACGGCACGCCGCGGTATTGCTCCGCCCGGTCCGGATCTGCAACAAAGATCACATTCGGAATGTCGACTGCCGTGTTGCGGGCCGGCACGCGCTGCCATTCCAGCGGCTTTCCGGTCGGCAGAAGGCTGTTCGGGTACTGGTTTGCGATCCAAAATGCGACAACCTGGCCGCTTGTGTCGACCTCGACACCGCTCATGATCGCCCCACCATTTGGCAGAGCCACGTAATCCGGGGCTGCAAAGTCGAAGGCCGGAAACTGCGAGAAAACCACACCCTGCTGCGGCGTACTGAGGCGGTCGGCCTCGATCAGGTGCAGGCGTAGGCGGTAAGGGTTTTTCCCATCCGGACGGTCTGCGAATTTGATCAGGGCCAGCGAATCGCCGTTCAGGAGCCATCCGGTCAGCATGATCCGCTGCGCGTCGTAGAAATCGTTCAGGCCGGTGTGGTCGATCTTCGATTCGGCCCACAGTTTGAATTCGAACTCCGTCCGGTCCTCCCAATCCTTCGCCTGCTGCTCGGTGAGGTCCAAGCGCTCATAGTTCAGCCGGCATTTGAGCTCAAGGCCTGCGCCCAGAATATTCGACTGGTTCTTCTTGATGGCGCTGGTCCCAATTCCGCCGGACATGAACAGGTCGCGGCTGCGCTCCCGGAGAAGCGGCAGATTGTACCCAACGTCTTCCTGCGGGCTGCGGCTCGTACTGATCCAGCCTTGCATGGATTTCTTCGTGCGGCTCGCTCCGCTGTGCGAATATCCGCTATTCGTGAACCTCCGCACCATGTCCATAGTGAGCCTGGCGCGCTCGCGCTTCAGGGCCCAAACCGGTGCCACGAATTCAACCGCTCGGTCAATCAGATTCACAAGTCACACCACCTCCTCACAGATCCCTCAGCAGGATCCGGAATGACCGGCGCCGGCCAATCCCCGGATGATCGAGCATGTTCCGCAGCTCGTCGCGGCGCTTTTCGAGCTGCTTGATCTCCTCCCGAACCTGGGAGAGTGTCGCCCGGGAAACGGACCGGCTTCCGATCTGGTATGATTGGGCCCCGTTCAGGATAGCCGCCTCGGCCTCGTAATACATTTGAAGGCGCCGTTCCACCTCTTGGAGCTGCGCCTGGATTTGCTCTCTTCGCATGTGCATCACCTACCAGATGCTTGATTTCTTGACCGGAGGCCGTTTCGGGGACCGGATATTTTTCGCCGCCTGGGTGGGCTGCGCCGTTGTAGTTTTCTGTGTCACGCCTTTTATGCGCTCTTCCAATCGGTCGTAGTTTGGATTGAGGATCTCTCTGGCCACCAGCGCGTAGTTGCGGGCGTCAAGCGTCTCGTTTCTGGCCCCGTCGGAAATCTTCTCCCACACCCACACCGTTCTGCCCTGCTTCTTACGCGGCACCAGCTTTTCGGAAAGTAAGCTTTGAAAGTAAAAGCGATCATAGCCGCGGCTATCATCGCTCGGGAAATGACAATATTTCGGGCCTGGCTCTTGGACCTTCAGAGAGGAGTAGATGATGCTCTTCCCTTCATCGACTCCTGTGATGATTACCAGAGCCTTTTCCTTATTGTTACGAGAGTAACGGTGAATCAGCGGGATTCCCGGGCCGCCTTGGCCCTTGATTGAGAAAAACCTGCGGTGCTCGTTTCGTTTCGTGAACCGGTACACTTCCGACGTAAAATGGCCACCGGAGTCCACGCACACGCAGGCGACTTTCAGTCCTGTTCCATCCGCGAAATAGAACACTCGGCTGAGTGCATCGTCCAGTCGCTGCCATGTGTCCGGATCGTCGGGCCTTCCGAGTACGACGCCGTATTCAATTCCCCAGCTTTCATGTCCATGTCCCCAGCCCACGATCTCATACTCCAGCCGGTCGTCCTGTGTGTCGACGCCGGCCGTGAGCAGAAGCACCCCATCTGGCAAATCGGCCGGATATTCTTCTCGACGTTTCAGGAGCACGTCTTCCTCCATCTGCTCGCCGCGGTCTTCCCACGATTCGCCGAACAGCGTGTTCCAGATGACCTTCAGCTTTTCCGGGTCGTTTTTCGACTCCAAGAATTCCAGGACGATGTCCTTCCACGAAGCCCAAGGCGAAACGAAAGCATTCAGCCAGAAGCTGCGGACCTGGTTCTCTATAGCTGCCGGGTTCTCAGCGATCCACTTTGCCGGCTGCCGCTTCATCGTGTATTCATCGAAATCATTCAGGCAGCTCGGGCACCGCCAGGTGACCTCATGCACCACATAGGTTTTCTGTGGACCATCATCAAAAATCTCGTGATCAAAGCGAATATCGCTAAAGACGATCGGGTGATAGGCGCCGCAGCCCGGGCACTCGACGCACCACTTCTCTTGAGTGCCCTTTTCATACTCCTGCTCAATCCGGGACCGCCCCTTGATCGTCGGCGTAGAGACGAACACCTTTTTCCTGTTCCAAAAGGTGATCGTCCGTTTTTCCGCCAACTTGATCGGATCGCCCTCGCTGCCGGCGGAGTCCGGAAACCGGTCCACCTCGTCGCAAAGCAGCACACGGATCGGCCGGCTGGCCAGGCCCGCCGGGCTGTTTGCGCCGCCGATCGCCAGAAAGCCGCCGGGAAACGACTTCATCAGGATCGTGTTGTTCGAGTCCCGCGTCTTTGAATCCGAGACTTTGGCTGCCAGCACTTCCGTGTCACGAATCATTGGCGCGATCCGGCGCTTCGAATAGTCCTCGGCGGTCTCGATCGTCGGCTGAATCAGGAGCATTGGGCACGGGTCGACGTCGATGTAGTATCCAATAGTGTTGTTGATGATTTCGCTTTTGCCGACCTGCGAGCTAGACATGACGACGACCTTTTCAATGCGCGGATCCGAAATGCTGTCCATGATCTCGCGCTGATATGGCGCCCTGTCCGTCCGCCACTGGCCAGGTTCTGCTGACGTTTCCCTAGAAAGCTTCCTGTGCCGGTCGGCCCACTCACTCACCGTCAGCTTCGGCGGCGGTGCCACCGCCTTCAGGATCTTCCGAAACAACTGTATCGTCTTCTGCATCTTCACCCCCTCCCACAAAGAGCGCCGGGTCGTATTCGCTGAGCTCCGTCAGCGCTTCGTGAAGCTCGGTGCTGATGATGTCGCTGATCTCGGACAAACTTTTGACCCCGAGCACTTTCGGGGCCACTTTGTCAGGGATTGCGAGGATTCGGTTCCGAAAGGTGACGAGCATGTTTGTCATTACGAATTCCACATCGGCAGCATCGTGCATCTGGTTTTTCAGCTTGGCCAGTTTAATCTCGGCCATCTCGCGCTTGGCCTTTTCGTGCAGCGCCTTCTCCTCCCAAAACATTGCCTGGTGCTCGTCATCGTCCTGATTCTTGCGGCCGGTCTTGAGAAAGTCGATGAATCGCTGCACATTTTTCATCAGCGGCCAGCGACCATTCGCTTGTTTTTCCAGAATTCCTTCCTGCCCCAGCTGGTTTATACGCTGGCGGGTGTAGCCGAAAAGTTTGGCCAAAGCATCGGTGCTGACGATGATCTCGCCAACATCGCCAGTCTTCCGCCGTGTGCTCATAACATCACCTTACCGGAAAGAAAATCCGAATAAAAATTTTTTATGCCTAGCCCTCGTTTGGGCTCGCGAGCACCCGCAACAGGTTCTCTTTTCCAGAAGGACCCGCAGAAAAAAGAAAAGCACCTGGAAAGGCGCCTCACACTTCTTTGTAAAAAACCAACAAGAACGTGTCCTTTTCGAGAAATAAGGTCTCGCTACTTAAAGCCTTATCGAAAATCCAGCCTTGCCCCGCATGCTCATTCAGTAGCTTTTCCAGTTTTGGCGCATCAAGCGGTCCCGAGAAGAAGCCTCTCTTTTTTACCTGCACAACCTTGTACTCTCGTTTTTTAATAGCATCTCCTCCTCAACGCATCAATTCGACAGCATCTACCTATTTCCTGCCGAATGTGCTATGATGAGGACAAATCCGGAAGCACCGGTCGGAAAGCCGCGGGGGGTTATCCCGCGGCTTTTCGTTATTCGAAAAAAGGACTTTTTTACTCTTTTGTCGAAAACGTCGGATCAAGGAGGTGTCATCATTGATAGCTACAAAGAGAGGAACAATCCCAGTAAACAACTATAATTACGGAGCAGACATACCGATTCGGTGCCCTTATTGTTCGGCTTATGTTGAACCGCATATAGAAGAAGTACGTTCATTAAATTACAACGGCAAAATTCTGGAAACAATCACCTTCAAAGTTAATTGTTGTTCTAAGCTCTTTTTCGCAAACTATGAATTTGATACATCATTAAAAAAAACTACGCTACTCACAGTTAACCCTCCAGCACAACCAGAACCACTTCCAGACGAAATCGTTAAAATGTCTCCCAGATTCGCTGAGTTATATAAACAAGCGCATTTTGCCGAACAACAAAACTATTACGAACTAGCTGGATCTGGATACAGAAACGCTTTGGAAGTTCTGGTGAAAGACTTTGCAATTAAAGAATTGAATAAACCAGAACACGAAGTAGCAAAGAAAAAACTATACGACGCTATTGGAGATTACGTTCCTAGCGTCGCAGTTACTGCAGCCGATGTTGTGCGTGTACTTGGTAATGATTACACACATTATGAAAGAAAATATGACGACATAGATTTTGAAGTCTTGAAAAAATATTTGCGTATCTTTATCAACGCGATCGAAAATGAATTGCTAATACGGCATCCAATTGTGAATACTAATCGCCAGTAAGCCTTTCATTGACCGCTCGGGAAGCACCCGGCGGTTTTTCTTCTTCCAGAACACCGGACAGCCGCCCCGCACCGGTCCGGTCCCGGTGAGGAGAGGGCTGGTCAGGCCCCGCGACGCGGCGGAAAATGAGAAAAGAGCCCCAGCAAGTCAGCCAGGACTCTCGCAATCAAAAATGCGCCCCTGAA
>Ga0310828_1000940_pt1 | contig 21537 bp, 20 predicted proteins | sample WT_ome_3_FD_202242 | JGI IMG/M metagenome (GOLD analysis project Ga0310828, IMG submission 202242) | Sorghum-adapted microbial communities enriched on wild type (WT) sorghum from Joint BioEnergy Institute, Emeryville, California, United... ... | reverse complement strand
TGTCTGGCGGCAGCCGTTCCCCGGCCCGGGACTGGCCATCCGCGTGCTCGGCGAGGTAACCGAAGAGAAGCTGGAGATTGTTCGGGAATCCGACGCCATTCTCCGCGAGGAGATTGCCAAAGCCGGGTTGGACCGGGAAATCTGGCAGTATTTCACCGCGCTTCCGAATATGAAAAGCGTCGGGGTGATGGGGGACAACCGGACCTACTCGTATACAGTCGGCATTCGCGCGGTAACCTCGATCGACGGCATGACCGCGGATTGGGCGCGGATCCCGTACGAGGTACTGGAGAAAATTTCGAACCGGATCGTCAACGAGGTGCAGAACGTAAACCGCGTCGTGTACGATATTACCTCCAAGCCGCCGGCCACGATCGAATGGGAATAGAGCGGGTTGATCATTGAAAAACGATTCCGAACACCAGCATGAACCGCTATGCTGAATGTTCGGATTTTTTATTGACAATCCTGGTTGCGGCCAGTATGATTAGGGCAGGAAAAATCGTTTTCGTATAATCCCGGGAATCGGCCCGGGAGTCTCTACCGGTCACCGTAAATGATCTGTCTACGAAACGTAAAAGAGCGCCTTTGGCCCGCAGGCCGGACCCGCCTCCGGCCTGCGGCGGGTCTCTTTCGCCAGGTAGCCCAGAATCAACCGGATTCTGGGCTTTCCGCATTTCACAACATGTTTAGGAGGAAATGGGATGGATCGCTTTTTCAAACTGAAGGAGCATGGCTCCAGCGTACGGACCGAAATCTTGGCCGGCTTGACCACCTTCATGACGATGGCCTATGTTCTGGCGGTGAATCCGAACATCCTGACGGCGGGCGGCGCCACCGGGATGAATTGGACTGCTGTTTTCCTGGCCACGGCTATCGCCGCAGGCGTCATGACGATCGCCATGGGCCTGTTCGTCAATTTTCCGGTGGCCCTGGCTCCCGGGATGGGGCTGAACGCCTACTTTGCCACGGTCATTCTGGCTTCCGCCGGAACGTTCACGTACCAGATGGCGCTGACCGCGGTGTTTATTTCGGGGATTATTTTCATTATTCTGACGGTAACGCGCATCCGCCAGCTGCTGCTGGTCGCGGTGCCGGACGGCTTGAAGCACGCCATTACGGTGGGGATTGGTTTGTTTATTACGATTATCGGGCTGAAGAACAGCGGCCTGATGACCATTGCCGTGGAGACGGCTAGCGATGTGCCGAAAGGCAAATATACGGACCTGCAGTCGTTTGAATCGATCCTGCATCTGGGAAGTCTGAAGGACCCGAACGTGATCCTCGCCCTGGTCGGACTGATTGTCATTTCCGTTCTGATGGTGATGAGGGTGCGCGGCGCCATTCTGTTCGGGATTCTGATCACCACCGTTATCGGGATGCTGATGGGGCAGGTCGATTTCAGCATCCTGTCTTCGCCGGAAACGAAATGGGTGCCGGATTTAAGCCAGCTGGCTTTGGCCCACTTTGATTTTCCCGGCGTGATGAACACCGGGATCATTACGGTGATCGCCACCTTTACCTTCGTCGAATTATTCGACACGTTCGGCACGATGGTGGGCACGGCGAACCGGGCGGGCATTCTGCAGAAGCCGGACGGCAAGAAGCGGCTGGGCAAGGCCATGTTCGTCGATGCGATCGGGGTCAGCGCCGGAGCCCTGCTCGGCACCAGCACGGTGACGGCTTATGTGGAAAGCTCCGCGGGCGTGGCGCAGGGCGGCCGCACCGGATTGACATCGGTAACAACGGGCATCTGCTTCCTGCTGGCGCTGTTCCTCGCGCCGATTGCCGGGCTGATTCCCGGATCGGCCACGGCGGCCGCGCTGATTATCGTCGGCGTGCTGATGATGCAGTCTGTCCGGGAAATCGACTTTACCAATCTGGTGATCGGGATCCCGGCGTTTCTGACGATCGTGTTCATGCCTTTCACTTACAATATCTCCAACGGTATTTCGCTCGGCATCGTGAGCTACGTCATCCTTGCCTTTATCGCCAATGCGGCCGGCAAGGCCGGGGAGAAAGTCCATTGGCTGATGTGGATCCTGTTCGTGCTGGTCATTCTGCGCTACATCTTTACAGGCAGCGAAGGATAAGAAATAAGAAAGCCGCGGGAACCGGCGGGGTTGCCGGCAAGATTCATGGGCGGCATCCGGCAAACGGATGCCGCCTTTTTTTCAGGATTCCTTAAGGGAATCCAAAGCTTTCTTTAAGCTTCATCGCCTATAATGGGCAAAAATGCTGCGAGGCGATCGAAGGTGCGCATTTTGCTGGTAGAAGACGACGTCTTCCTGCGGGAATCGATTCTCCGGGTACTGGATGGCGAGGGATACCAAACGGATGAGGCCGGAGACGGGGAAGAGGGTTTGTTACTGGCCCTGCATCATATGTATGATCTGCTGATACTGGATATCATGCTGCCGGAATTGGACGGGATGAGCATTCTCCGGGAAATGCGGAAGCGGGAGGTTCGCACTCCGGTTCTGATGCTGACTGCGAAGGACGGGGTGGCGGACCGCGTAGCGGGGCTGGATGCCGGCGCCGACGATTACCTGGTCAAACCGTTCGCCGTACCGGAGCTGCTGGCCCGTACCCGCTCCCTGCTGCGCCGCTCGGGCAGAATGAATGCCGAAGGGGAGCTGCGTTATGGACCGATCGGGATCCGGCCGCTGAAGCAGGAGGCTTATGCGCACGACGCGGTCCTGGATTTGACGGCGAAGGAATGCGAGCTGCTGGAATTTCTGCTTCTGCATCCGGGGCAAATCCTCACCCGGGGGCAGATATTCGACCGCATCTGGGGGCTGAATTCGGAGACGGGCGAGGGGATCGTCGATCTGTATATCCACTACCTTCGGAAGAAGCTGGCGGCCTGCGGCTGCGGCCAGATGATCCGGACGGTTCGGGGAGCGGGATTCATGCTGAAGGAGACGGACGGATGTTCCTCGGAACGCGGCGGAGGTTGACGGGGCCCGGGGAAGATCCGGAAGGACCGGGTTTCTTACGCCCCGGATCGGCCGCTGTCGACCGCCCGCCGGGCGCGCGTGATCAGGCCAAACCCGGGCGGTCAGCGAGCCGCTCCGCGGAACGGCGGTCACGGCGGCGCTGCCGTTCAAAGGCAGAGGACGAGGACCTCCCGGAACGGACAGCCATTTCCGCAATCGCTGAAGAAGAGCCTTCCGGCCGTTTGCGCCAGCAAACGGGGAGGGCTCTTCGGGCGTTAGAAACTGTACTCCACCGTGACATTCGTCGTGATCTTCAGCTCCCCCGGCGTTATTGAGGTGGCCGCATCGCTCGCCGCGGAACGGGCCATCGCCTTTTCAATGCTGGCGTAGGCAACCGGGGCTCCGCTGCCGCCGCCCTGGGTGACGCTGATGATGTCGCCCAGCTGCCTGCCCGCATACCGGGCAATCACCTGCGCTTTCTCCTTGGCGTTGTCCATCGCTTTCTGAATCACCTGAAGCTCGTATTCCCGGCTTTTCTCGGTGCTGAACTGCACGCCGTCGATTTTGTTGGCCCCGGCTTTGGAGGCGTCATCGAGGAACGTTCCCAGTTTGGCCAGATCGCGGTACGTGACCTGCAGCATCTGCATCGCCTGGTAGCCCTTGATCTGGGGCTCCTTGTCCGGGGCGTAGGTATATTGGGGCTGCACACTGAAGCCGGACGTTTTGACGTCCTTCTTGTCGAGCTTGTAGGTGTCATAAATGAGCTTTTCCAGCTTGGCGAACGTTTCCGCGTTGGCCGCCTGGGCCTCGTTGGCGGTCTCAGCCTGGGTCTGCACGCCCAGATTGACGTAGGCGACATCGGGCGCGACGGTCATTTCTCCAGCCCCGGTAACCGTAATGACATGCGCGTTTTGCTGTTCGGAGGCGGCATAGACAGCGGACGGCTGAACCGCGCCGATCAGCGGCTTGGCATACAGCGGCGCGGTCAGCGCCATGATCCCGACGACTCCGGCAGCGGCCCACTTTTTGCTAAGCATCGGATTTCTCACTCCTTCACAAATGGGTTTCTTCTTCCTCAACGGACTTACTTTCTCAAAAGTTGCATGGGAATACACGTGCGGGACAAATTTTTTCGGCATGCCGGGGCGCCGCCTCCTCAGGCGCCCCTTGCGAGATTCCCCTCCGCCGATTCCCGGCCGCGGTTCCGAAATATTCCTCATAAAAACAAAGGGTTCTCCGCATACTATCAGCAAGCCTTCGCGAAATGTAAGCGTTTCTAGGCGCTTCGAGCCAAAAACGAATAATTGAAAAATGATATATTGCGAACGTTCGCCTTTTTCTGTTGACTCGGCTTCTTCCGGCTGGTAAACTAAAGTTGTCTGAAGCAAAACAATAAACGTCTTGCGTTTTAGCTCGTATAATGCCGGGAATACGGCCCGGAAGTTTCTACCCGAAAACCGTAAATTTTTGGACTACGAGAGGGAAACGCCGGAATCGGGGGCATGGGGCTGCCGTCAGCTCCTGCCTTGTTGTCTTTTTGTCCCCGGATCCCGGGTTTGCCGCAGTCGTCCAGCAAAAGGGGCTTTATGGAAACATTCCGGCTCTTTTTCTTGGACGTTTTCTTTTTTTTGGCGAACGCCGCGGATTTCGATCCAGACTCTAGAACGAAAGTGGGAATGACGATGTCGCCGCGTGTAGGTGTCATTATGGGAAGCCAATCCGATTGGGAAACGATGAAACGGGCCTGCGACGTGCTGGAGGAGCTGGAGATCCCGTATGAGAAGAAGGTCGTCTCCGCCCACCGTACGCCGGACCTGATGTTTGAATATGCGGAAACTGCCGCCTCCAGGGGGCTGCAGGTGATTATCGCGGGAGCAGGGGGCGCCGCCCATCTGCCGGGGATGGTTGCCGCCAAGACGGAGCTGCCGGTTATCGGCGTTCCCGTCAAATCGTCCAGCCTGAACGGCCTGGACTCGCTGCTTTCGATCGTGCAGATGCCGGGAGGCGTTCCGGTGGCTACGGTCGCCATCGGGCCGGCCGGGGCGACGAACGCCGGACTGCTCGCGGCGCAGATTCTGGGAGCGGCCGAGCCAAAGATCCGGGAGCGCGTGCGCCGGCGCCGGGAGCAGATCCGCCAGGCCGTGCTGGAAGCGGGCGGGCTGCAATGACGCGCGAAGCGAACGCAGGCTGGACCGCGGAAGGCCGCATCGTGCTCCCCGGCAGTACGATCGGCGTACTCGGCGGCGGCCAGCTCGGCCGCATGCTGGCCCTGGCCGGGCGGCATATGGGTTACCGCTTTGTCACGCTCGATCCGACGCCGGATTCCCCGTGCGGCCAGGTGGCCGACCGGCAGATTACGGCGGCGTACGACGACGCCGAAGCGGCCGAAGCGCTCGCCCGCGAATGCGACGTGATCACGTACGAGTTCGAGAACGTCGATGCGGGCGTGGCCCGCATGCTGGCCGAGAAAACGTACGTGCCGCAGGGCGATCGGCTGCTGTACACGACGCAGCACCGCCTGCGCGAGAAGCGGGCGGTTGAGGCCTGCGGCGTGAAAGTGGCGCCGTACGCGGAGATCGCGAGCGAGGCGGATCTGCGCGAGGCCGTGGGCCGATTCGGCACGCCGTGCGTGCTGAAGACGGCGACCGGCGGCTACGACGGCAAGGGCCAACGGGTGATCCGCTCGGCGGACGAGATTCCCGGGGCGTATGCGGAACTGAGCCGCGCGAAGACGGAGCTGGTGCTCGAGCAGTTCATCCGCTTCGAGAAGGAAATTTCCGTCATCGCGGCGCGCAGCCCGCGCGGCGAGGTGCGGGCCTTCCCGGCGGCGGAGAACGTCCATGTCGGGAACATCCTGCACCTGTCGATCGTGCCGGCCCGCGCCGACAGCGCCGTTCTCCAGCGGGCGCAAGAGCTTGCGGTGCGGATCGCCGAAGGGCTCGATGTGGTCGGGCTGATCGCCGTGGAGATGTTCCTGACGCCGGACGGCGGGCTCTACGTCAACGAGCTGGCGCCGCGCCCGCACAACTCGGGACATTACACGATGGAAGCGTGCCGGACCTCGCAGTTTGAACAGCATATCCGCGCCGTGTGCAACCTGCCGCTCGGCTCGACGGAGCTCATGACACCGGTCGTCATGGTGAACGTGCTCGGCGAGCATGTGGCTCCGCTGCTCGATTGGCTGGAAACGCCGCGCAGGGAAGATCCGCACGTAACCGTGAAGGTACATCTCTACGGAAAGCGGGAAGCCAAAGCCGGACGGAAGATGGGACATGTCAATCTGCTTACGGACGACGTAAACCGGGCTTTGGATTGGATACAAGCCGCCGGAATTTGGGAAACTGAAAATACTGGGAGCGTCTGACCTTAAATGTGGATACAGACCTCAGAGCGGAGGATTGGACAATGATCGAACGGTATACCCGGCCGGAGATGGGCCGGATCTGGACAGACGAGAACCGGTTTAAGGCCTGGCTTGAGGTGGAGCTTCTGGCCTGTGAAGCCTGGTCCGAGCTCGGCGTCATTCCGAAGGAGGACGTGCAGGCGCTGCGGAAGAACGCGGGCTTTCGCATCGAGCGGATCTTTGAAATCGAGCAGGAGACGCGCCATGACGTGATCGCCTTCACCCGGGCGGTATCGGAGACGCTCGGCCCGGAACGCAAATGGGTGCATTACGGCCTGACCTCGACCGATGTTGTCGACACGGCGCTCGGTTACCTGCTGCGCCAGGCGAACGAAATCCTTGAAGCCGACCTGCTGCGCTTTATCGCCATTTTGCGCGGCAAGGCGCTGGAATACAAGGACACTCCGATGATGGGCCGGACCCACGGCGTGCACGCGGAGCCGACGACCTTCGGCCTCAAGATGGCCCTCTGGCACGAAGAGATGAAGCGTAACCTGGAGCGCTTCCGGTTCGCCGCCGACGGCGTGCAGTACGGGAAAATTTCCGGCGCGGTCGGCACCTACGCCAACATCGATCCGTTCGTCGAGCAGTATGTCTGCGGAAAGCTGGGCACCAAGCCGGCCCCGATCTCTACCCAGACGCTGCAGCGCGACCGGCACGCCGAATATATCGCGACGCTGGCCCTGATCGCCACTTCGCTCGACAAGTTCGCCACCGAGATCCGCGCCCTGCAGAAGAGCGAATTCCGCGAGGTGGAGGAACCGTTCGCCAAAGGACAGAAGGGCTCCTCGGCGATGCCGCACAAGCGCAATCCGATCGGCTGCGAGAGCATTTCCGGCCTGGCCCGCGTCATCCGCGGCCATATGATCTCGGCCTACGAGAACGTGCCGCTGTGGCACGAACGCGATATCTCGCATTCCTCGGTGGAACGGATCATCCTGCCGGATTCGACGATTTTGCTCAATTACATGCTGAACCGGCTGGGTAATATTATCCAGAACCTGACGGTATTCCCGGAAAATATGAAGCGCAACATGCAGAGAACCTACGGCGTTCCGTTCTCCGGCCGCGTGCTGACGAAGCTGATCGACAAGGGCCTGAGCCGCGAGCAGGCTTACGACACCGTGCAGCCGCGGGCAATGCAGGCCTGGGAGGAGCAGCGCCAGTTCCGCGACATTCTCGAGAACGATCCGGCCATCCGCGAGCACCTGAGCCTTGGGGAAATCGCCGACTGTTTCGATCCGTCGTGGCATTTGAAGCATGTGGACACCATTTTCCGCAAACTCGGCCTGCTTGAAGCCTGATCCAGTTTCAGCAAAGTGAGGGGGATTTCCCATGACCGCCATCGCCAGCGCCGAACCGTATGTCAAGGCGCCGCTCTTGTATAAAGGAAAGGTCCGCGAGCTCTACGATCTCGGAGAGCATTACCTGATCGCCGTCACCGACCGGATTTCCGCTTTTGATTATATCCTGCGGCCGGCCGTGCCGGAGAAAGGCAACGTGCTGAACCAGGTGAGCAAGTTCTGGTTCCGGCAGACCGCCGGCCTTCAGCCCAATCATTTTATTCATGCCGATGTAGACCGGCTGGACGGCATCATTACCGACCGCGGGGCCATGAAAGACCGCATCATGGTAACCCGCAAAGCCAAACGGATCGACATTGAATGTGTCGTCCGCGGCTATATTACCGGAGGCGGCTGGAGGCAGTACCGGGAAACCGGCCGGATCAACGGCATTGAGCTGCCGGCCGGGCTGCGGAAGAACGAGCGATTCCCCGTTCCCCTGTTCACTCCGGCGGCCAAGAACGACGTCGGCCACGACGAGGATATTTCCTTCGACCGGATGAAGGAGCTTGTAGGGGAAGACCTCGCCGAGCAGCTGAAGGCGAAGAGCCTTCAGCTGTACGAATATGCCCGCGACTATTGCGAAAAGCGGGGCATTATTCTGGCCGATACGAAGTTTGAATTCGGCCTCGCCGACGGGGAGATCATCCTCATCGACGAAGTGTTCACGCCGGATTCCTCGCGTTATTGGGCCAGGGAGAAATATGCGCTCGATACCGAGATCGACAGCATGGACAAAGAACCGGTGCGGACATATCTGGCCCAATCCGGCTGGGACAAAAACAGCGAGCCCGATCCGCTCCCGGCTGCGGTCGTGGAAGAGACCACCCGCCGCTACCTGGACATTTACCACCGTCTGGTAAAGCCGTAAATCATACGAGGAGGGAAACCCCATGATCAAAGCAACCGTTTATGTGACTATCAAACAAAGCGTGCTCGACCCGCAGGGCAACGCCGTGCAGGGAGCGCTGCATTCCATGGGCTTTCAGGAAGTAGGCAGGGTCCGGGTCGGCAAGTTTCTGGAGCTGGAGCTTCATACGACAGACCGCACCGAGGCGGAAAGCCGCGTCAGAGCCATGTGCGAAAAGCTGCTGGCCAACACGGTGATTGAGGATTACCGCTTTGAACTGGAGGGTCTGTGACATGAAATTCGCCGTTCTTGTGTTTCCCGGTTCAAACTGCGACGTTGACTGCTACAAGGCGGTGGAACAGACGCTGGGAGAACCGGTGGACTATGTCTGGCATACCGCAACTGATCTGTCTCCCTACGATGCGGTGATCATTCCGGGCGGGTTCTCGTACGGGGACTACCTCCGCTCCGGAGCGATCGCCCGCTTCGCCCCGGTGATGAACGCGCTGGCGCAAGCGGCCGCCGGGGGCAAATACATTCTCGGCATCTGCAACGGCTTTCAGATTTTGCTGGAAGCGGGACTTCTGCCCGGGGGCATGCTGCGGAACCGCTCGCTCAAATTCCGCTGCCATCCGGCGACGCTGCGGGTGGAGAACAACCTTACTCCGTTCACCTCCGATTACCAAGCCGGCGAGGAAATCAGGATTCCGATCGCCCACGGAGAAGGCAACTATTATTGCGACGACCGGACGCTTGCCGAGCTTCGGGCGGAGAATCGGATCGTATTCCGCTATGCGGGGGAAAATCCGAACGGCTCCGTGGACGACATCGCGGGCATTTGCAACAAAGAAGGAAACGTGCTCGGCATGATGCCGCATCCCGAGCGGGCGATTCACCGGCTGCTCGGCTCCGAAGACGGCAAGCGGATGTTTACATCGATTCTGAACACGTGGAGGGAAAAGCATGGCGCAGCAGCTATCGGTTAAAGAGCCAACGGCGGAGCAGATCGCCGGGCAGAAGATCTACCGGCAGATGGGCGTGTCGGATGACGAGTACGAAATCATCTGCGGGGTTCTCGGGCGCAAGCCGAATTATGTGGAAATCGGCGTTTTCAGCGTCATGTGGTCCGAGCACTGCTCCTACAAAAATTCCAAAAACGTGCTGCGCCGCTTTCCGACGAGCGGGCCGCGCGTCCTGATGGGTCCCGGAGAGGGCGCCGGTATCGTCGATATCGGCGACAACCAGGCGGTTGCTTTCAAAATCGAGAGCCACAACCACCCTTCGGCGATTGAACCTTATCAGGGAGCGGCAACCGGAGTAGGCGGAATTATCCGCGATATTTTCTCCATGGGCGCGCGTCCGGTGGCCTTGCTCAATTCGCTGCGCTTCGGCCGGCTGGACAACGAGCGCGTCAAATATTTGTTCGAACGCGTCGTTGCCGGGATCGCCGGATACGGCAATTGCATCGGGATTCCGACGGTCGGCGGCGAAGTAATGTTTGACGAGAGCTATGAGGGAAATCCGCTGGTCAACGCCATGTGTGTGGGCCTGATCGATCACGACAAAATTCAGAAGGGCGTAGCCAGGGGCGTCGGGAATCCGGTCTTTTATGTCGGGCCGGCCACCGGACGCGACGGGATTCACGGGGCGACGTTCGCTTCGGAGGAGCTGAGCGCCGAATCGGAGGCGAAGCGCCCGGCCGTGCAAGTGGGCGATCCGTTCATGGAGAAGCTCGTCCTGGAAGCGTGTCTTGAGCTGATTAATTCCGGCATCGTCCTCGGCATCCAGGATATGGGCGCCGCCGGGCTGACCTGCTCCAGCTCGGAGATGGCCAGCAAGGCCGGCAACGGCATGGAACTGTATCTGGATGCCGTGCCGCAGCGCGAGGAAGGCATGACCCCCTACGAGATGATGCTCTCCGAATCGCAGGAGCGCATGCTGTTTGTGGTCGAGCCGCAGCATGAAGAGCAGGCGAAGGCGATCTTCGAACGCTGGGGCCTGATCTGCGCCAAGGTTGGCAAAGTCACCGACGACGGGCGGCTGCGCCTGATCCGGCACGGCGAAGTGGTCGGGGACATGCCGGTCAAGGCGCTGGTCGACGAATGCCCGGTATACAATAAGCCCTCGAAGGTGCCGGCCTATTACGAAGCCGGGGCGAAGGTGGATACGACCCGGTATCCGGAAGTGACGGATCTGGAGGGCGCCCTGCTGAAAATTCTCGCTTCCCCGTCGGTAGCGAGCAAGGAATGGGTGTACAACCAGTATGACTACATGGTCCGGACGGAAACTTATGTACGGCCGGGATCGGACGCCGCGGTCGTAGGCGTGCCCGGCACGCGCAAGGCGCTGGCGATGACGACGGACGGCAACGGCCGGTTCGCCTATCTCGATCCGGAGGTTGGCGGCAAGATCGCCGTCGCCGAAGCCGCGCGCAATGTGGTTTGCTCGGGCGCGGAGCCGCTGGCGATCACCGATAACCTTAACTTCGGCAGCCCGGAGAAAGCGGAAATTTTCTGGCAGCTGGAGAAGGCCGTCGACGGCATGGCCGAAGCGTGCCGTGTGCTGGAGGCTCCGGTCATCGGCGGCAACGTGAGCCTGTATAACGAGAATGCCAAAGGAGCGATCTATCCGACGCCGGTTGTCGGCATGGTCGGCCTGGTTCGGGATGTCGACCATATCACGACCCAGGGCTTCAGGGAGGAAGGCGACGCCATTTTGCTCCTCGGCGAGACGAGGGCCGAACTGGGCGGCAGCGAGTTCCAGTACGTCATTCACGGAGTGACGGAGGGCCGTCCGCCGCAGATCGACCTGGCTTTGGAGAAAAAGCTTCTGGATACGCTGCTGCAGGCGATCCGGGACGGACTTGTCGCTTCCGCCCATGATTTGTCCGACGGCGGTCTGGCTGTCGCACTGGCCGAATCGTGCATCAGCGGCGAACTTGGGGCCGACGTGAACGTGGAAACCGGGCTGCGCGCCGATTTCGCCCTGTTCAGCGAGAGCCAGTCGCGGATTTTGCTCAGCTGCCGGCCGGAGCGGGCGAAGGAGCTGGCCCGGCGCTTTGCGGAGCAAGGAATTGCCTGCCGGGAATTGGGCAAGGTCGCAGGCAGGGACCTTCAAGTGAAAGTAAACGGCAGGACCATGATTCGACTGTCTGTGGAGCGATTGGAAAAATCCTGGAAGGATGCGATTCCATGTCTCATGCAGTAACCCCTCCGCATTGGTGGACAGGGGAATACTTCAACGAAGGAAGCGGCCGCGGGGGAGCTTTCGACAAGCTGAAAGAGGAATGCGGTGTATTCGGGGTGTACGGACATCCTGAAGCTTCGTTCCTTTCGTATTACGGGCTACATGCGCTGCAGCATCGCGGGCAGGAAAGCGCCGGAATCTGCAGCTCCGACCGCGGGGAATTCCATTATCACCGCGGGATGGGGCTGGTCAAGGAAGTTTTCGACAACGACAAGCTGCGGGCGCTGACCGGCCCTTCCGCGATCGGGCATGTCCGCTATTCGACAGCGGGTGAAAGCAAGCTGGCCAATGCGCAGCCGCTTGTTTTCAAATACCGCGAAGGGGATCTCGCCATCGCCACCAACGGCAACCTGGTCAACGCTCCGGAAATCCGGCGCCGGCTGGAGAAGCAGGGCTCGATCTTCCAGACGACCAGCGACACCGAAGTGGTGGCGCACCTGATTGCCCGGTCCCGGCACGACGATATCGTCGAAGCGGTGAAGGAGGCCTTGCGTCAGGTGGTCGGGGCCTACGCGTTTCTGATCATGACGCCGGATAAGCTGATCGCCGCGCTGGACCCGAACGGGCTGCGCCCGTTCGTCATGGGCAAGCTGGGCGGCGCCTACCTGTTCGCCTCGGAAACCTGCGCGTTCGACGCCGTCGGCGGCACCTATGTGCGCGATGTGCAGGCGGGCGAGCTGCTGGTGCTTGATGCCTCGGGGCTGCGGGAGGACCGCTTTGCGGAAGCGCAGAAGCGGGCCGTCTGCGCCATGGAGTATATCTACTTCGCCCGCCCGGACAGCGATATTGACGCCGTCAACGTCCACTCCGCGCGCAAGCGGATGGGCCGCCGGCTGGCCATGGAAGCGTTCGTGGACGCCGACGTCGTCACCGGCGTTCCCGATTCCAGCATTTCCGCGGCGATCGGCTACGCCGAGCAGACGGGCATCCCGTACGAGCTCGGGCTGATCAAGAACCGCTATACGGGCCGGACGTTCATTCAGCCGAGTCAGGAGCTGCGCGAGCAGGGTGTCAAGATGAAGCTGTCCGCCGTGCGCAAAGTGGTGGAGGGCAAGCGCGTCGTCATGCTCGACGATTCCATCGTCCGCGGCACGACCTCGCTCCGCATTGTCAATCTGCTGCGCGAAGCGGGCGCCACGGAAGTGCACGTGCGGATCAGCTCGCCGCCGTTTGCGAACCCCTGCTTCTACGGGATCGACACGCCCGACCGCAAGGACCTGATCGCCGCCAACAAAACGGTTGAGGAGATCCGCCGGGCGATCAACGCCGATTCGCTGCATTTTCTCACCAAGGAGGGCATGCTGGAGGCGATCGGCGGCCGCGCGGATGTGGAGAACCGCGGCTTCTGCACGGCCTGCTTCGACAACCGTTACCCGACAAAGATCGAGGATGAGGCCGCGGCCGGCTGCGGCTGCGATTGAATCGTTTAAGGCCGTGAAAGGTTAAGGCCGTAAACGTTGGAATACCTTAAATTTTGCCATATATCAGTTCAAGGGAGTGGAAAACGGTGTCCGACGCATACAAACAGGCGGGTGTCGATATCGCCGCCGGCAACGAAGCGGTTGAACGGATGAAGAAGCACGTGAAGAAGACGTTCCGCCCGGGGGTGCTCACCGACCTGGGCGGATTCGGCGCGCTGTTCGGCCTGGACAAGGACAAATATGAGGAGCCGGTGCTCGTTTCCGGTACCGACGGGGTCGGCACGAAGCTGAAGCTCGCTTTCGCCATGGACAAACATGATACGATCGGTGTGGATGCTGTCGCCATGTGCGTGAACGATATCGTGGTTCAGGGCGCCGAGCCTTTGTTTTTCCTCGATTATCTGGCGTGCGGGAAGATTGTGCCGGAGAAAATCGAAGCGATCGTCAAGGGCATCGCCGACGGCTGCCTGCAGGCCGGCTGCGCCCTGATCGGCGGAGAGACCGCGGAAATGCCGGGGATGTACGGCGAGGGGGAGTACGACATTGCCGGCTTCGCGGTCGGGGTGGTCGACCGCCGCAAAATGATCGACGGCTCGGCCATCCGCCCGGGGGATGCGGTGATCGGGCTCGCTTCCAGCGGCGTTCACAGCAACGGCTTCTCGCTTGTGCGCAAGCTGCTGCTGGAGGACAAGGGCTGGTCGCTGGGACAGCGGATTCCGGAGCTGGACGGCGCACTCGGCGAGGTGCTGCTCACGCCGACGAAAATCTATGTCAGGACAATTCTTTCGCTGCTGCGGGAGACGACCATCAAAGGCATGGCGCACGTCACCGGCGGCGGGTTTATCGAGAACATCCCGCGCGTGCTGCCGGAAGGCGCCGATGTCGTGATTGAGGAAGGCTCCTGGCCGGTGCCGCCGATATTCAAGGTGCTTCGGGAGGCCGGCAACGTGGCGCATGATGACATGTTCCGCACGTTCAACATGGGGATCGGGATGGTGCTGATCGTGCCCGAAGAAGAGGCCGGGCGGACGATCGGGCGCGCCCAGGCCCTTGGCGAAGGAGCCTACCGGATCGGCACCGTCACCGAAGGAAACCGTATGGTCCGCTTCCGGGGAGGGGGCGCGCGATGACCGGCTCCCGGAGCTTTGCAGGGCCGTCGGCTGTACCTGTCAGGCAGGCCCCGGAGGGGCGGCCGGGAGGCGGCCCTGGCGGGGCGAAGCCCTTCCGCATCGCGGTGTTCGCTTCGGGCAGCGGCTCCAACTTCCAGGCGATCGCCGATGAAATTCAGGCCGGACGGCTGGACGTGAAGCTGGAGCTGCTCGTCTGCGACCGGCCGCAGGCGAAGGTTGTGGAGCGGGCCGCCCGGGCGGGGGTTCCCTCCTTCGTCTTCCGGGCCCGGGATTACCCGTCCCGCGAAGCTTGCGAGACGGAGATTTTGCAAAAGCTCCGGGCCCGGCAGATCGATCTTGTCGTGCTGGCGGGGTATATGCGGATTTTGACAGGCACGCTGGTCGAGCCTTATTACGGGCGGATGATCAACATTCATCCGTCGCTGCTCCCGTCGTTTCCCGGCGTGAACGGCATTCGCCAGGCGCTGGAATACGGGGTCAAGCAGACGGGCGTCACCGTCCATTTCGTGGACGGCGGCATGGATACGGGGCCGATCATCGCCCAGAAGGCGGTTGAAGTGTTGGACGACGATACCGAGGAAAGTCTGGCCCGGCGCATTCATGCCGCCGAGCACGAGCTGTTTCCGCAGGTGATCCGCTGGCTGAGCGAAGGCCGGGTGCGGCTCGAGGGGCGCAGGGTCCGCCTCGTCACAAAATCATAGAAATGGGGACGCGAAACCAATGAGTGAAGTGAAAGAACTGAATCTCCGTTACGGAATGAATCCTCATCAGAAGCAGGCCAGGCTGACGGCCGGCGGCCGGGACCTGCCAATCCGCGTGCTGAACGGGGATCCCGGATACATCAACCTGCTGGACGCGCTGAACGGCTTCCAGCTGGTGCGCGAGCTGAGACAAGCCACCGGACTGCCGGCTGCCGCCTCATTCAAGCATGTAAGCCCGGCCGGCGCCGCCGTGTACTCCCCGCTGAGCCCCGCGCTGGCGAAGGCGTATTTCGTGGAAGGCATGGAGCTTTCCGGGCTGGCGACGGCATACGCCCGGGCGCGCGGCGCGGACCGGATGTCCTCCTTCGGGGACGCCGCCGCGCTCAGCGACGTCGTTGATGTGCAGACCGCGCAGCTGCTCAGGCGCGAGGTGTCCGATCTGGTCGTGGCGCCGGGATATACGGAAGAAGCGCTGGAGATTTTGAAGAGCAAAAAGGGCGGCAAATATCTGATCCTGGAAATCGACCCGGATTATGTTCCGGATCCGGTGGAAACGCGGACAGTGTTCGGGCTGACGCTGCAGCAGGAGCGCAACAACGGAGTCATCGACGATTCGGTATTCGAGAAGATCGTTACGCGCAATCAGGAGCTGACCGAGGAAGCGAAGCGGGACATGAAGGTGGCCCTGATCACGCTGAAATATACGCAGTCCAACTCCATCTGCTACGCGCTGGACGGGCAGACGATCGGCATTGGCGCCGGGCAGCAGTCCCGCATTCACTGCACTCGCCTGGCCGGGGACAAGGCGGACCGCTGGTTTCTCCGCCAGCATCCGATCGCGCTCGGCATGAAGTTCCGCCCCGGGCTCGCCCGCGCGGAGCAGAACAACGCCATCGACCTCTGGCTGGAGGAGGAGCTCACCCCCGTGGAGCAGGCTTCCTGGGAAGCGTGCTTTACCGAGGTTCCCCGCCGCCTGAGCCGCGAGGAGAAACGCGAATGGCTCAGCCGCCTGAAGGGCGTCTCCTACGGTTCCGATGCGTTCCTGCCGTTCCGCGACAACCTCGACCGGGCCAGCCGCAGCGGCGTCAAATACGTGATTCAGGCCGGCAGCTCGATGCGCGACGAGGAAGTCGTCAGGGCGGCGGACGAATACGGCATGGTGATGGTGTATTCGGGAATCCGGCTGTTCCACCATTAAGATGCGAGGAGAAGGAGAGGAAACCATGACGCAATCCTGGAGCGCGGACAGTGAGCGGACGATCCGCGGACTGAAGGAAAACCGGTATCCGGGCCGCGGCATTGTCATCGGCCTGACGCCGGACGGAACCGCCATGATGCAGGTGTACTGGATTATGGGACGCAGCGGAAACAGCCGCAACCGCATCTTTGTGCGGGAGGACAACGGCTTTGTCCGGACCGAGGCGCGGGACCCGGCCAAGCTGACCGACCCGTCGCTGATCATTTACTATCCGGTAAGGCATGCGGGGCAGGCCCATATCGTGACGAACGGGGACCAGACCGATACCATTTACGAAGCGCTGGCTTCGGGAGGCACCTTCGAGGCCGCGCTCTCGACGCGGACGTTCGAGCCGGATGCCCCGAACTTCACTCCGCGCATCTCGGGGCTGGTCGATCTGCGGGACAAGCAGGCCGCCTACAAGCTGTCCATCCTGAAATCCAACCAGGGGGATCCGCAGCAGACCCTGCGGCAGTTTTTCCATTATGAGCAGGCGGTGGCCGGTTACGGACACCTGATCCATACCTACGTGGGCGACGGCGATCCGCTTCCTTCGTTCGCCGGCGAGCCCAAGCCTGTTCCGCTGTTGAACGACGCCGATGAAACCGCGCGCTTTTACTGGAATCTGCTGGACGGGGAGAACCGCATCTCCCTGCTGGTCAAAACGATTCCCCTGGACGGGGGAGCCGCAAAGATCCGCATCATCAACAAGGAAGCGTAGGGAGGAGGACGTTCCGTGCAAGTACTGGTTATCGGGCGCGGGGGGCGCGAGCATGCCATTGTCTGGTCCCTCCTGCGCAGCCCGAAGGTCAAGAAGGTATACTGCGCACCGGGGAACGGAGGCATTGCGCAAATCGCCGAGTGCGTGCCGATCGAGGAAAATCAGTTTGAAGCGATCGCCCAGTTCGCGCTCGACCACAGCGTGGACCTCGTTGTGGTGGGCCCGGATGATCCGCTGGCCGCCGGCATTGTCAATTACCTGGAGGAGCGGAAGGTGCCGGTGTTCGGGCCGCGCCGGGAAGCGGCAATCATCGAGGGCAGCAAAGTGTTCACCAAACATCTGCTGAAAAAGTACGGCATTCCCACCGCGGCCTACGAAGCATTCGACGATTACGAGGCGGCCCTGGACTATTTGCGGAAGCAGCCTGTTCCGATTGTCATCAAGGCGGACGGGCTGGCGGCCGGCAAAGGCGTCGTCGTCGCCCGCACACGGGAGGAAGCGGAGAACGCCCTGCGCGGGATTATGGTGGAGCGGGTGTTCGGCGCCTCCGGCAGCCGCGTCGTAATTGAGGAGTTTCTGCAGGGACAGGAGATGTCGATCCTGTCCTTCGTGGACGGCGAGGTGGTCCGTCCGATGGTGCCGGCGCAGGATCACAAGCCGGTGTTCGACAACGACGAAGGCCCGAACACCGGCGGGATGGGCACCTATTCTCCGGTGCCGCACATTCCCCAATCGGTGGTGGACGAGGCGATCGAGAGGATTGTCCGGCCGACCGCCCGGGCGATGGTGCGGGAGGGGCGCCCGTTCCGCGGGGTGCTCTATGCCGGGCTCATGATCACGGAGCAGGGGCCGAAGACGATCGAATTCAACGCGCGCTTCGGCGATCCGGAAACCCAGGTCGTGCTGCCGCGCCTTAAGACCGATCTGATCGACATCCTGATGGCTACCGTCAACGGGCGGCTTGACCAGATGGACATCCGCTGGAGCGGCCAAGCCGCCGTCTGCGTCATTCTGGCCTCCGGAGGGTACCCGGGATCGTATCCGAAGGGGCTGCCGATTGAGGGTCTGGACAAGGTGGAGCGATCGCTCGTCTTCCACGCGGGCACCGCGCTCCAGGACGGCCAGCTGGTGACCAGCGGCGGACGGGTGCTCGGCGTGACCGCCCTCGGGGACGATCTTGCCGCCGCCCGGGCGCAGGCTTACGCCGATGCCGAGCGGATCCGCTTCGAGGGACGGCATTACCGCACGGATATCGCCGGGAAGGCGTTGGTTTGACAAAGCTTCCGCCGGATTCGGGAGTATAATGTGCAGCCGGGACCGCATGCGGTCTTGGCACTTTTTTTAGGGAAGGGGGGGTCCCCGATGTCCGGCGACAACTGCCGAAGAGGGCTGCTGCTGGCGCTCTGCATCGCGGCCGGCATGGTGGACGTGACCGGATATCTCGGCCTGGGTCATGTGTTTACGGCCAACATGACCGGCAATATCGTGCTTCTCGGGATGGCGGCCGCCCACGCCCGGGGATTTGCGGTGCTGCGGTCGGCGACGGCGCTGCTGGCGTTTATGGCGGGCAATGCCATGGCGGCGGTGATCGTTGGGGGGAGGCGGGACAGGATGCTTTGGCCGCCGCAGGTGACGCGGATTTTGTGGATCGAAGGGCTGCTTCTCCTGGGGTTTGGCTTCTTCTTCGGGCCGCAGCTGCCGGAGGGAAGGGTCTACCCCCTGATCATTCTGCTCAGCCTGGCCATGGGCATGCAGACGACGGCGGCGCGCAGTCTGGGCGTAGCGGGCATTTCCACTACGGTTCTGACCAGCACGCTGGCCAATATGATGGAGGACCTGACCGCCGGCCTGCGCAAACGGGGGGGAGCCAAGGACGGCGACGGTCCGCGCGGCGGGAATCCGCTCTCCTCCGATTCCCTGCTGCGGGCGCTGGCCTTGGCGGCCTACTGCGCCGGCGCCTTTACGGCGACGATCCTTATGCGCGTTGCCCCCGGCTCGGCCATCTGGATTCCGCTCATCCTCCTCGCCGGGGTAATTGTCTTCGCTTCCATCGTTTTTCGGCCGCGCCTCCCGTTCCCGACCTGAAATGGACGCGCCCGGCCGACAAAGGGGCAGCCTTGAGGTTCCCATGAACCCCCGGGCCGCCCCTTGTTCTAACTGGATGAGGCCGCTCCCTGTCGGGAAAGGCTTATCGTTTCGGATACAGCCGGTAATCGACCCGGCTTGGCACCTCGATCACAATCATCCGCAGTTCCGCATCCCCGAAAGCCCGCACAACCGTTTCAAGAGTTTCGTCAGCCTCCAGCAGGATGAAGTCGCGCGGGGAGAAGGCATGCCGGGCCCCGTCATCATGGCCGTCCGCCCATTCGCCTCCGCCGCGAACGGCGAGCGCGGCGGCCGCGCGTCCGGCCGGGATTGTGTACGACCAGGCCTTCCCGGGCTCCAGCCGGATATCCCACATCCTCGCATCGGTCACCAGCGAGACAGGGGAGCCTTCGCCGAGCACGGTTTTGACCTGCACGCCATCCTTCTCCTCCAGGGGGAACTGTTCGTGCCCGAACTGGCGGTAAGCGGGAGGCCGCTTGACCGCCTCCTGCAGATCCGGCTCGAACCAGATCTGAAAGCCCTCCATGTCCGGGCCGACAAAGCCTTCCTCATGCGAAACGCCGGAGCCGGTCTGCATAATCTGGGCCCCGCCGGGGCCGACCACGCTTCGCGTGCCCAGCGAATCGCCATGCTCGGACCGCCCTTGGATCACGTACGTCATGATCTCGAACCCGCTATGGGGATGCAGCGGGATATATCCGCTTTCCGGAGCGTGGGCCCAGGCCCAGTAAAATAGCGGACCCACCCGTTTGATCACCGAGCCCTCTCCGGGAAAACCGATTGGCTTCTGCTCGGTGATGCGGCCCCCGTCGAAGCCGCCGCGCGCCTGCATGGCAGGGGGGTAGATTCGGGTTCTCATCATTTTCTTCGCCTCCATTCATTTGCTTTCACTCCCGGCCGAACCTTACCGGGCAAATCACAAAATCACAGGCTGTAGGCGCCTGGGCCGATCAGGGCTACGGCCACGGCAATGGCGATCAGGATCAGGTTGTACTCGAACCCGTTTTGCGTCACCCAGTAACCGTTGCACCCGTGGACCGCCGCAATGGCGACAAGCATCGTAATGACGATCAGCGCCGCAGCCACCGGCACCCACAGACCGGCCGCGAACAGCAGCCCGCCGGCCAGCTCGCCGAGACCGGCGGCCAGCGCCATCAGAAGTCCGGGCTTCATGCCGATCGATTCCAGCCAGGCCGCGGTTCCCCGCAGACCGTGTCCCCCGAACCACCCGAACAATTTCTGCGTTCCATGTCCGGCGAACGTCAACCCGACAACCAAACGAACAATCAACAACCCCAATGCTGCACTCATGATTCCTTCCTCCCATCTAGAGCGTATTGTGCGCAAAAGATATTTCCTCTAAATTGTGCTTCTCAAATTTGAGATAATTGTCGCGCGGATGCCCCGTGCCCCCCGGCATGCAGGCGGACGCGGCGAAGCTCCGCTAATAGGAATCCTGCGCGGCCTTGCCCAGCTTCTTCAGGAGGGCGATGGCCTGTTCGCGTTCGTCCGGTGTGAGACCGGCCACGGCGCGCTCGATCGCTTCCCGGTGGCCGGGGAAGACGTCCCCGATCTTCGCCGAGCCCTGTTCCGTTATTTCCGCATAGCTGACCCTCCGGTCTTCCGGACAGGGCCTGCGCCGCACCAGACCTTTCTGCTCCAGCTTGTCGATGACGTAAGTGATATTGCCGCTGGTCATCAAAATTTTGCCGCCGATCTGCTGCAGGGGCTGGGGGCCTTTGTGGTACAAAAGCTCAAGGACAGCGAATTCCGTGGGATTGAGACCGGTCCGGCGCATATCCCGATTGGCGTGGGCGCAGACCCATTGGGCCGCTTTGGCCAGCACGACGAACAGGTGCAGCGCATCGCCTTTTTGCCGATCCATTGGAAACCCTCCTTTCCAGCGGGATGGCAATATCTTAAATTTGAGATTAAATATCTCAAAATTAAGATAACCCATTCCGATTCGCTTGTCAAGGCAGCGGCGGCAAATACGATTACGGCTTCAACGGGTTCCTGAAATGACAAGGTGGTGGCGATGACGCCCCTCTGGGCTCTGCAGGTGCTGAACAGCAAGACGGCGCTGAAGGATTTGAACTGGGATCTGGTACAGATCCCCAATTTCCCGGAGGAGTCGGACAGGAACACGAGGTGGACATCCATCTGCTCGGCCTATCCACGTACAGCAAGCACAAGGATGAGGCGATGGAAGTAATCCGGCTGATTACCTCGAAGGAGCTTCAGATGAAACTGAGCCGGTACGGGACGACCAGCGTGCTGACGGATCCGGAGATCAGGAAAAGCTTTGCTTCAGAGGTGCCGGAGCTAAAGGGCAACCATGTTGAAGCGCCCTTCAAGGCGCAGCCGAGAGTTCCCCGCGCTGTCACGAAATACGACAGCAGTGTCCGGGCTTTGGACGACCAGGCACGCAAGGATTTGG
>Ga0310828_1000939_pt1 | contig 21543 bp, 26 predicted proteins | sample WT_ome_3_FD_202242 | JGI IMG/M metagenome (GOLD analysis project Ga0310828, IMG submission 202242) | Sorghum-adapted microbial communities enriched on wild type (WT) sorghum from Joint BioEnergy Institute, Emeryville, California, United... ... | reverse complement strand
AACGTCTCTTTCGTATCGATATCTACGCTGTGCAAAGGCTTGTACAGAGTCGAGATCGGTTTCATGACCCCCCTGACTACGATCGGTTCGCCGGTCGTCATCCCTCCCTCGAATCCGCCGGCCCGGTTAGTTGCCCGGTAGAAACCGCGCTCATTGGAGTACATGATTTCGTCATGGACCCTGGAGCCGCGACGCACTCCCGCTTCAAAGCCGATTCCGAACTCGACGCCCTTGAACGCCTGGATGGAAACGACAGCCTGGGCAATGCGGCCGTCCAGCTTGCGATCCCACTGGACATGGCTGCCGAGGCCCACCGGAACTCCCTCCACGATCACTTCCACGATTCCGCCCAGCGTATCGCCATCCGCTTTAGCCGCATCGATCGACTCGATCATTCGGGCTTCGGCTTCTTTATCGGTCACCCTGACCGGGGACTCCTCCGTCAGCCGGATAAGTTCGTCAATCGGCAGGTCCCGGCGACGCGCTTCGATCTCGCCAATTCGGATGACCTGACCGGCAACCTTAATGCCGAATTCCGCCAGTAACCGGCGGGCGATGGCGCCGACGGCCACCCGAACCGTCGTCTCCCTTGCGCTGGAACGCTCCAGGATATTCCGCAGATCCTTCTGGTTGTACTTGAGTCCGCCGTTCAGGTCCGCATGACCGGGCCGGGGGCGATTTACCCGCCGTTTGCCTTCATCCTCGGCCTGCACCGGCTCCACGCTCATGACGGTTGTCCACGATTTCCAGTCCTTGTTCTCCACAACCAGGGCGACGGGGGCCCCGGTCGTCAATCCGTGACGCACCCCGCCGACAATGCTCACCTGGTCTTTCTCAATCTGCATTCGTCTGCCACGCCCGTATCCTTTTTGCCGGCGGGCCAGCTGTTCATCTATCGGTTCCGAGGTCAATGGCAAATTGCTCGGCAATCCTTCTATAATTGCGGTTAGCTGAGGTCCATGTGTCTCTCCTGCCGTTAAGTATCTCAATCCTCGTTTTCCCCTTTCTCCGTCCTTCGCGCTTTAGCGCTTTTAAGTGCTCAATCATGTGCTAATTATAGTACAGGCAACCCTGTTTGACAAGAAACGGTCAAAAGAAAAACACGCTTTGGCGCTTATGGCCGCCAAAACGTGCCTCTGTCCGATCCGGTTTCGAAAATCATCCGTTAACCGATTGTTTCTGCATGAAACGAGAGCCCGCTCCCCTGTCGGGTTCTTGCATAATCCCGATTATTTGCTTGGAGTCGATGCCCAGAATCTGGGCGCATTCCTGCAACGTAATAAACCCTCTGCGGTAAGCTGTAATGACCTTGCGTTTATCCATCGCGAATCCTCCGAACTGTTCTCACATATCGATCTGTTTCTAGTATGGGAACGAAATCCGGATGTTATACCTGCATTGCTTTTTTTCGGTAAAAGAAGGTTTCCGCCGACTCCAGGCCGTACCGCCCCGGGGAGAAAATTTGTTCTGTGCTGCCGACGAACAGGATCCCGCCGGTACGGAGCGCCCCGGCAAATTTCTGATACAGTTTCCGCTTCGCCTCTTCGGTAAAATAGATCATCACATTGCGGCAAATAATCAGATCGAATCCTGAATCGAAACGCTCTTCCAAGAGATTTTGCCGGCGGAAGCGGATGAACGGTTTAAGGGCATCCGAAACAGCATACAACTGGTTTTCCTTGCGAAAGTACATGTCGAGGCAGGCTTGTGGAACCTCCCGTACCGACCGTTCGGAGTAGACGCCTTCCCTTGCCTTTTTTAAAGCGTTCTCGTCGATATCCGTGGCCAGAATGCTTGCCCGGTCCAAAGCCCTTCGTTCATCCAGAATCATCGCCAGGGTGTAGGGTTCCTCACCCGTGGAACAGGCAGCGCTCCAGCATTTCAGCCGGGGACTGTCCCTGAGCAAAACGGGCAGCAAGGAGTCCCGCAGCGTCTCCCAGCGGTTCCGGTTGCGCCAAAATTCAGAAACATTGATCGTCATCCGATCCAGAAATTCCTCGTAAAGCTGATTGTCCCGGGTCAACGCTTCCCAATAGGCGGCAAAGCTGGCAAAGCCCCGTTTCATCCGCAAAGTCGTCAGACGCCGTTTCATCTGCGGTTCTTTATAGGATGACAGATCAATGGATGAGAACTGCTTCAGCCGTTCAACAAACTGTGAAAAATCGCGATCCTTCATGTTCTCTTCCATGAGACAGCCCTTTTGCTGTATGTATTTTTCCGAAAGCCTTGCTATAGCCATGTTTCGCAGGCCCGGGAATAGTCGATCAACTCTTCCGGTTTGAAGAAATTGCGGATCTCCCGTTCCGCACTTTCCGGCGAATCGGAACCGTGAACGAGATTCATGGGGGTATGCAGGGCGAAATCCCCGCGAATCGTCCCTGGAAGCGCCTCGGTCACATTGGTCTTGCCGATCAGCTGCCGGGACAGGGCGATCACCTGATCCCCCTGCCAAACCATGGCAAACACGGGACCGGAAGTAATAAACCGGACAAGACGATCATAGAAATCTTTTCCTTTGTGCTCCGCATAATGGTACTCCGCCTGTTCCCGGGAGATCATGATCAGCTTTGCTCCGGCCAGCCGGAACCCTTTTCGTTCGAACCTGCCGACAATCTCTCCGACCAGACCTCTTTGGATCCCATCGGGCTTCACCATGATAAACGTTCTCTCCATGCAAGCTTGCCTCCTCGTGATTCAGCATTGTATCTTCCATTGTTGACCCTGCCGCCGCCATCTTATACTTGTTTCCGGACCCGGGTATAGCCGAAGATGTTCGACGCATTCAATAGGATCGGCTGCCTACAAAATGAGCGACTTCCACGAGATCCCGTTTCGCCTGAATGTCGGGCAAAGTATGTAATGAATCAATCGCTTTTTGAATGTAACGCGAGGCCAGTTCATCGGAACGCCGGATTCCGTCGCTTTCCCGTACCAGTTGAATAAACCGGTTCACATCGGTCTGCCCGTCCCGTTCCTGGATAACCGCCAGCTCTCCCAGAAGCTCGCTGCGGCGTTTCGGATCCTGCAAGGCATAGATGACCGGAAGGGTAATATTGCCCTGGCGAATATCGCTGCCCGGCGGTTTTCCAAGCTGTTTCTCCGTGCCGCACAGGTCAAGGATGTCATCGCGGATTTGGAAGGCCATACCCACATTGTAGCCAAACCGGTACAGCCGGCGGATCGCTTCTTCATCCGCATCGGACGCAATCGCCCCCAGCTGGCAGCTGATGGCAATAAGCAGCGCTGTTTTTCTTTTGATCCGAAGCAGGTAATCCCGTATGCTCTGGCCGGCGGAGAAAAAGTACCGGATCTGCTCCATTTCGCCTACCGTAATTTCCACAATCGCCCGCGACATGATCTGATGGATTCGCGGATTGGCCAGCTGAGTAATCATCACCAAAGCCTTGGCGAAAATATAATCGCCGGTGTACATCGCGATGCGATTGTCCCATTTGGAGCGGACCGTCAGTTGTCCCCTCCGGGTATCGGCGTCGTCGATGACGTCATCGTGAACCAGTGTCGCCATATGGATCAGTTCCAACGGGACTGCCACATATTTTAAACGGTTTAAATCGTACTGCCCGAATTGACCGGCAAGGAGGACGAAGATCGGTCGCAGCCGCTTGCCGCCGGCTTTCAGCAGATGTACAGAAGCCTGGCGCAAAACGGCGTGCTCGGTATATACATTCTGCTCAAGCTCCTTTTCAATAAAGGCGATATCCCTTTTCATCCTCGAATAGATATCCAGAAGTTTCATTCGTTCACCTGTGCTGCTGTTTTGTCGGTCCAAAGTTCTACGGAAACCTCCTGTTCAAGCAGCCCCAGCTCCTTGGCATACTTGTAATATGTCGTCAGCCCCTTCCACTGGTCGGGGCCAAAATCGTAGGTCAGCTGGCGAAAATAGTTTGACCAATACTCCTCCGTACCGCCAATGGCGCTCTGCGCCTCACGCACCATCGCTTCCGGCTCGCGCATGCCTTGTTCCTTGCTGCGCAGGAAAGCGTCAAATAACAGTGATACCGTTTCCGGGTACCGCCTGGCTGTATCTTTACGGATGGCCCATACGGCAAACGACATCCAAAGTCCGGTAAGCTCGTACCATTTTTCCCCCAGATCGGTTACCAGGTAAGGATGGGGTTTCCAGCTCGCCCGTATGGCATCGTCACCGATCAACAGTGCGCCGTCCGCATCCCGCATCATTTTTTCAAGATCCGGTTCCTCATAGGCGTAATCGGGCGAACCTCCGTAAAATTTCTGCAGGATAATCTTCAGCAGGTTCACAGACGTAGCGGATGTCGTCGGCAGTTTAATCCGGCCATTGGCGATCTCTTCCAGAGGTTTTTTATGAAAGAGCAAAATCGAATTGACTTTTCCCAGAGCACTGACCGACAGATCCGGATAGAGCAGGTAATCGGGATAAGCGGCTGCATAAGCAAACGCCGAAATGGGCCCCATATCAATCTCACCGGACGCCATTGCCCTGTTCAGCTGAGTCGGCACCTGTCTGACAAACTCCAGGCGCGGGTCCAGCTGATCGTATGGCAAGTAAAAAAAGATCGGCCAAACATTGGTGTAGTCGATTCTGCCGATGCGGATTTTTTCGTTACTCTGTTGCATCTGGTTGTCCCCACCTTCGATAAAGTTCATGGTCGATGTCCATTGTGTCAAGCAGCTTCCCCACCATAAAATCGATCAGCTCCCGCATGTCCGACGGCCGATGGTAAAAACCCGGCATCGCCGGCACAATTCGCGCACCCGCCCGGGCAAGCGTCAGCATGTTTTCAAGATGAATCGCGTGCAACGGCGTTTCCCGCGGTACCAGGATCAGTCTTCGGCCTTCCTTCAGCATGACGTCGGCCGTCCGTTCGAGCAGGTTGTCCGATGCCCCGCGGGCAATACCCGATAATGTTCCCATGGAACACGGAACAATGACCATGCCTGCTGTCCGGAACGAACCACTGGCAATACTGGCCCCGATATCCTGAATCGGGTGATAGCGGTAGGTGCCGCCCAACCCGCCAAAATGCTTCTCCAGCGCTTCAGAGCGGCGGCTGACCTGCCAGTCGAGTTCCTCCTTGAGGACGCGCCACCCCGCATCCGTGATGAGCAGATGAAGCGGATACTGCATGGAAAGAAGCACTTCACACAGACGAACCCCGTAAACCGCCCCGCTCGCTCCCGTAATGCCGATTACCCATGGCTTCTTCATATATACCGGACCACCAGGTCAACGAAGGTAAAACCGAACACAACACAGCTCAGTGTGCCGTTCATGGTGAAGAAGGCGGTATTGGTCCGCGACAGGTCGTTCGGCTTCACCAGCAAATGTTCGTAAATCAGAATCAGGTAGGATACGATGACGCCAATCAGATACCACCAGCCCAGGTGGGTCAGAAAATACAGGCTGATGAACCCTGCGGCCGTTAGCAGATGAAAGATTTTCGCCAGCGTGAGCGCTGCTGGAACGCCGAAGCAGCTGGGGATCGAGTAGAGCCCCTCTTTCTTGTCGAATTCCGCATCCTGACAGGCATAAATGACGTCAAACCCGGCCGTCCAGAAGGCGACCGCCGCATAAAAGATCATAGCCGCCCCGTCGACCTGTCCGGTGACCGCTACCCATCCTCCAAGCGGCGCCAAGGCGATCGTCAGGCCCAGAACAAGGTGACAGGCCCAGGTAAACCGCTTCGTATAAGAATAGAAAACCAATAAAAAAACAGCAATCGGCAGAAGCTGCATGGCCAGTCGGCTCAAATGATACGTGGCAAAGATCAGCAGCAGAAAAGAAACGGCAATAAAGACCAATACTTCCCTGGAGGATAGCAGGCCGGCCGGCAGCGCGCGTCCCGCGGTCCGCGGATTTTTCTTGTCGATCGCACTGTCAATCACCCGATTGAGGCCCATCGCCGCGCTTCTTGCCCCGACCATGGCAAGGACGATCCACCCAATCTGCGACCAGCTCGGCAATTGCCCATTTACGACAACCGAACCGAGCAGAGCACCCATAAAAGCGAAAGGCAGGGCGAACAGCGTGTGCTCGAATTTGATCATTTCCAGAAATATTTTGATTTTCCTCATCTTACCCCGTCACTCCCGATGTTTCTCCCTTGGTCCCCACATGCAGAGCTGCGATTCCCCCGGTCAGCGGATAAGCCTGAACATTCGTCAGCCCGACTTCTTCAAAAATCCGCGCCAGCTGTTTATGATCCGGAAAGTTCACCAGCGACTCCGGAAGCCATTTGTACTGTTCATACCGTTTAACCACCAGCTTGCCCAGCAGTGGAAGCACCTTCCGAAAATAAAAATAGTAGACCGATTTAAAAGGCTGCCAGGTCGGTTTGGATAGCTCCAATGAGACAACCAGCCCGCCCGGCTTGACCACCCGCTTCATTTCCTTCAGTACCTGGACAATGTCCGGAACGTTGCGCAAAGCAAAGCCGATCGTGGCGTAATCGAATTGATTATCCTCGAACGGTAGGCTCATGGCGTTCCCCCGGATCAGTTCAACCTGCCCGTCCAATCCAAGCCGCTGCAGCTTGTAGCTGCCCACATCCAGCATGTTTTGGCTGAAATCCAAGCCCGCGATTCTCCCGTTTCGGCTGGCCCGGGCCATGCTGATCGCCCAATCGCAAGTCCCGCAGCACACATCAATGGCTGTTTGCCCAGGCTGTACATTCATCTTCCGCATGGCAAATCGCCGCCAAGCTTTATGACGGCGAAAGCTGAGCAGATTATTCATAAAGTCATATTTTGCGGCAATGCTTTCAAAGACTGAATGCACAAACTGCTCCTTCGTGCTCCCCTGCATATTTCACCTCAAATTTCTTCCATCACCTTCGGCGCCGACAAATAGTGCAGGAACGGTTCCAACACCTGCCTCAATTCCTGGACAATTTTCTCGGACCCGAGCTGATTGATCTTGTTTTGCACCTGGCGCAGCTGGTCTTCCAGCATGGAATAAAGTTGGGCGGCAATGTTATACTTCAGCCACAGGGTCTGCAGCTTGCCCGATTCTGTTTCTTCGCCGAGCAGCTGCCTCTTCTCATCCTTCGTGCCCTTCTGGAGCACATGCCAGAAGCCCCAGCTGCCGCGCAGTTCTTCGGCGGACTGGGCCCGGAAGATCTCCTGAAGCAGTACTTCGCAGCGGGTAAAGCCGCGGAGAAGCTCCGGCCAATAAGAAGAGAAGATACCCTCCATCAAATGCGAAAATGACAGGAACAGCTGCATCTTGATGTCCACCGAATGACGAATATAATCTTCCGCCGTCATTTTAACCTGTTTCATGAGCAGATAGAAATTCAATTTCATCCGGTTGACCTCGCATATGGAAGCGGACAGCTGGCGAATGGTCTCGATTTGTCCGGCTTGCGACAACAGATGATAAAACCGGCTGCTGAAATAGTCTCCGGCCAGTACCTTCAATTGTCTTCCCCTTGTCGCCTTGTTCTCTTTTTCGCGGTTGGTCTCCGGGACAAGGTCATGCGTGTCCAATCCCATCTGGACGATCGAGGTTACCAGCGCGTAAAGTTCGCTAAATGCTTCAACCCGGCTGCCCTTGCTCAAAAAAGCGTGAAGCAGCCGGGTTCGATAATGTGGAAAATCCGGCAGTTCCGTGTGATGCTCGATCATGTCATAGCGCAGATATTGCTGGGCCATTTCCGCGATCCGATAGTCAGTCATACCAAGCCTCCGAACCCATAGGAAAATCGTTTCTGTATCTAACTGATTATAGCATAAGTAAGGCTGCGGCGCACAGTCATTCCTCCGCATGCATTTGCAATTCCGTCCAGCTCTCGGTAAATGTCAGACGAGCGTGGGACCGCACATATTGTTCCATACTTAGTCTGCTCATTTTTGCCGCACTTTGATCATGGACGGGAAAGTTTTGCCTGCGGGCGTCCATGGCGGCCAGCAATTGTCCTTCCCCTGACTGGACTTCCGGTTTGAGGACGCGCACAAATAACTGGTCGATGTTGGATGTCCGGCCGAAGGAAAAAGCCGCCAGTTCATACCATTCTTCAAAAACAATCTGGGTATCCCTGGGATATAAAATCACAAGATCAACCGACAAAATGGAATGGGACAATTCTACTTTGTTTATTTTCATATGGAGAGGAAGCCTCATTATGGAATCCACCAGGTTCTGTTCGGTTAACTCCAAGTCCCTCTGCTGCCCGAAAACGGTAAAGTCGAAGCTCTTGACGGCTTCCTTCGCTTTGCTGTCCCAGGCCGGAATGGCGGCCAGCGCCAGGGAAATTCCCATCGTTAGCAGGGAAACCAGGAACATGCGGGAGAACTGTTTCACTGTACAATCCCTCCTCCAACCGGCCCGTCCGAAAGCGAATGCCTGCCGGCAGGTTCGGGGGCATGGTGCTTCATGAGTCCGGTTTACGGGCCCTTATCACATTGTACAATGAAAAAAAGCAGGCTATGCCTGCAGTCCTCAATTATTCCTCGGTGTCCACTTTGCCGTATTTGGTCAGGATGACGGCTTTGCCCCTGATTTTGACCGCAGAGGTATGGTCGGTGAACTGGGCAATCATGACCTCGCCTTTATCCAGCTTTTCCGTATGATGAAAACGGGTATCCTGTCCCCTGGTCAAACCAATCACATGAACTCCATGCTCCTTGGCTTTAATTACAAAATAATCCCCCTGGTTCGCTTCCATCTACATCCTCCTTCGCTGCAAAGACGCCGCGCCGTTGATTTCCAAGCTTTGTTACTAATAATGCTAGAAAACACCGGTCTTGTCAACTCCCGGGGAAGGCTCGCCGACAAGCCGAGCCTGCGGTCACCGGGCCGATCCGCGGATGAAAAAAGCTGCCTTCAGGCAGCCAGGTTTTGCGAATCGGGGGAATAAGACTTTCTCCGATAAAACCCCCGGAATTTCTCGGGCAACAATTTATTACTCACCAGATAAATGATCCCGTCGGCCAGTTTGACCACGCCATAAGCAAAAAGCATGCCGGCGATTACATCAATCAGCCAATGGATCTGAAGATACAGCGTCGAGAAAATAATGGAGGCACAGTAGGGGACCATGATCAATTTGAACAGCTTGTCCTTCTCGCGAAGCGCCAGCAGCAGCATCGCAAACGAGATCGAGGTATGCATGCTCGGAAAACAGTTCATGACATTCACCAGCAGTTCATTCTGATCGGCAAATTTCCGGCCCAGCAGATCAGGCTGGCCGTTGACAAACCAAACCTCCCGCAGAAGAATCAGATTGTAGAACGGAAGAATTAGCGGAAACTGGAGAAGATGGCCGGATAGAGCGTAGGACATCATCTTCTTGATGCTTCTTGTCCAGAAGCTCCGCACAATACAGATCCACAAGGACAGAACGAAGCCGTAATTATAGATCCAGACGAAAGCCTTGTCCAGATGTTCGTTGGCAATCCACCGGGCCCAGCCGCCCGTGTTCAGCGGAATGGCATTCATGTATTGGTCCCAGCGAAAGATATGCCGGTTGTTCTCGAACATCTTGTTGGCAATGCTCCACCAGAAGCTGTTTCCGGATCCGTAGAAATAATAAAACACGGCAAGCAGCGGAATGCTGAAAATAAAAAATTTCTTCCAGTCAACATCGATTTGATCTTTTCTAACCCCAATGAGACATACAAGCAGCAGGATCCAGCATTCCTTGCTCCAGCCCCCTACGGTACCGATCCGCCATATGAAAAAAATGGCCAGAATCATTCCAAACAGGTTCCAATCCAGCTTCTTGAGCAGGGCCGACATCTGATATTTTTGCAAAAAACTCCCCCCATAAATCGTCAACTTGTTCTCTCTCTACATGCTCTCACCCAGTATAACAAAAAAACGCTATCAATGCTTAAAAATTTCTTAAAAAAACGATTCGCCGCACGGGAGGGCGCAATTCCTGCCTCCGATTACCGGCCATCGTGAAATTCCCCTCAAAAAAGGAAAAAGACATCGAATTTACGATGTCTTTTTCATGGTCGGAGTAACACGATTTGAACGTGCGACCTCACCCACCCCAAGGGTGCGCGCTACCAGGCTGCGCTATACCCCGACATTATTCATGCGCAATCTCATATCCTTGCCGCATTAGATAATTTATCTCATTTCAGAAGAAATGTCAACCCTTGCTCCTCAATTTTTTTAATGCGCATAGCCGTTGAGAAAGGCCGTGTCGTCACACGGCCCGTCAATCGGAAGGGTACCGGATATGTAGACTGAATCTTATTGAATTCCTTCTCTCAAAGCTTTCCCCGGTTTAAACGCGGGAACCTTGCTGGCTGCAATTTCGATCTCTTCACCCGTTTGCGGATTGCGTCCCTTGCGCGCGGAACGTTCACGAACCTCGAAATTGCCAAAGCCTACAAGCTGCACCTTCTCGCCGCTCTGCAGAGCTTCGGAAATTGCCTCGAATACGGCTTCTACCGCCTTGGTCGCATCCTTCTTGGAAAGTTCAGAAGTTTCGGCAACTTTGTTAATCAATTCGGATTTGTTCATGTCATTTCACCTCCCCCTGCCAACTTTCGCTGTTATATCCTTGTCTTTACTGTTTTAGGAAAAAATATACATGCCGGCAGTGAAAAATGCGGGAATAGCCCGGGTTCATTCGCATTTCCGGCGCTCATGAACAAACTTATAGTAATATACCGATCCCCGAATTTCAAGTAGTCTGTAAAAAGAATGTTATTGTTCTGACCGGCTGGAGAGGCAGCGCCATCACATCTCGGCAAGGCTATGGCGGATCTGGAAAACACGCATATTAAAGCGATGTCCCCGCAAGTAATCAGACGCATCGAACGCCTCCGTGACGTTCCAGAAACGTTAAGTTATTGAACTGCGCTTGCTTGGTAGTAACACAAGGAAGAGGCCAATGGCGTATTGCCTGAAGGTGACATTTTCAGAGACGATGGACAGCAGTCTATAAAAAGAAAAACACCCCGGACAGGGTGTTGGTATCTACAAGCGCCAAGATGTTACAGAATGATGGCGATCAGTCCGCCGGAGCCTTCGTTAATAATCCGACCCAGGGTCTCCTGCAGTTTATAGCGCGCATTGTCGGGCATCATGGCCAGCTTGCCCTGAATTCCCTCACGCACGATGGAATGAAGCGACCGGCCGAAAATGTCGGAATCCCAGATCTTCAGCGGGTTTTCCTCAAAATCCTGCATCAGGTAGCGGACCAGCTCCTCAGACTGCTTCTCTGTCCCGATAATCGGCGAAAATTCCGACTCCACATCTACCCGGATCATATGGATGGAAGGAGCCGTCGCCTTCAGCCTGACGCCGAAGCGCGAGCCCTGCCGGATCAGCTCCGGTTCGTCGAGCGCCATTTCCGCAAGCGTCGGCGGCGCTATGCCGTAACCCGTCGTCTTGACCATCTCGAGCGCTTCTGCAAATTGATCGTACTGCCGCTTGGCATGCGCGAAGTCCTGCATGATCTGCAGCAGATGGTCCTTCCCGCGAATTTCAACGCCGACGACTTCCATCAGGATTTTGTCATACAGCTCATCCGGGGCATACAGGTCGATTTCCGCCACTCCCTGCCCCATATTCATTCCGGCCAGCGCGGCCCGTTCAATAAAATCATACTCGGCAAACTGTCCGACCACCCGATCCACGTCGCGCAAACGGCGGATATCCTGAACGGTTTCGCGCACCGAATCTTCGAAATGGGAACGAAGCCAGTGGTTTTCCTCGAGCACCATAACCCAGCTGGGAAGATTGACATTGACTTCGTGAACCGGGAATTCGTAGAGAACCTCGCGGAGAACCGACATCATGTCGTCTTCCGTCATATTGGCTACACTCATGGCCATTACGGGGATATCGTATTTGGCGGCAAGCTCGCTCCGAAGCGCCTGGGCGGATTCGCCCTGCGGCTTCAGCGAATTGATAATCACGATAAACGGTTTTCCGACTTCTTTCAGCTCCTGAATGACCCGTTCCTCCGCTTCCTCATAGGAGGCGCGGGGAATTTCGGAGATCGAACCGTCGGTCGTGACCACGACGCCGAGCGTGGAATGCTCCTGAATGACCTTTCGGGTGCCGATTTCCGCCGCTTCCTGGAAGGGAATCGGCTCATCGAACCAGGGCGTATTGATCATTCGCGGACCATTTTCGTCTTCGTATCCTTTCGCCCCTTCCACCGCATAACCGACGCAATCCACCAGACGCACGTTGACGTCAAGCCCTTCGGCGACGGAAATTTGCACGGCGTTGTTGGGAACGAATTTCGGCTCGGTCGTCATGATGGTGCGGCCGGCTGCGCTTTGGGGAAGCTCGTCAGTCGCTCTGGCGCGGTCGGATTCGGACTGGATATTCGGAAGGACAATTGCCTCCATGAAACGTTTGATGAACGTGGATTTCCCCGTACGGACGGCACCAACGACCCCCAGGTAGATATCACCCCCGGTTCGTTCTGCAATGTCCTTGAAAATATCGATTTTTTCCAATTTTGATCCCCTCCTACAGGATGATTGATCGAATCAGGGCCGTTGGATCCGCCTGTCGGGCACAGATCGGCCGGCTGCGCAAAACTCGTACATTCGTCTCGGACTAGTAAAAATATATGTACATGGCTATCAAATATGACTGCAAATCTCGTGATTTCCCGGGCGGTTACAGCCGCATGATTTCCCCCTCCGCTCTGGCAAGCATGATACAGATTCTTTCATCTCAGAAAAATATATGATTGAGCACAGCCCGATATTCTATCCTTGCTTAAGATGCCCCGGCGAAAATGGCGAAAGCCCGGACGTTTCCCCAAAAAGAAAACGTCCGGGCTTTTTCGGATCCATCCGGTTTTATAGCTGCCGCAGCGTAATGACCGGCTCGTTATGAAGGAAATAATAAGGATAGGAACGCACCGGCACGAAGTACGATTCCTTCACCAGCAGGGCCCTCAAATCCTCCTTCGGATCGGGGGCAAGGGTTTTCTTCTGCAGAAGCGCCGTCAATTCCGGCCCGTAATCGATGGCTACATCCCCTTTGTCGCTCATAATGAAATTTAGCAGCTGACGGGAATAGACGCTCTTCACCTGCTGCACCTTCATGTTCAGCTTCCCGTAATCGATCCAGTAGAAATGCTCGGCCGCCTGTTCCCCGGAAGGAAGCTCGCCATTGTGACTGTTTTGGTAATCCTGCACCTTTTTTTGCAGATCCACGGTTTGCTGGAATGCCGCCAGATCCATCAGCTTGACCTCCGGTTTCGTCTCCGGATTGATCAGCACGTAAAGATAGGATCCGCCTCTTTCGAACGCGTTCGCCGGAATGGTGCCCAACAGCCGCCGTTCCTGCAGCTTTTTGAAATCAATCACGTATTTTTCGTAAATCGGCGTATCCATTTCGCTGTTTTTGATGGGCAGAACGCCCGTTTTTTCGCGAAAAGTGTCCACGGCATTCTGGACGAGCAGGATGTATTCGCCGGGGGGCACCTGATTCTCCTTCCGCAGCTCGTTCGGATACATGCACCCCCCGAGCAGCAAAAACAAGCCGGTCAGCACGGCGCAAAGGGAAAGCTTTCTCAATCTCCGTCTTCCTTTCTGTTACTCTTCCGATTCTTTCAGCCGGTCCAGCTGCGCCCGGACAGCCGCCTTGAGCGGATCCTCCGGAATTTCGGCGGCAACTTCTCCAATTACTCTGGCCTGGCAGGATAACCGGTAGCCGGATTTCAGCAGCTCTCCCAGTTTGCGCTGTTCGTTCAAATTTGCGGGGGAAAGACCCGCTGAATCCGGAACCTTGACCTTGCACATCAGGCATGCGGCCCTGCCGCCGCAGCGGGATCGAATTGGCACCCGGGCCATTTGGGCCGCGCGAAAGAGGGTCGTTCCCGGTCTGACCTGCACCCGGACACCCTCCGGCAAAAATCGAACCGTCGGCAAGGGAGATCCCCCTTCCTCAAGCAAGCATAACGTTCAAAAGACGCTCCAGTGCGGCCAATACGGGCGGCACAATGACATTGGTGCGGATTATATCGCGGATGACCGGAATATGTCGTTCGGGCCGGCTTTGCATAACTTCCGCAATCGCCTCATAGCGGTCCGGCCGATCCCGCAGCACATTGAAAACAAGCTCGTGTGCGAGCGGCATAAGACGGATTGCCGGAAGAGGCCGCTCGCCCTCTGCGGCAAGAGAATGACGAAACAGCCCGTTCCGAACCGTTACCCGGTAATCACAGCCGTAGCTCTGCACCTGGAAACCGGCCACGAGTTCGATTTGTACACCGTTCATTTGGTAGTGGCTCAATGTGGAACGATAAATGGGAGTTTCGCTGTAGGAAGGCTCATCCAATGCCCATTCCCGCAACCGTTCATGAAAGAGGGAAACATCGTCTTGATCCACATAAAGATCCAGATCACGCGGGGGTTTGTCCAGCCGGACCCGCTGCAGAAGAAGGCCGCAGCTGCCCCCGACCAGCCAGCATATACCGGTATCCTTTAAAGTTTGTTCCAACGCGGCAAGGACAGGAATGAACGGCGGGGCGTTCTCCATCATCGCACCTCTTTTCTTAAAAATAGGGCCTGGAAGCGACGATCGCTTCGCCGTCTTTCTCGACTCTCGCCTGGCAGCCAAGCCGGTAGCCCTGCTCGATTTCTTCCGGCTCCAGCCGGTCCCATTCCGCATCGTTTGGCTCGGACAGAATGTCCATTCCTGCGCTTACATGACAGCGGCAGCGGGCGCAGGTGCCCCGCGTGCAGGAAAACCCCCATTCCACCTTGTACTTCATCGCCAGCTCAAGCAGGCTCATTCCGGGTTCCGCGGGGACATGCTTGTGCGTGCTTCGTCCTTTCAGGTAAATCATCGGCAACCTCCTGGTGTTCCCAAAAAATCTAACCTTCATTATATCACGCCCCTTGTCCGTATGCGATGGCGTTAAAATGAACTTTCCCGGAACACAAAAGCAGGCGTCCTCCCGAAGGAGGCGCCTGTTTGCAAGCTCGCGTTATTTTTTGCCGATCATCATGTTGACCATCTGTTCCAGATTGCCCGGATTGATCTGGCTGCTCTTGATCGCTTTGATAATTTCGTTCATGGTTGCTTCGGAAACCGGAACATTCACCAGTCCGGCAACCTGCTTGATCAGTTGGCGGAGCTGGGTCTCACTTTGCAAAGTAGAGGGCTTCACGCCGCTGGCAATATTTTGGATGTCTTTCGGGGAAACGGTTTTTCCCGTTTTTTTCTTGACGACGTTCAGCACTTCTTTGGAAACGTCCTTCGCCATTCCTTCTCCTCCTTGCGTAGTCTACCTAATGCATACGGTATACTATGTGCCGGAAGAAGGATCGGTGTAGGCACTTGTCAGCAAGTACCGCCAAACCGGGCGGCTTCTTCAATTTCGCGGGTTCGGCCGCGTCCCATCAGGTCTTCGACAGCAGCTTTCGGTGCTTTGCCCTCAAACAGTACCCGGTGCAATTCATTCGCGATGGGCATCTCCACCCCATGGATCCCGGCCAGCGCGTACGCCGCCTGCGTCGTGCGGATTCCTTCGACGACCATGCCAATCTCCTTCAACACCTCATCCCGGGGCAGCCCCTGGGCAAGCAGCGACCCCGCCCGCCAGTTGCGGCTGTGGCGGCTCGTACAGGTAACGACGAGATCCCCGACGCCGGCCAGCCCGGCAAAGGTGAGCGGGTTGGCGCCCATGGCGGTGCCCAGCCGGGATATTTCTGCAAGGCCCCGGGTTATCAAAGCCGCGCGCGCGTTGTCTCCGAACTTCAAGCCATCCGAAAGTCCGGCTCCCAGAGCAATAATATTTTTCAGGGCGCCAGAGATTTCAACGCCGGTAATATCCGGATTGGTGTACACCCGGAAGTATGAATTGATCAGCACATCCTGCGCGGCCTCGGCCGCTTCCAGCCGGCGGGATGCCACGACAACGGTCGTCGGACACCGGAGCGCGACTTCCTCGGCATGGCTTGGACCGGACAGAACAACGATCCGGTCCGGGTCAAATTCCGGCAGTTCCTCGGCAAGTACTGTGCTCATCCGTTTGAAGGTAGAAGCCTCGAAGCCCTTGGTCGCATGGATTAACAAAGCTTGCCGCGAAAGATAGGGGCGGATCCGGGAAGCCAACTCGCGCATGGCGTCTGAGGGCGGCACCAACAGGACACAGGAAGCACCCGATAGCGCCTCCTCTAAAGAAGAGGTGGCCGTTACGCCCGGGGTTAGCCGGATTCCTTTGCTGGCACGCTCCCTGTTGATTTGCCGGGCGTGTTCTTCCCTGCGGGTCCAAAGCATAACTTCAAGCCCGTTATCGGCCAGAACGCCGGAAAGGGCGGTTCCCCAGGAGCCGGCGACAAGAACCGCCGCTTTCGATCGACTCATTCGAATCCCTCCATCGTTCACGGGGTCGTCCCCTTGCTTCCGAGCTTGTGCTCTTTGCCGGAAAGCAACTTGACAATGTTATTTCGATGACGGATGAACGCGAAAATGCATATCAGTACGGCAGACCAGCCGAGAACCGGCGGAAAATGCAGTGAAAAGAGCAAAATTGGCAGCAAGAGTGCAAACAGGAGAGAGCCAAGGGAAACAAAGCGGGTCAGGGCAATGGCTGCAACAGCGACCACCCCGGCAATAAGGGCCGGTACCCAGGCCAGCGAGAACATGACTCCGATCGTCGTCGCGATTCCCTTCCCGCCCCGGAAGCCGAAATAAACCGGCCAATTGTGTCCGATAATCGCTGCAAGCCCGGCGAATGCGGCGGCGTAGGGGGAGGCCGGCGCGATCCGCCAGGCAATCCATACGGAGACTGCCCCTTTCAGGGCATCAAGCAGCAGGACAAGAATTGCGGGACCCTTGCCCAGCACCCGAAGAGTGTTGGTCGCCCCGGCATTGCCGCTGCCGTAATTGCGGATGTCTATCCCTTTTAACCATTTGCCCAACAGATAACTGAAACTGACGGACCCTAGCAAATATGCGATGATGATAGGCACAGCGATGTGCAAGGCAAACTCTCTCCTATTCCTCTTCAGATTTTCTGCGGACGACCAGCCGGACGGGTGTTCCCTCGAAGCCGAAGGAAGAACGGATTTTGTTTTCCAGATAGCGCAGGTAAGTAAAATGCATCAGCTCCGGATCGTTGACAAACAATACAAAGGTTGGGGGCTTGACCGCCACCTGCGTCGCATAATAAATCCGCAATCTCCTTCCTTTGTCGGTCGGAGGGGGATTCATGGCTGCCGCATCGGAGATGATATCGTTCAACATATGCGTCTGCACCCGCATGGCATGGTTTTCCGCCACTTGCTGGACGACGGGAAGCAGTTTCTGCAGCCGTTGCCCGGTCTTCGCCGACAAAAAAACGACAGGGGCGTAGCTCATGAACAGGAAATGATCGCGAATCTTTTGGGTGAAATCCCGCATCGTCTTGTCATTTTTTTCCACCAGATCCCATTTGTTCACGACAAAGACAGCCGCCTTCCCCGCTTCATGAGCGTAACCGGCTATATGCTTGTCCTGTTCGATAATGCCTTCCTCTCCATTTATCAAAACCAAAGCCACATCCGCCCGTTCGATCGCTTTCATGGCACGCATTACGCTGTATTTTTCAGTTGTTTCGTAGACCTTGCCCCGTTTTCGCATCCCCGCCGTATCAATCAGCACATATTGCTGGCCGTCCCGTTCAAACGGGGTATCGATCGCATCCCGCGTTGTGCCGGCCTGAGGGCTGACGATCACCCGCTCTTCCCCCAAAATGGCGTTCACGAGTGAAGACTTCCCGACATTCGGGCGCCCGATCAGCGCGACCCGGATGACATCCTCCCCGTATTCGTCATCCGCTTCTTTCGGGAAATGCTCGACCACCCGATCCAGCAAATCCCCGATTCCAAGTCCGTGTGCTCCGGATACGGCCACCGGATCCCCGAAGCCGAGACTGAAAAATTCGTAGACATCTTCCTGACGCCGGAGATTGTCCACCTTGTTGACGGCCAGGACAACCGGTTTCTTGGCGCGGAACAGCAGGCTCGCCACTTCCTGGTCAGCGGGAGTGACCCCCGCCTTGGCATCGACCATAAAAATAATCACATCCGCTTCCGCAATGGCCAGCTCCGCCTGGGCGCGCACGGACTTCAGGATCTCGTCATTCTCCCCCAATTCAATCCCGCCGGTATCAATTACGCTGAAGGAACGATCCAGCCATTCTCCATTTCCGTACAGCCGGTCCCTGGTAATTCCGGGCCGGTCCTCGACAATTGCCAGACGGTCCCCGATAATCCGGTTGAAAATCGTGGATTTGCCCACGTTGGGCCTTCCTACGATCGCCACGATCGGTTTTGCCATTCTTTCACTCCTCAGCAAATGAACACTTCCCTCATCATATCAAAACTTTTCCGGTTTCGCTAATGCTTTCCCGAATTTTTGTGATCAACCAGGATCATCACGCCATTTTTTAAATCGTGCGCCGTAGCATCCAATATTTTTTCCAGGGTGAAGGCGGTATGCTGCAGGTCTTCCTGCTTCTCCACATAAAAGGTGGGTGCCCCGCCGCCGCGCACCTTGTTCTCTTGCAGGGTGACAATCGCAATGATGCTGCTCATCTATTTTCCCGCCTTTCCCGTATCGTGGGCTGCCGACTCGGAAGGCAGCCTTACTGCACTTTCCAGAACCGGCACATGCTTGATGGCTGTGACGGCTTTTCCGGAGTCATGCACCTGGGGGAGAAGGAAGACAGCCAGCCTTCCGTCATTCAGATCCAGCTTGGCCATCGGCACGAGCGAGGGCTCCCCCGAATCCCGATAGACGCCGAGAACCGTGGACAGATCATGCAAAATCGCCTGCCGCTGACCCAGATTCGCTAGTGTTACCTTACTGTTTTCATTCCGGGGCGTCAGAATAACCCCGAGTCCGTGCTTCTCCACCAATTTTTGCGTATCCTCCAGACCGATATTCATGATGTAAATGTCGCCGACATACAGGTCGGGACCCTTGACAATTACCGGGGCTTCCGTAACTTCGGCAATCTGCACGATATTTTTTCCGGACCGGAAAACAAGGGATGTGCATAATGCTGCGATCCCGGCCGCGATTCCCCAATACCAGGCAAAGGTTATACTGAAGAGGGAGGTCACAAAAGCGGCAAAAATAACAAGATAATTTCTCCCCTCAAACACCATGGCAATTCCCTCGATATAGGTAGCTCCCCGCGGAACGAGTTCCATCGCATCAATGCGGGTTAACGATTCCCTTTCCATGTTGCGGACATCCCGAAACTGCTGCGCGCCCACTGTCAGGAATGTAACCGCGGTATAATTCTTTTCAAGCAGAGCGGGTACAGCGATCGCTCCCAGGCCTGCGGCGATGACCCCCAAAGAGATGTGAATGATCTTTCCATGCGGATACGTCGGATATTGCCTGTAATCGGTACGCAGCAGCTGCAGGCGGGTCAGCACTCCGAAGATTATGCCCTCAATGACTGCCACCGTGTAATGCTGCTGCAGCAAGTGGTTAATGAAGTTCGCCACCATTATCCTGATCCCCCCATTTATTGGTTTTGAAACGGATTCGCTTTACTTGTTGTAAGCCGAGAATGGCGGTTCTGATCAGAAGCGACATCGCCCCGGCGACAAACATCGCCGCCCACCACTGGTCCCAAAACATCGCATCTCCCAATTGAACGGGAAATTCCTGACGATGGCCATATTTGACCAGAAGGTTTCCGAAAATCATCGCCGACGATGTGACCCACAGGGTATGCTTCGGCCGTACAAGAAGAAAGGAAAGGATACCGAGCCAAAGAATCGGGTGAAGTTCCGAATGAAACAGCGTAAGAAACGGATTTACCCGGGTAATCTCTGTAAGCAAAAAATAGAAGCAGCCGAGCAAAACAAAAGAGATCCCGAGATGAGCGGAATAGAAAAAGGAATGGGAACGGGCCGTTTTGGCCAATCCGTACAGCGTTGTCCCGGCACACACCGCGTAGCTGCCGGAAATGTACAGGCCGAAGAGCTGAACATGAACTAGCGATCCCGCGAAATACAGCGCAAAAAAAAGAAGGAGGGCCTGGCGGGACACCTCTCCCAAAATGACATCCTTCCAACCGCTTGCCAGTAAAATAAACAAAATACTGATCAATATCAGAGACAAGTATCCCGGATTCATACGTTCACCTTTTTGTCTTACCTTCGTTGGATTGTTCTTATTATGGTCCTCAAGCCGGATTTCTACTCTACATGCGGAAAAAGCCGCACCGGAGAGGGAAATCCTTCCCTTTCCAGTGCGGCTTTCGTACAGCGGCTGCCGATTTATTTAAGCTTGCTCAGCTTATCTCCGAAACGTTCGCCAAGAGTCAGGCTTAGTCCCTGATTTCCGGCGGAAATGTTCTCGTTGTCGATGGATTTGTCATGTCTCTGCCGTTCGGCTTTCGGAGCAGGAGCATCTTCGGTTTCCTTGATGCTAAGGGATACACGCTTTTCACTGGCATTGAAGTCCAGGATTTTCACTTTCACTTCCTGACCTTCCTTCAAAACCTCATGCGGCGTGCCAATATGACGGTGGGCAATCTGGGAAATATGCACCAAGCCCTCTACGCCTGGGGCAATCTCGACAAAGGCGCCGAAGCTGACAAGGCGTTTGACGACACCATCAACAACTGATCCCACCCGGAACTCCTTTTCAGCCTTTTCCCAGGGCCCTTCCTGGGTCGCCTTAATGCTCAGGCTGATTCGCTCGGCCTGCGGATCGACCTTCAGCACCTTCACCTGAACCTTGTCTCCTTCTTTGACGACTTCCGAAGCCTTTTCTACATGATGCCAAGCCAATTCGGAAATGTGAACGAGACCGTCAATGCCGCCGATATCCACGAAAACTCCGAACGGTGTCAGGCGTTGAACGGTTCCCTCTAGAACTTGGCCAACCTGCAGACCGGAAAGGATCTCCTGCTTCCTGGCTTCATATTCTTCATCCAGAACGTCCTTCTGGGAAAGAATAACTTTGTTCTTCTCCCGATCCAGTTCCTTGACCCGCAGACGCAGGGTACGGCCTTTATAGTCGCTGAAATCCTCGACGTAATGTCTTTCAACCATCGAAGCGGGGATGAACCCGCGCGTACCAACGTTGACGACAAGTCCGCCTTTTACCACCTCGGTAACGACAGCCTCGATAATTTCACCGCTCTCCAGTTTGCTTTGCAGCTCATTCCAGGCTTTCTCGCTGTCCACCTGGCGTTTGGAAAGAATCAGCCGTTCTCTTTCATCGTCGATGGTGACGACCTTGAGTTCGACTTCCTGACCAACCTCAACGGCTTCCGCGGCATGATCCACATGTACCGAAGAAATCTCACGAATAGGAATGATACCATCATATTTATAGCCGATGTCGACAAAGGCTTGGTCATTTTCAACCTTGACGATTTTCCCCTTTACCGTATCGCCTTTTTTCAATGCGGTCATTCCGGTAAGATCCGGCTGGGATTCCCCCGGACCGTTAGCCTCCGGATTCATTCCATTCTCTTCCAACCTGGTTTCTTCTGTCATCTGAAATACCTCCTCGATTAACAACCCATACCCTAAAGCGTCTTGGGCAAAATCAAAATTATATAGTATCTGCATGGTTAAAATCACGCAGTT
>Ga0310828_1000926_pt1 | contig 21805 bp, 22 predicted proteins | sample WT_ome_3_FD_202242 | JGI IMG/M metagenome (GOLD analysis project Ga0310828, IMG submission 202242) | Sorghum-adapted microbial communities enriched on wild type (WT) sorghum from Joint BioEnergy Institute, Emeryville, California, United... ... | reverse complement strand
CCGAACCTCTTCCGGAAGAATGGAGTCCCAAAGGGTTAATTGCTCGTCGCGAAGTTTCAACATTTTCTTCACCTCGTGGAAGGATTCCCGAGGGGCGATGTTGAACTTCTTAGACTAAGGAATTCGCCCCTCGGGATTTGTTATCTGGATAATAACAATTTCCATTTCAAGGCTGCGAATTCCTTTTTGTTTTGCTCAGAAATCCTGACTTTTTCAGGGGAAACTAATTAGTCCCATAATTGAAGACTCATTGACATGACGCAACATAATGGAAACCGATTTTGCGCAAACTTAACCCATATGTGTCACGGCACAGATACATCTCACATTCGGGCAGCAGTTCCCAATTCGCGTGTTTGCCCCATAACCATTCAGTCCCGATCCATGCGGATAGATTGCCCCTCAATGCGGAATGGCTGAAACATCTTGATCAGAACCGCAGAAGAGGAACCCGTCCGATGAAGTCGGGACTGAACGTCTTGCCGCGCGTTAACCCCTACGGTTAACCTGCACTTTCGGATATTTGCTCTTGTATAAGCTCTTGCTTCGCTTCCCGTTTGCCGAAAATCCATTTCAGAAGCGGAGGTGTGACAACGGTTGTGATCACCACCACAATGATCGCGGAGGTGTAATATTCGGGATGAAGCAGGCCGTTATGCAGCCCCATGGAGGCAAGGATCAATGCCACTTCCCCGCGCGATATCATTCCGGCGCCGATGCCGGCGGAAGATCTCCAATTGAATCCGGAAATTTTGGCACCCAGGGCGCAACCGAGCAGCTTCGACGCAATGGCGATCACCGTGAACAGAACAAGGAACCAGATTTGCTCCCCGATCCCTTCAAACGAGACGGCCAAGCCGATGCTGACGAAGAAGAACGGAACGAATATGCCGTTCGCCATCGCATCCGCCTTATGCTCGATCTCTTTTTTATATTTCGTTTGCCCGATCGCCAGGCCGGCGAAGAACGTGCCGATGATGCCCGCCACACCGAGCGATTCCGCGAAATAAGCGAAGGCGAAGGCGATGATGAGCCCCGCGCTCAGAACAACTTGCGTCACTTGGAATTTGGAAAACAGGCGGATGAAATGCGGAACGATCCACCTGGAGACAAGGAACAGCACAACGAAGAAGATCGCCTTCTTGCCGATGAGCAACGCGATGCCCCCGGAATGAGAACCGGCATCCATGCCGAAGAAACTGAGCGCGACGGCGATCAGGATGACGACGATGATATCGTCGAGTACAGCGGCGCCAAGCAGCGCGGAACCTTCCTTCGAATTGAGCCAGCCGAGTTCCCTGAGCGTCTGCACCGAGATGCTGACCGATGTCGCGGCCAGAAGCAGTCCCAGGAAGACCGACTCCGCAGTGGTGAAGTCAAAAAATTGCGCCACACCGTAAGTCATAATGATCGGCGCGATCACGCCGCCGACGGCGACGAGCACGGCTGCTTTCAAGTTGCTGTTCAAATCTTTCAAATCCGTTTCCAGACCTGCCAGGAACATCAGGAGAAGCACCCCGATCTGGCTGAACACCGCAAGCACGTCCGAGTCCTGAACCCACCCGAGAACTGCGGGTCCCAAGATGATACCGACAATGATCTTCCCCAGCACCGACGGTTGTCCGAGCCAGACGCTGATGTGCCCCGCCGCCTTGATGGCGAACAAAACAAGGACAATTTCCAAAATAAAATCCAGTATCAAGTCATGACCTCCCCCATAAGCCGACTTCAACGTAAAATGGTTGGTGCAAATCCTGCCTTTGTTTCTTTGGTCCTGATCCGCCGACTTTTTTATCTTGACCAGCCTGCTCTTCCGGCATCCCTCTCCAAAGCAGCCTCGCGCATGCCAAAAAAAAGCAAAGAAGAGCCGTCGTTGACAGGCTCCACCATGTGTTGCGCCTATATGCTACTGAACATGATTATACTACATTCGAGTCAGAAAATAAAGAACGCGCCCAATGCGCTTTCCAATGCAAAGGAACATCCCCTGCACGCTTGCCGGTCAGACCGCAGGTCAGGATGATTCGTTCCGGTTCGGCTCGACATGCACATGGACTTCATAGATCCCGTGCCGTTCGATTAACGTTTTCTCCACCAAAGTCGATATATCGTGCGCCTCGTCAATGTTCAAAGCCGCGTGCACCGTGATCACGACATCGACCACGGCGTTGCTGCCGTAATATCTGCCTTTCACCTCTTTAATGTCCTTGACACCCGGTATGTTCCGAATGGTCTGCCTGTACATGCTGATCTTCTCCGCATCGAATCCGTCCGTCAAATGATGGGAAGCTTCCCGGAAAATATCCCAGGCTGTTTTGCATATGAGCACCCCGACCGCCGTGGCCGTTACGACGTCCAGCCACGGCATGTTCAACTGGGAACCGAATATTCCGACGGCCGTGCCGACGCTGACCCAGGCATCGGACAGGTTGTCCTTGGCGGCAGCCGTCAAGGACCGGCTGTTGATCTTCGCGGCCAAATGTTTGTTGTAACGGTATACCCCGTACATGACGCAGGCTGAGAAAAGGCCGAAATACGCCGCAACGATATCGGGCGATTCATGGCTCCCGCCGATCATGGAAGAGATCGCCGCGGTCAGCACCTGCACGCCGACGGCGAACATGATGAACGATGCGACCAGCGAAGCGACCGCTTCGCTTTTCCAATGTCCGTAGGCATGGTCGCGATCGGGCGGTTTTCGGGAAAGTCTCAGTCCGATCAACACGGCTACGGAAGCGATGATATCCGTTGCATTGTTCAGACCGTCGGCCGCCAGCGCCTGGGAATCGGCCGCGTACCCGATCATCAATTTCAAGACTGACAGCGCAAGATAGGCGGTGATGCTGAGGATCGCCCCTTTTTCTCCTCTTTTTAAATTGTCGTATTGCTTCTCCGGCATGGAAACGATCCTCCGTGTTCATATTGCGCTTTCATTAGTGTAACAACCGAAACCCGAGTGGGTCTACGCAAACATTTTTGTCCCGGGGAAGACTTTTTGGAGGATGTGCAAATGATTTCCCGCGGGAAACATTCAGAGGACTGCTACGGTCTTTTGCTCCAGGGCTCCAACGTGCCCACCAGATGGCGTTTGGAGCCCGTCTTGATGCATTCGATCACGCCGCCGCTGATCTCCTGATGCGTCAGCCAGCGCGACCTCCCGCCCTCGATGACAAATCCAAGCTGAATTTGATGATAGGCGCAGTTTTCCGGCACCGGAACGGTCAGCATCAACTCATCCAGATTGGAACTGCTGCCCAACACGTGATACAAGCTCCAGGAATGACCGGGTCCTCCGGCACGTTCGATTGCCTCGGCCGTTTGCCGGATGACGCGTTCCTGGTCGTCGTGAATCCAGGCGACGACGAGACGCGCGGCGCCTCGTTCTCGCATGATCTTATCCAACTGTCTTGCGAAATCGTCTGCATGCCGGTAATTTGCCACACACCGAATAAGTTCGAATGTTGATCGGTCAATCGTTTCAACTTTTGCGGGTTCCGACCGATTACGGTCACCCGGTATCCCTCCTGCGCCAACCACAAACTTGCCCCGGCCAGCATGCCGGAACCTCCTATCACCAGCGCATGATTCATCTCCATCGTCTCCTTTCATTAAGTTCGGCCGACAGCGTACTTGGCTGTCGGCGAATCTGTCTTCCAACTGACGGCATGATATAATGGTGAAGTTCTGTCATATAAATGGCGGGGGTTGTCCCATGACCTTTGAACGGCAAATAGCCGTCATATCAATGGCGAAGCTTCATCTGTTCGAGGTGAGATGCTCATGTTGAAAAGGTTCCCCGGACTCCTCGGCAGTTTGATCCTGGGAGTGTTGCTTGGAGTCATGGCAAAATATCTGGACACGGTCGCGGTGGATGGAAGTTGGCGCACGACGGTGCTGCACTATTTGGCAGACACGTTCACCAGACTGGGGGTCTGGGTGTTGACCGCCACTCTGATCGCCGCATACGGCCGGACAATGTACCGAGCCGCGCTCCATACGTTCCTCTTTTTCTCGGGCATGTTGATCAGTTATTATGTCTATTCGTCGTATTTGTTCGGATTCTTTCCAACGTCCTATTTTTTGCAATGGGGCGTTTCGGCGCTGCTGTCTCCCCTCGCGGCCATCGTGGTCTGGCAAGCCAAAAACAACGGCCGTCTGGCATATGTCTTGCCGGCTCTTCCCATGGGGCTGATGCTGACTCTCGCGTTGGGAATCGGACGGTTTTATGTGCACGTCAATTATCTTGACGAATTATTCTTTTACTTGGTCCTGTGCGTCATTTTTTACAAAAATCCGAAGCAAGCGGCTTCTTCCATTGTCTTGTCCTTCATCGTCGCCATCCTGTTAGCAGAAACGCACCTGTTTGTATTTTAAGAGAAAACCGGCAGAGCAACACAGGAACGTCCCCATGCTCTGCCGGCTTCGGTGCTGCCACCATCGCCTTATCACCGTGTTGCCGCTTCCGTCATCGTCACGGTTGCGGCGCCTTCTTTTTTCCGTTGCGACATTCTCCCGAAATTATTTGACGCGAACGATCATGTTGACGAAATTCAGAAGCCTGTCCAGTCCTCTGTCCAGAAATTCCTTGTCCGTCGCCGCAAACTCATGACCGGTATCGATCCATTCCCGCCAAGGCTGCTCAAACTGGCCGGATTCATAGACTTCAATCTCGATACGGTCCTCACAAGATTTCGCGATATGGTTTTTCCACCAGCCGGCATCATGGAAGCTGGAGGTTTCATCTCCCGCCCATTCCGTCATGATCGCGGGAATGTTCCCGCTCTCAAACTCTTTTTTCAAACCCGGAACGATGAAAAGCGCCTTCCCGCCTTTCCGGATCAGCGGGAGAATCTTGTCCGCGAAAAAACGTTCCTTACACCCGTAATAGTGATAAGAATCCACGCTGACGACCACATCAAAGAAATCGTCGGGGAAGGGCAGCTCATTGGCATCCGCATGCAGCGGAATGATCTTGTGTTCCATCCCCCACGCTTTGATTCGTTGCCAGTTTGGCGTCGCGGGTATCCACAGATCAACGGCAAAAATTTGTTCGGCGGCCGTCTCTTTGGCCATAAACAAAGAGGTCAGGGCCGTCCCGCATCCCAGATCCAATACGCGTCCGCCCTCGATCGGACTGTCTTCCAACAATTCATCCAGCAGCCTGACGGCATTCGGTCCCATCAACAGCTCTTTCGTAAATAAATGCTTGTAACGATCCGCTCTCATGGGCACATTCCTCCTGATTATTCGTCATCCCGTTATCCTGCATTCCGTTATCATTCATTCCGGTTGTCCGACCATAGGATAACACAGGAAGCGGTCATCTTATTTGCCGTATTCGACTATAAACCAAACTTTCCCGAATCTGCGGCGACCGAAACAAGCGGCTTCCTGTTTCCATTATTCCCTTGTATAATGGAAACAGGAGGAATGTGCGATGAAAAAATGGTTCACATGCTCTAAAAACAATTCGATCTGGTTTTATGCGAGCATCGCATTCACGGTGTTGTTCCTTATCCTGTAAGACCGGAATCGGTCTTTTTTTTTTTTTTGCCATTATACCCGTTGGCTCCGTTGCCGCCGCCTTTACTGTCTGATCAGCGTGTACGTGTTCACGGTTCCTTCCGACACACTGTTGAAGTAAGTCGTTCGTTCAATTCAAACGCCACCGCATAGGTGATGCCGCCTCCCCCGTCTCTCACGCCGCGAATCTGCAATTCGCCTACCGTCGGCACCTCGATGGCACGCGGCGCGTGTTTGATCATGAACGCCTCGAAGATCACTGTCCCGTTATGCATAATCTCCACATAATCGCCGTCTTCGGCGGCGTAATCCCAGACCCAGATCACCGCCGAATCCAGGTTCGATTGATGCACGATGGTATGATCTTGCGATTCGAGATGCTCGTCCGCCGACATCAGAATATAACCGACGGGTAATTTGGCAGACACCTGCTCGGTCATCGCCTGATTCACCCACGCCGGGTCCACCGTGGTGGTGTTCGGACCCGTGAGCGAGACGCCCGTAAAAATGAGTCCGGCGATGAGAACTCCCAAGCAAAACAACCCGAACCGCTTTAACGGTTTGTTTCTATCATGCCGTTTCTCAGCCCGCAACTCCTCTTCGAACCGCTCAATGGCGGCAATCGGGTCGCAGGAACATACGGCTGCTCCGGGATATGCGGTGCCCCGCCGCCTATCGGCCACTGGCTCTTAGATTGCTTATCCTTTTTATTCATCTTCATCCTCATGTCCATATGGATCTCCTCCCCGATTCCCCAATGGTTTCACAGGTTTCCGCCAGAAATACAGGCACATGGCGAAACGGCATACGATGATTTGCACAAGCATCACGATGAGGAAAAACACATGCCGGGCGGTGTCCCTCACCTCGTAACCGTAATTAAGGATATACACCGCCATCATCATGATCAAAGAGTTTATGAAAAACATGACGACATACGGAAACAGCCAGGGAAAATAATCGTAAATCTTGCGAAGCGGCGGCACAAGCATGGAAATTGCGATCATAAAGCTGTGCCCGATCAAAAATGAATCCCATGTAAACCCTAAGGCAAATCCGGTTCGTAAGATCGTATTGATATCCCCTAAAATCATGAGAGGCGTAAACCCCAATGCAAAAATAGCCCAAACGCCGAAAATGAGCATCCAATAACCGAGCGCGATATATTTGATGATTTTCGCCAGGATATGCAACGTTTCACACTCGGTCTCGGCGCATCTCCCGACTCTAGATCGCCAGGCTGGATGGTTGTCAACTCCGAAGGAGACACATCATGCAGCGCGACGCGCACCGACTGATTGCGCAATATTTTCTCCACAAGGTTGCGCACCATCCGCCCGTTGCCCGAATGGGCCGTCGCCGTTTTGTGCAGCCATTCGATCTGCTCGCGCAACCCTTCTTTGGCCTCTTCGGTGATGTGGTACCCTTTGGCGCCGATCATGTTCAGCGCGATCTGATACAGCTCATCCGCGTTGTAATCCGGAAAATCGATCTGCAGCGGGAAGCGCGATTGCAAACCCGAGTTCGTCTTCAGAAAATCCGCCATCTCCTTCTTATAACCCGCCAGAATGACGGCGATCTCCCCGCGGTAGTCTTCGATGAGCTTCACCAGCGTATCGATCGCTTCCTTGCCGTAGCCCGCACCGTTGTCGGCCAGGGCGTACGCTTCGTCGATAAACAGCACGCCGTCCAGCGCTTCCATCACCTTCTCCGTCGTCTTGATCGCCGTCTGTCCGACGTACCCGGCCACCAGACCGCCGCGGTCCGTTTCTACCAGATGACCGCTCTTCAGCACCCCCATCTCCTTGAACATCGAAGCGATCAGCCGGGCGACCGTCGTCTTGCCGGTTCCCGGGTTTCCGGTGAATATCATGTTCAAGGTTTGCGTCGTATCAACCTGGATGCCCGCTTTCCGTCGCTTCTCGTTCGCGATCAGCATCTTGTATTGAGTACGGACAAATTCTTTCACGCTTTCCAGGCCGACGATGCCTGACATCGCCTGCTCCAGATCGAACGGTTCGCTCTTTTCAAACTTGAAGTCGCCGGGGATCAGCTCATCCAATGCGGCGGAAGCGTTCGGCGCGGCGCTCAATCGCCTGGACTGTTCCAAAATGGCGCCTTCGACGACATTGCGCACAAGCCTGCCGTTGCCGCTGTCATTTCTCCCCTTGATCCGCGGTCTTGATCGCGATCTGCACCATTTCCTGCGGAGTGTAATCGGGGAATTCGATCACATTCGGAAATCTCGACTTCAGCCCGCTGTTCATCTGCAGGAACTGCTCCATCTCATCCCGATATCCGGCTAAGATCACGACGAGATCGTCGCGATGGTCTTCCATCGCTTTCACCAGCGTGTCGATCGCCTCCAGCCCGAAGCTGTCATGTTTGTTGCGGCAAAGCGCATACGCTTCGTCGATGAACAATACGCCGCCGAGCGCCGACTTGACGACGTCCTGAACAAGCTTCGCGGTATGACCGACGTATTGGCCCACCAGATCGCTTCGGGTCACTTCGCGCAGCTGGCCGATGGACAACACGCCGAGCGCCTTCAAATATTTGGCGACGATGCGGGCGATTGTCGTCTTGCCCGTCCCGGGATTTCCGGTGAAAATCATGTGCATGGTGACGCTCGCCTTTTTCATCCCGGCGCTTTCGCGCATTTGCTGGATTTTCAGATTCCGCTCAAGACCGAGAACATATTCTTTCACGCTCTGGAGCCCGATGACGGCGTCGAGTTCCTTCTTGACTTCCTCCAGCAGGTCCGCGGGCTTCTTCGGCAGCCATTCGCGGAGCATAACCGCCGTGTCCCGGCTTCTTCCAAGGCCCCATATGATCGCCGGTTCCCCGTCGGCCAGGACCAGTCTTCCCGTCGTACGGGGCGGCACATAGTTGTGAAGGACGTACTCGGATATTCCGCGAAAAATCGTATCCTGGATGTAGTCCCGGATGCTGACGATGCCCGCCGCCGGAGAAACAAGCGCCTTGTAAAGATCGGACAGGAATAAAGACCGTTCGGAAACGGTCGGATACAACGACAGATCGACCTCGGCCACGCTTCCGTCTTCGAGCAGACCGTTCATCGACAGCACAGCGGCGGCCGTTTCGATGCACGTATGCCTGCCGGAACTGTCGGGGCCGAGAACAAGGATGGCGTTCTTCGGTTTGACGGGATCGGGTTTCGAGGCAAAAGGCCGTTTGAACGCAATCATCAGACGATCGAGAAAATTCCGCTGTCCGATGATGACGGACATTAATTGACTTTTAGCCAGTTCGAACTTCGGCCCGACATTCGCGTAAGTCATCTCCGGCTCGAACCCCGTATTCGACGCGAAAGGATTCGTGTTCGTCTGGTTGGTGCTCGTCCAGGCTCCGCTGCCGGAAGGCCAGCCGCCGCTGCCCGATGTCCAGGAGCCGCTTCCGAACGGCCAAGCGTTGCCGGATGACCTGGTGCTGCCGCCGGAAGACCAGGTGCTCGAACCAGTCGGCGCATTTCCCCCGGTGGTCGTGCTGGAATAGGTGTAACTGGTCCAGGATGTGTTCTGCCAACTGTAGGAATAAGATGTGGTATACTTCTGATCGATCTTGTCCGGGTTTACGAAGAACCCGTGCTTTTTGATCGACCGGATAATCTGGTATTCGGGAAACAGAAATTTAAGAATTTCCTTCCATTTCATAACTTGTACTCCTTGTTATCGTAATCTTCATTCTGGCGTAAAAAGCTGTCAAGATGTCCATTTAAGAGAATACGCGCTCGATCGGCGTTCGAAAAGTCCCGTATCCACAATTGCAGACAATCCCAACCTCCATATTCCATCCGTTTCGCTATCTTGATTTTCGTTCGGCATTCCGTATGAATCTTCCTTCATCGACAATTGCAGGGATATTTTTTACTTATTTCCTATTTCTAATACGCCGGAAAAGACCGTCGGATACGGAAAAAACGCCAAAAACACCGTCTTTTTCTGCAACGGGACGGATACATGCAAAACAAACGTGGAAGATGAACATGATGCCGAATGGTTGACACGATGCCGCAAATCGCATATGCTGGATGTAAGCAAGCACTTGCATTCAAGGTGGGAGAACATTGGATAGTCATCAACGAAGCACCGGCGACAAAATCCTGCTGGCCGCCATCGATCTCATGGCGGAAAAGGGGTACAACGGCACGACAACCAAGGAGATCGCAGCGCGTGCCGGCGTGAATGAGGTGACGCTGTTCCGGCATTTCGGCAGCAAACAGAAGCTGCTGGAAGCCGCGTTCGACCGGTTTCATTACGGAGAAGAAATGACGAAACTGTTCCGGGAACGGTTGACCGGGAATCTGCACGAAGACTTGCTCCTGATCAGCAGGACATATCACCGCATTATGAACCGGAACCGCAAACTGCTGGAAATCGCGCACAGAGAGGGGAATTCCCTGCCGGAGAACGTGCATGAACAAGCCATCAGGCATCCGCAGCAACTCAAACAGTTGCTGACCGACTACTTTGCCGCCATGGCGGAACGGGGGCAGATCATCCGATCCAGACCCGATCTGCTGGCTCTGTCCTTCATGTGGATGAACTACGGCGCGTTCATCAGCAAATTGAGCGAACAACCGAACTCCGGCTTCTCGCTGGATGATTTTATCGAAGAGAGCGTATCGGTGTTTGTCAGGGGGGTGACTCCCTAATTTTTTCGCCCGGAATGAAAGTATGTGCTTGCATGCATTCCAAGCGAAAGGAAGTGCCTTTGCCATGCATCATGACATTAACCATCCGCGTAAAACAACGGAATCGACGCTGATGCGGCTTCTGATGCTCACCACCACGCTGTCTTCGATGACGGCGCTCATGTTCAACATCGTGCTTCCGCGCGTCAGCGAAGAGTTTCAGCTCTCGTATGCGCAGGTCAGCTGGCTTTCCTCCGGCTATACGATCCTGTACGCGTTCGGAACCGTGACGTACGGCAAACTTGCCGACCGTTTCAAACTCAAAAATCTGCTGACATTCGGCCTCTCATTGTTCGCTTTCGGATCATTGATGGGGCTTCTCTCCTCCTCGTACTGGAGCGCGCTTGCGGGAAGGCTGATCCAGTCCGTCGGGGCGGCCTGCGTGCCCGCATTGGCGATGATCATCCCGACGCGTTACGTTGCAACGGAGCGAAGGGGACGGGCGCTCGGGATGACCGCCGCCGGTGTTGCGCTGGGCGGCGCCCTGGCCCCCGTCGTTTCCGCGCTGACGATGAGCGTCGCCCATTGGCGATGGCTGTTCGTTCCGCCGCTGCTCCTTCTGTTCACGCTGCCCTTTTACCGCCGATACCTGATCGAGGATTCCAAAGAAACGCAGGCCAATCCGGAAACGTTCGATTGGCTGGGCGGGGGACTGCTGGCCGCAGCGGTGGCCTTGTTTCTGCTGGGCGTAACCGGACAAAGCGCCGGACTGATCCTGGCGGGGCTACTCGCGCTGGCGCTGTTCGCCGTTCGCATTCGCGTCGCGGAACAACCGTTCATCCGGCCTGCGCTGTTTCGAAACAAAGGATACGCAAACGCGCTCTCGATCGCGTTTCTCATCCATGCCGTCGGCATATCCTTGCATTTTCTCACGCCGAAACTTTTGGCCGAAGTGCATCATCTGGATGCCGATTTGATCGGGTTCGCCATGGCTCCTGCGGCGCTGGCCTCTTCCATATTGGGAAGGAAAGGGGGGAAGCTGGCGGACCTGAAAGGCAACACGTTTCTGTATCGCTGGGCTTCCGGCTCCCTGATCGCCTGTTTTCTCCTTCTCTCGAGTTTCGCCGGCGTTTCCCCGCTCCTGGTATCCGCTTTTCTGATCTTCGGCAACGTCGGTCAAACCTTGATCGGCATCGCCATATCCAACACCGTCTCCCGAACCTTGCCCAAAGATCAGGTCGGCGTGGGCATGGGGCTGTTCACGATGCTCAATTTCATCGCACAAGGCGTCGCCGTCGGTGTTTACGGCATGTTGGCGGAATACGACGCCGCCATGAGCTGGAATCCGATACATTCCGGCCAAAGCGGCGCGCTGTACAGCAACATCTATGTGATCCTTGCGGCCATGCACGCGGGCATCCTGTTCTGCTGGTCGGTCCGGTTTAGAGAGCGGCCGCATGCGGTCGGAGATGCCTGAAACGATTGACGATCATGCAAAAAGGCAGCTGCGGTTCCGACGATCGCATGACAAGCGTCCTTTACCCGCAGTCTGCCTTTCCGTCAGTTTTGCGTTGCATGCGCCTTAGCGGTCGGCGCGACAGGATGCCAGAACGTGATGCAAGCCTCCCCTGCGCCGGAATTATACGCCTGCACCGACCCGCCCAGTTTCTCCGTGAGCTGCTTGACAATATAGAGACCGAGTCCGGAATGATGGCCTTTGCCGCCGCGCGACTCCTCGCCCCGGTAAAATCGTTTGAACATATGCTCCAGATCTTTTCCGGTAAACTCCGGACCCGAGTTGGCGATTTCGTAGGTCGCCCGGTCGGTGCCGACGTTCGCCGATATCCGGATATGCCCGCCCTCCGGCGTGTGCTCCAGACTGTTCGTCACGATGTTGTCGAGGATGCGCTCCACCTTGTCGGCGTCAAACTGAACCGGCGCGTCGGACGTTCCCTGAATATCGGTCACGATGCGAATCCCCTTCCGCTTCGCCAGCAGCTCATAATAGGACACCTTCTGCCGAATGAACGAAGCGATGTGAACCGTAACGGGCATAAGGTCCGGGCCGGAGTTCTCCAGATCGGAGACATACTGCATCTGCCGGACGAGTGCGGAGCTTTTCTCCGCGTTTTCCTTGATAATGCGCAAATACTTGACGGTTTTCTCCGAAGCATTCCGTTCCGCATCATCCATCAAAGCCTCGGAATACGCAAGGATGAGCGAAAGCGGCGTCTTCAGGTCATGCGCCAACGCTTCGGTCATGTTCCTCCGTTCGTCCTCCATTCTCCACTGTGCGGCAAGGGAACGCTGCAATTCATGCTTCATATCGGAGAAAGCGGCGCAAAGTTGCCCCAATTCGTTATTCGACCGATAGGACAGTTCAAAATCGAGATTCCTGTTTTTGATCTGATGAGCGGCTTCCATCAGCATGTTCAAAGGTTCGTTCACATGGGCCGCAAATCGCTTGGAAAACAGAAACATGAATAACACCAGATAGAAAAACGGCGTAACGACCACCAGCAAAAACAGCACGATGATCCAGAACCGTCCGCCGCCGTTGGCCGGAGAAACCTGCAACTTATAGGCCAACAGTGCCGTCCCGACATGATCATCCCGCTCGTTCAGAATCGGAACGGCGCGAACATACTTGTCCCGAAAAGGAAACACGGTGTTCAACCGCCGGTACAGTTCCTCCCGGTTCGGAATGATCGTGCCGGTCAAGGAACCGTACACCGGATTCCCCTGCCCGTCCAGCAATTGATAATCGATCCCTTCCAGCGGGATGACCCGCTCCAGCTCTTCCCGCGCACCCGCTTCCAGCAATGCGGCGCCCTTCGATCGAATGTACGATTCGATGTCCGGCAGCTTGGCTTCATAATAATTGGCCGGGTATATGCTCCTGAACTCCAGCATGCTGAAAAGGATGATGACGACGACGTATGTCAGGATCGTGGCCAGCAGGCTCGCCACGAGAACCGACACGATCGAGATGCGGAACAGAGACTTCAAGGACCTGTCTTTCATGACCATCGCACCGTTTTCGCCGTCAGAATTTGTTCCACTTGTATCCGATCCCCCATACCGTTGTGATGTACTCCGTCTCCGGATCGACGGCCGCAATCTTGGCGCGGATTTTCTTCACATGCTCCACGACCGTCGATGAATCGCCTTCCGCGTCGTATCCCCATATTTTCTCATAGATCTGTTCCCGGGAGAACACCTGCCCGCTGTGCACCGCAAGCAGTTCGATAATGTCGTATTCTCTCCGCGTCAGCGGAATCGATTGTCCGCCGGCTGTCAGCGACCGTTCTTTCAAATCGAGTCCCAATTTTCCGAAAAACAGCTTCGAGCGCTTATGTTCCGCATTCAAGTATTGGGCGCGCTGTTCCCGCCGCAGATTGGCTTCGATCCTCGCCAGCAGTTCGCGCAACCCGAAAGGCTTGACCACATAATCATCGCCGCCCAACGTGAAACCCTTGACCCGATCTGTCTCAGACTGCTTGGCGCTCAGGAAAATGATCGGGCACAGCACGCGGTCGCGGATCGCCCGGCATACTTCGAACCCGTTCATGGACGGCATCATGATGTCGAGTATGATCAGATCCGGCTGCTGTCTCATCGCCAGTTTGACCCCTTCCTCCCCGTCATGCGCCGTCAACACCTCATGTCCTCTCGCCTCCAGTTCATCCTTCAGCAAGGTGACGAGATCTTCTTCGTCGTCGATAATCAAGATGCTGCTCATCCGGTCACCCCATCTCCGTTTTTTCTGCTTGCGCCGTTCACCAGCGCCGTTTCCTGCCGTTCTTCGTCATTCAACATGCGGCTGCGTGCTTTGAAAACTGCGGCTTGATATGCTGCCCTGACATGCAGCATGAACCTGTTCGTCCGGCGCCGCCTCGCCGTCCGTGATTTCGCCTTTCTCCCGCTCCGAAGCAGTTGCATGTTTGCTTTGCCGCTCCGGAGCCGGTTCCGGCTTGCCGTGCTTGATCGGTGCGCTTGCGGCCGCCCTTCTCGCCGAGGCTGATACGGCGGCCGTTCATTCTTCCCGTTTGCGGCCTTCCCATCGTTGAAACCATAGCAGACTGAGAACCGTGACGACCGCAAATAGCGAGCAGGCATACAGAAGACCCTTCGGAAGATCGACCGAAGCAAGCGGATGCATGGCCAGCCGTACGGGCCACGCCCAAGGAACCGCTCCCCAGATTCCGTCGCCGACGCTTGTGACGCCGATGATCGCGGCCGTCAGAAAACCGGCTCCTCCCACACCGACACTGGCGCCGAACCCGAAGGCGAAGCCCAGCCAAAGATGACATGCCCCGAGCGCCATCGAGCCCGCCGCTGAAAGAAGTGCTCCTACATAAAAAACCTCCGCATGTATGTTTTCGACACCCATTCCGAATTTCATGCCGAGCACGACAATTGTTGCCGACACCAGCGGGCTGCCGAACGCCACGCCGATGAGCAGCAACAGTTTGCTCCCATAGATGCGGATGCGCGCCGACGGGATGCCGAGCAGTACGCGGAAGCCGCCCGCCTGTTCTTCCTGCAAACCCATGAGTCCGGTGAGCAGCCCGTATATAAGCGGCAGGAACACGCACCACGCCTCAAAGAACGCTTCATAAACCTTAGATGGAAGTTCGGGTGTTACGCGGAATGTTGAAAAATACCATAAAAGCGTCAGCGCATAACCGACGGGCAAAGCGAAGACCACCCAGCGAATCGGCGTGCGCCGGGTTTTCAGCCAATCCGCCCGAATCAGCCGCCATATGTCCATCGTTACCGCACCTCTCTTTTCGCAAACCAGCAAGCCGTCAGCAATGACGTAACGACCAGGAACAGGAACGACGCCGCGATTCCTTCGGGAATAACGGAGGAATCCAGCAGCAGGTCTCCCTCGTGCAGCATGACACCGTTCGGATGCACCCCGACCATCGGGGACATCATCCGGGTAGGCCAACTCCACGGAATGAAGAGCCAGTATGGCTGATCGGCGGAGAGCACTCCGATCAACATGGCGGGAATGCCCGAGAGAAGTCCGCCGAACACGCCGAAGCGCGCCGCCGCAAACAGATGAAACGGCACCAGGCTGAATGCGGCGAACCAAACCAGCAAACTCGCCGCGACGATTTTCGCAATCGGAACGTCACCGCTCGACGTCCACCATCCGACGGCCGACACGACGACGATCAGCACAACGGTCGACATCAGCAGCAGGATGCCGATGGCCGCAATCTTGCCGAGCCACAGCTTGATCAGGCTGATATTGTTGGAGTAGATGCCGCGGTAGTTTCCCGCTTTTCTCTCGCGATATTCCGCCAGAGCGCACAGCAGCGCAACCCCCAGCGGAACGAACAGAACGGGCCACCAGTTGAACACCATGCCGAGCAGCAGATCCCACGGCATCTTCGTCTGATCGGGCAGGTAGATGCGGATCACGGCGCCGTACAGGGCGAAGAAGAGCGGAGCCGCCAGCGCCAGCTTCTTGGCGAAACTGCGCCTCGTTTTGAGCATTTCGGAAACGATCATCGTTCTCATCCCGCCGTCACTCCTTTCTCTTCCTGAACGACCCGCATAAACAGCGATTCCAGATCGACGTTCTCGTCGAGCCGGTCTTGATACCGCAACCTGCCTCCGGCCAAAATGCCGATATCGTCCGCCACCTGCGCAACCTCCGTCAGCGTATGGCTGGACAACAGCACCGTGATGCCCTGTGAAGGGAATGAACGGATCAACTTGCGGAATTCCTGGATGCCGACCGGATCCAATCCGTTCGTCGGTTCGTCGAGAATGAGAAGGCTCGGACGTTTGAGCAGGGCGATGGCGATGCCGAGCCGCTGTTTCATCCCCAGCGAAAATTGCGAGCACCGTTTCTTGCCGGTATGGGTGAGATCCACCGTCTCGAGCACCTCATCGATGCGCCGCTCGGGCAATCCCAGCATCAGCGTGTGCACCTTCAAATTTTCCCGCGCGGTCAGATTGCCGTACAGAGCGGGCGTCTCGATCAGCGCGCCGATCTGTTCGAGGCTTCTCCGGCTCCACGCCTGTCCCTCGAAATACATTTCGCCTCCGGTCGGGCGCAGCAGTCCCGAGATCATCTTGAGCAATGTCGTTTTGCCCGCACCGTTGGGACCGAGCAATCCGTAGACCGTTCCTTTCCGCACTTGTAACGAAACCTCCCGTACGACCTTCTGCCTATGAAATTGTTTAACCAGACGATCGGTGCGCAAAATGTACGCTTGCTGTGTATCCATCTGTTCATCTTCCTCTCCGCTTTCGTTCGTTTCGTTTCTGGGAACAGCTTAACAGGCAAAAATAAAGAATCCATAAAGATCGGATGAATGAACGAAGGGAATCAGCCATACTGCGCGAGAATCCGCCGAACGATTCGCAGACGGGCTAACCGCCCTATGCCGGTACCAGATGTACAACCTGCACGACATCACCGCGAGCCGGTCGGCATCGGCCATACCGTTTAACCCGACCGACTTCGAGACGCTTGGTATCGCCTGACAATACCGTTTAACCGGACCGATTTCGAGACGCACCGGCCATCGTTGAAGAAGGAAACAGCATATCCCGTGTGGAAAAACATTGCAGCGGTCGTTCCGCGTTTGACCGAACCGTCAGATTGACACCATCCAGAGTAAGCGCTATCATGGGTTTGTGTTCAAACGACTCTGGCGACGAATTCAAGCTACAACAAAACAATGATCGGAGGGTTCCCATGATGAAGCAGGCCAAAGTTACCGTTCATCCGTCGTACAAGATCGGCCGGGTGGAAAAGCGCTTGTTCGGCGCGTTCCTGGAACCGATCGGCAATTGGGTCTACGGCGGCATTTACAGCCCTAACCACCCGTCGGCCGACGACAAAGGATTCCGCAAGGACATCCTCGAAGCCGTCAAGGAATTTGACCTCCCCGCCGTGCGTCTGCCCGGCGGCAACTGGGTATCGGGCTGGGACTGGAAAAATTCCATCGGACCGGTCGAAAACCGCAAGGCGCAGCTGGATCTGGCATGGTTCCAGGTTGAACCGAACCTTGTCGGCCACGACGAATATATCGAGTGGACGAAGCGCGCGAACACGGAGCCGATGTACACGATCAACCTCGGCACGGAGGGATTGAAGAGCGCGGCGCAATTGGTGGAATATTCGGTTCATCCGGGCGGTACGTATTGGTCCGATCTGCGCAGGAAGCACGGCTACCCCGATCCGCATCCGGTAAAAACTTGGTACCTCGGGAACGAAATGGACGGGCACTGGCAAATCGGCTCCTGGGAGAAAAATCCCGTCGGATTCGGCATTCTCACTCATGAAGTCTCCAAAGTGATCAAATGGATCGATAATAAGGCGGAGACGGTGTTCTCCGGCACGTCGGACCATCACAAGCATTTCCCCGAATGGGAGATGGCGGCGCTCGAACAGTGCTACGAATCCGTCGATTACGTATCCTTGCATCACTATCACACCGCGCCCGAAGGCGACATCGCCAACTATCTCAACGTTTCTTCCATTTTCGAAGAGTACATCAATACGACCATCTCCATCTGCGACTACATCCAGACCAAGTTGCGCACGCCCAAGAAAATGTACATCTCCTTCGACGAATACGGCGTGAGCTTCGGCAGACCGGTTGAAATCCCCTTCGGCCGCAGAGGATGGCACGACGTCAGCAAGAGCTACTTCCAGTTCGCTCCGCGCGAGAACGTGTTCAGACAGCATGATCTGACGAAATTGGAGAATCCGGGAGGAGCAAGGCGGTTCCCTTCGTATCAAATGCTGAGCGCCCTCGGCATGTCGTCGGTGCTGCTGACGTTTTTGCGCCACGCCGACCGCATCAAGATCGCCTGCATGACGGGAGGACTCCGCGGCGCCATCGCGTTCGACGGCATGCATGTATGGAAGAACGCAACCTATTATCCGTATTATCAGCTGAACAAATGGGCGCGCGACGGCATGTCGATCCTGCCTGTCGTCGACGGTCCGACCTTCAATACGGAGCAATACGCCCTGTCCGGTTCCGTGCAATCCTACGCCTATGAAAACGTACAGGCGATCGAAGCCGCCGCCGTACACCATGAAGATCGAGAGGAAGCGTTCATCTTCCTGATCAACCGCGCGGTGGAAGACGACATCGAAGTGGATCTCGACGTCAGAGGCTTCGAAGGCTACAAACTCGTCGAACATATCGAGATGTACACGGACGACCTGAACAAGGGCAATTCCTACGACCAGCCGGATGTCATCAAGCCGACTGTCAACACCGCTACGCGGATGGAAAACGGCAAGGTCAAGGCCGTCACGAAAAAATTGTCCTGGAACGTCATCCGCCTGGCCAAAAACGTCCAGTCGTAATCCGACACTCCGGACATTAAGCGCATAACCGCGCAAACAACAGACAGACCGCATCGATTTCCGAATGATATTCTCCTCTTAAAGCCGAAACCTGACTTGATGATCAGCGGGACTCGTTCAAGATGACCCGAATCCGAAATGGAACCATCAAGTCGGCATTGGAGGAGAACCTATTGCCGGATGATGCGGTCTGTTTTTTTTGATCGTATGAATGATATTAAGGAAAGTTCCATTCGATCTCGTAAGATGAAAATGACGTCCCAACTCCCATAAGAACGTTATCCGCCCCCGTATGAAGGAAATGACGTCCGGTCTCTTATGAGGTTCGGTTCCGATCACGCCTGTTCTTCTTCGTCTTCCCGGAACAGATCGTCCAGCACCTTTTCCGTCCGATTGAGAAACGATTTGGTGATCTGATAATGATCCGTCTCCTCATAATCGACGCTCGCGATGGGGATCGTGTCGAAGCTGAATATTCTCGCATTCGGGTATCCGAGCAAAATGGGAGAATGCGTCGCTATGATGAACTGGGCGTTTCCGTTGCGCACCAGCTGATGAATGATGCGCAAAAAAGCGAGCTGCCGGGCCGGAGACAACGAAGCCTCGGGCTCGTCCAGCAGATAGATGCCTTTGCCCTTAAACCGGTTCAGAAACAGGGACAAAAAAGCTTCCCCATGGGACTGCTCATGCAGCGACTTCCCGCCGTAGGCCTCATACTGAAACGAAGGATCTTCTCGCGCCAATTGATCGAGATAAGATGCAAAATGATAAAAACTTTCCGCTCTCAAGAAAAACCCGCGCGTGACCTTCGGAAGCCAGGACAGACGGATGTAATCGCCCAAGGCGGCATGGGATGCTTCCAGCTCGTAAGCCTCGCTTCGTCCGCCGCTCGCCGTGTTGAATCCGCACTGATACGCGATCGCCTCCAGCAGCGTCGATTTGCCCGAACCGTTCTCGCCGATAAAAAACGTGACGGGACGGTCAAACTGCAGCGTCTCCAGTTCTCTGATCGCCGGTACGGTGAACGGAAATGTATGCATATCGGGAATTTTCTCTTTCAGCAAGGTAACGCTTCGCAAAAACAAAGTCCATCACGCTCCAAAAATCTGTTGCCGACATATTGCTGTTCGACGGCTTCGTCCTATCATGATGAAGACGCGCCCGAGCCGAGACATGTCTGAATAATCGCATCCGCCGCCTGTTGAGGAGAGATATTCGTCACATCGACTTTACACGTACTCAAAGCATGATATAACGGCAATCGTTCCGCGCTTCTGTCGAAAATGTCGGCCGTACGTATCCCCGCTTCCACATCCTTCATCAAACGCGAGCGCAGCGCATGTTCCTCACATACCAGCGATACGAGATGCACCCTGCAACCGGCCGTATCCAGACGTCCGACGATTTCATCGATGATCGCCTGCTCATGCATAACCCAGCAAAAAACGATATGCTCAAAAGCGGAGCAGCGGATAAAATTGTTCAACAGAAAGCAAATATTGTCCATCACCATTCGCTTCGTTTCCTCGGTTACTTGGAACGGATGCATGTCCCAGCACCAATCTCCGTCAAGAAACACGCTGTTGTTCAATTTCCGCTTCAGCACTTGGCATGTTGTCGTCTTTCCGACCCCCATCGTGCCGCCGATCAGCATCACATTTTTCATAACCCCGGCTCCTTCATTTTCAGTTCCATTATTTTTCATCAATGCACCGTGCCGACTCCATTCGTCATACTTGAGACGGCTCATGTAGAAAAGACCTCGATTCCTTCCGTTGGTTATGTTCCGGAGCTTGATAAATCCTTTCGTTCAATCTGTCTGTTTCCGCCGGTTCATTCCCCGTCAGCTTCCTTGTATGCGGACAATCGTTCCTCCAAAGTGCCGGTGTGCAGTTCAAAAAGGTTGTTGTCAAAGTCGTAAAAATAAATGGAGTACCCTTCTCCTTTAATCCTCGGCCGGGGAGGTTTCATGTCCAGTTTCCATGCCTTTATCTTGCTGAGATACTGACCTTCATCTTCTTCTCTGATCTTGAAGGCCACATGGTGGTATGTTCTGTTGACGATCTCCCGGCTCTCCATCACCGCGATCCACAACCCGCCGATGAGAATAAATCTTTCTCTCGACAGGGAATGCGTCTTTTCCCCGCTGTCATACACGACCTCGGCGTCAAACAAATCTTGATACAGTTCCGTCGTCCTGTCCAAATCTTTCACCACAAATGTGATGTGGCTGATCTGTTCGATCATACTATTCCCTCCACCGGATCGAGTAAGTGGTTCGATCAATATTGTATCAAAAGAAAATTATCATTTTACTCTTATTACACGCAGCTTTTTTCAATTCTGTTACTAGAGATCGTAATTTTCATTTTCGCTCAATTACCTTCAATACAAAGAGTCTGAATCCACTCATGCAGAATTCAGACTCATACTTTTTTCTTACAAAGATTGAAAAAATGATATGGTATTCCTACGCAACACAAATTTTTATTCTCGAGTAGCTGCTACTTGGTCAGTTTCAACTACAATTGCATCATCTTCAACATCCTTTTGAATATTCCCCATCATCATTTCAAAGTGCGACTGATGATTTGTGTTTATAAATATTTTTCTAAATACAGTAAAATACTTTTGAATTAGTTCCTGATTGCTATCAACAAATAGATCATCATAAATATGATGGGATCCATCATTAGCCCAAGAAAGCAACGTATGACATACGATTTTTTCGTCTTCTGGAAAACTGTCAATAATTTTGTAAATGTCAATGTTTCCAAAAAACTTAAAATAATTCTCAAGTATTCTTCGCATTATATTGGGTGACGTAATCGAATTTTGATTTTCTTTTAATTCTTTCCACAGCAACTCATATGAATTCTTTATGGGATTCTCATTGTATTCTTGTATATATGAAACATCATTAGTTTTCCGTAATATCCAAAATGCCCCATCATCTAATTTATTATTCCCTTTATTAAAAGTTATCTCTTTATGAAAATATACATTATGTGTTAATATAATCCCGAATTTCGAAAGTGCATATCATCAATGAATCGGAACACTCGACAACTGGAAATGAATTGATGTGATGGAAAGTGAATTTGTGAAAATAAGTCTGCCTATCCCATTTTTGGATATACGATCCCCCTCCCCACAGAACGCGGGCTGAACTGTTTCCATGTCATTTTTTGGTGCTTCTCACGTGATTTGTGCCACCCGGGTCTCCATACGTTTCCAGACGTGTTGTTTGTTGAAGCTTTCGGCGATTCTCAAAA
>Ga0310828_1000925_pt1 | contig 21807 bp, 21 predicted proteins | sample WT_ome_3_FD_202242 | JGI IMG/M metagenome (GOLD analysis project Ga0310828, IMG submission 202242) | Sorghum-adapted microbial communities enriched on wild type (WT) sorghum from Joint BioEnergy Institute, Emeryville, California, United... ... | reverse complement strand
ACCGAGCTGCTGCGTCTGGTCGGCGGCGCGGCGGCGGGCACCCGCGAGCTGCTGTCCGGGCTGCGGGTGGACGCCGCGCGGATGCGGGAAAATCTCGCCGCCACCGGCGAGCTGCTCATGTCCGAAAGCGTCGCGGCCCGGCTCGCCGGGGATCTCGGCCGCACCGAGGCGCAGCGACTGGTCCGGGACGCCATCGCCGGCGGACAGTCGCTGCGTTCGCTCCTGGCGGCCAACACCCGGCTCAGCGCCGAGGAGATAGCCGGTGCGCTGGATCCCGCCGGGTACCTGGGATCCGCCGGGGAGTTGGTGGATCGGGCACTGGCCGCGCACCGGAGCTGCGGATGACGCCGCACCACGTGCTGACCGGGCCGGCCGACGCGCCGGTACTGGTGCTGGGCAACTCACTAGGTACCACCCTGTCCATGTGGGACGGGGTGGCCGCCGCGCTGGGCGGGCGGTTCCGGCTGCTGCGCTTCGACCACCGTGGCCACGGCGGCTCGGCGGTACTCCCCGGTCCGTACCGGATCGAAGACCTCGGCCGCGACCTGCTCGCGCTGCTGGACACCCTCGGGCTGGAGCGGGTCAACTACTGCGGACTCTCGCTCGGCGGCATGGTCGGCATGTGGCTGGCCGCGCACGCGCCCGAGCGGGTGGACCGGCTGGCGCTGTGCTGCACCTCCGCCTGGCTCCCGCCGGCCAGCGGATGGCTCGACCGGGCGGCCCGGGTCCGCGCAGACGGATGCGCGGCGGTCGCCGACACGGTCCTGGGCCGGTGGTTCAGCGCGGACTGGGCGGCCAGCCACCCGGCCGAGGTCGAGCGGGCGCGGGCCATGCTGGCCAGCGTCCCGCCCGAGGGGTACGCCGGCTGCTGCGAGGCCATCGCCAGCATGGACCTGCGGGACGACCTGCCCGCGATCGCGGCCGACACGCTCGTCGTGGCCGGCGGCGAGGACGTGGCGACCCCGCCGTCGCACGGCGAGGCGATCGCCGCCGCGGTGCCGCGCGCCCGTCTGGTCGTACTCCCGAAGGTCGCGCACCTTTCCGCGGTGGAGGACCCGGACGCGGTGGCCGAGCTGTTGCTGGAGCATTTCAAGGAGGCCCGTACATGACAGCCGCAGCGTTCGACCGGGGCATGCAGGTGCGCCGCGCAGTCCTCGGCGACGCGCACGTGGACGCCGCGCAGGCCGGCGCGGACGAGTTCACCGCCGACTTCCAGGACTTCATCACCCGGTACGCCTGGGGCGAGGTGTGGGCGCGGCCGGGCCTGGACCGGCGTACCCGCAGCTGCATCACGCTGGCCCTGTTGGCCGCCCTGCACTGCGAGAACGAACTGCCGATGCACGTACGGGCCGCGCTGCGCAACGGGCTCACGCCGGACGAGATCAAGGAGGTGCTGCTGCAGGTGGCCGTGTACGCCGGTGTGCCCGCGGCGAACAGCGCCTTCGCGATCGCCCAGAAGGTGCTGGCTACCTAGGCTGCCAGGCGTCGGGTCGGGTGGTCAGCCGCCGGACGTGCGCGGGCATCTTGCCGCTGAGCATGTCGGCGAGGCTGACCTCGTCCACCACCTCCCGCACCGCCGCGCGTACCGCGACCCAGAGCCGGGGCAGGTTCTCCGCGGCACCCTCGTACTGCGTCTCCTCGGGCCGCATGCCGCGCACCGCGGCGAGTGGACCGTCCACCGCGCGCAAAATCGAGCCGATGCTGACCTCGCGCGGCGGCCGGCTGAGCGTGTAGCCCCCCTCCGCACCCCGCTGCGCCCGGACCAGCCCGGCGCGCCGCAGGTCGGCGAGGATCGCCTCGAGGAACTTGCGGGGCATGTCCTGCTGCTGGGCGACCGTCTGGGCGGACATCACCGACGGGTAGACCTGCGCGAGGCTCAACGCCGCCCGCACCGCGTACTCACCTCGAGCCGATATCTGCACGCCTACATCATGCCGTTACCGGCCCTCGCAGCGGCCGCCGGGCTTCGGGCGCTCGTTGCCGTGCGTTCGTTGCCGGGGGCTCGCTTCCGGGCGCTTGTGCCAGGGCGCTCGTTTCCCGGCGTGGTGGTCTCACTCCCGAGCGCTGATCCGGAAAGACCCGGGGGAGAGCCCGACCTCGCGGGCGAAGAACCGGCCGAAGTTCGTCGGCTCCGGGAAGCCCAGCCGGTATCCGATCTCCGCGACCGGCTCGTCGGTGTAGGCCAGCAGTCGCTTGGCCTCCAGCGCCACCCGGTCGTCGATCAGCTGTTTGGCGCTGCGCCCGGTCGCGGCCAGGCTGGCCCGGGTCAGCGTACGGACCGAGCAGCCCAGCCGGGCGGCGTACTCCTCGACCCGCCGGGTGTCCGCGAACGAGCGCTCCACCTCGCGCCGGAACCGCAGGAACGCCGCTGCCTCCGCGGCCCCGTCGAGCGTGCTCGCCGCCGCCGGGTTTCCCTCCTGGGGAAGCAGCATCGCCACCCGCAGGATGAGGACGGCGAGCTGGTGGCGCAAGAGTTCCTCGCCGAGGCCGCTACCCGAATGCCGTTCGCAGTCCACCCCCAGCTGGGTCACCTCGTTGATGACCGCGTCCTCGTCCTCGCCGGCGAGCTGGCACCAGACCGGGCCGAACGGGTCCTCGACCAGTGCGGCGGCGGTGCGCAGCGGGGGCAGGAAGCCCGGCGCCCAGCGGACCAGTGCCGCGTCGAAGCCCGGCTCCGCCCCGTACCGGATGACCTGGCCGGGGCGTGCCCAGACCAGCGTGCCTGGACGGCACCGGTACCGGATGAAGTCCACCGTCTGGCTGCCGTGCCCAACGGTGACCAGCATGAGCAGGTGGTGATCCAGCCGGTGTGGCTGTCGCAGGCTTGCCAGCGGCACTCGCTCGGCCAGTTCGGCGAGGGTCAGTGCCTGCACGTTGGTGGGCCCGGCCGCCGTTGGCGCGGGCCGGGTCTGCACGCTCACCGGCGATGCCGCCGGACCGTAACCGACCATCTCGATGCGACGGTAACTGGGACCGGGCCCGCATGCACGCGATACCGCGAGTGTCGTCCGAACTGGCAGCGTGCCGTTGTCCGGTTGGCCGTTCGATCGACGAGCATCGTTGACCCTAGCTGCCGGCGGGCGATAAGATCCCCCGGTCTGGATCGGGAGCCGGACTACTCGGGTAGGTCACACGGATCCAGGGCGCCAAGGGCAGGTTGCGGCCGATGCGCCAGCGCGGCCCGCGCCCCGGCGCCTCCACCGAAGTCCTTGGATCAGCGGCAGTCCTTTGATCAGCGGCCGGCGAGCAGCCGGTTCACCGCCGCGTCGACATCCAGGTGCTCGCTCTCCCGGCCGCGAGGCACCACGACGTACGTCCGCCGCAGGAACCTGACCAGGACGCTGCGCGGCACCTCGAACAGCGCGTTGCCGTCGGGGGAGGACAGCGCGAGCGCGACGAAGTCGCCCTTCGGGGTGGCCCACGGCCACACCCGCACGTCGCCGATGCCGGCCGGCTCAGCCAGCCCGGCGACCAGCAGTTCCCGGGCGAACGACCAGCTGACCTCCTCGCCGCCGGCGGTCTCCGCGTGGAACAGCACGTAGACCGCGTACGGGTCGGCTGGGTCGTAGCGGAGGCTGGCGCGCACCGGCAGCGCGGTCGCGTCCGGCGCAACCAGCCGCAGCGACGTCTCGACCTCGACGGTCGTCGGTCGGATCACACTCATGACGTACTCCCCCCGGCACCGCTTTGGGACTTGATCGCCCCGCCCTTTCCATATTCGGGCGCCACTCCCCGCCACGCTTCGCCCTAGGCTGATCTCACCCAGTAGTGGGAATCTCACCCGGTCGGGCGAAGGCGAGGCTGAGAAAGCTACCCGTATGTAGGGTTCCTGCGTTAGATGTCTAGTTTTGTATGGGTACTCGGCCTTGCTCGGCGCCGGCTTGCCATTCAGACGTCGACCCAATCCGGTAACGTCCGGTAGTCCGGCTGAGTGACGGGCAATGCGACACGGGAAGCGAAAATCGATGATGGACTCGTCTTCGACGCCGCCACCAACGGCTCCATCGCGGGACAAACCCGACACCTCCGGCGTCTCCGGCACCTCGGTGGACCAGCCACTGTCGCGGCTGTCCCGTTGGCGTACCCGGATTGTGGCCACTTACCAGCTGATACGTGCCAACCCCACGGGGCGGATCACACTCAAGATCGTCGTCGGCATCGTCGGCCTGGCGGTCGTCGCGCTGGGCCTGGTGCTGGTGCCGCTGCCCGGCCCCGGCTGGCTGATCGTGATTCTCGGCTTGAGCATCTGGGCGATCGAGTACGCCTGGGCCCGGCACCTGCTGATGTTCACCCGCCGGCAGCTGCAGCGCTGGACGCGGTGGATCGGCGACCAGTCCTGGCCGGTCCGGATCGCTGTCGGCCTGTTCGGCCTGGTGTTCGTCTCGGTGGTGGTCTGGGCCTCGCTGAAGTTCAGCCTCGGCATCGACGTGGTCCGGACGATCCTCGACTACCTGGCGACGCACTGACATGCCAGGTGCGCGTTGCCGGCCCGATCAGGTACAGTCGTGTCCCGTTGCGGGCGATTAGCTCAGCGGGAGAGCGCTTCGTTCACACCGAAGAGGTCACTGGTTCGATCCCAGTATCGCCCACGCCTATTTCCGCAGCTCAGAGGCCATTTCCCATCGATGGAGGTGGCCCTTCGTTGTGCCGTACGGCAGCGAAGTGCAGCAGCGTGCCTCAGCCATCGAGGCTGTCTCCCAGCCGCTTGAGCGCCTCGCGGGGTGGCCTCGCTGGAGACCTGTGTGTGTAGATCTCCATCTGATCGAGAACTGGGCGTGACGCAGGATCTGCATTGCCACCCGAGGGTGGACGTCCACCGGTGTGGCCGGGTGCCGTTGGGTCAAGGAGCAGTGCTTGGTCCTGGTACTCAAAGTGCCACTGGCTAGCCTGTCGGTCAGCGGAGAACGCCCCTTGGGCTCCCGGGTGCCGGCCATCGCACTCGGCATTCGACGCATGCGGCGCCGTCGGTGACCTCCAGCGCAGCCGGCGGGCTTCGCATCGCCTCCTCACACAATGTCATGGACCAAGCCCGAGGATTCCGGTGTGCGGGAGCTGTGCGTCTGCGCTCCGTCCGTGCCGGGCCGCGGGGGACCGCCGGCGTTGCCCGCTCGCTGTAGGGTGCAGCCGACCAAGCAGGAGCGGCGCGTAGGTGAGGCGACAAACAGGATGGTCGTGCATGGAACAGGAGGCAACGGCACGTCGGCAGCCCGGCGGGCACCGGCGCACCTCGTGGTCGCGGCTGTTGGTATCGCGGTGGTCGTGGCCATCGGCTGCTACGGGTACCACCGGTCCACCACACCGGACGCCGACCGGGTCCGCACGGCCGCTGACAACGCCGCCTACGAACTGGAGCGTACGCCGATCAGAGGACTGGGCGTCTACTCCTACGATGTTCGCGAGGCTCTCTATCAGGGCAACCGCGGCGGCCGGTACGGCAACGTGGCCAGCTACCTCCAGGTGGAAGACGTTGGCCGTTCCGGCGACACCAGGTACTTCGAAATCACCAACGACGACGGTGACAATCCGGTCTGCCTCGCGGTGACCGTGACTATCCATCTGTTGGATTCCGCCCCGTCGTTTCCCGGTACGTCGGTGACGGACGGGCGCTGCCTGATCCCGTCGCCGTCGTCCTCTGTGACGCCGTCCTCGTCGCCGTCTGGTTCGCGCGTCCGCTGACCGGCGGAGTCACCCGGTGACCGGCGGGTCTGTGCGCGAGCCGGGCGCCCGATCACGCCTACCCCTCCCACCTGCACGAGAGCTGGTGCGCGCGGCTTCGGTACCCCGATTCCGATCGCTGGTGCACGGACTTTCGGTGGGTGCCAGCGGTGCGAGGTCCCGGCTGTCCTTCGCGTAGTCGGTGCTCGCGTTCCGATCCAGCCGACTGAGCGTGCTGATCTGCGCCTACGTCAGGCGCAACAAGATCAAGTACGCCGCGGTCATGCCGCCGACGTTGCCCGCAGCCCGATCCGAGTGGCTAACAATGCGTGACGAGCCGATGGGAGCGACGCGGTCAGGTCGTCCTCAACGGCGACCAGCTCGGCGATCTTGGTGGCGATGTCTGCCAAGAATCATCCGCCGCCCGTTTCGGGAGGCAAGCAAGGGGCTAACCTTCTGGAGCTCGTCGTAGGTCGTCTCGTGCACGACAGGGAATCAGCAGGTCACGCGCAAGGAACTCCGAGAGCTGCGGCAGTCAGCGCGGAGGGCAGACGCGAAAACCGGTCTGCTATGTCCAGCCCCAGTGCTGTCGATGGGCGTGGATCGACCATGCGGAGATCACGGCCCAGTCCGGTTCGACTGGCAGGGGCGTCTGGCCCGCCGCCAGTACTTGCTCGATCTGGCTCTGCAGGCCTTCGATCTCGGCCAGCACGTCGGCCATCGCAGGCACCTCACCACGCTTGACCCGCAGCACCCGTTCGCGCTGCGGCTCGGGCATCGGCAGAGTCAATCGGCCGTCGCGGGCGATCTCCAAGCCTTGGTAGGCCAGCCGCAGCGCGTGCGAAGCGTACTTGACGTCGTAGCCGTAGCGGGCCACCAGCTCCGGCCGGTTGGGCACCCGGCCTCGCCGGCCGACGCCAAGCAGCCGATCCCGTTGCGCACGCATGTAGCCCAGAAACCGGTGCACCGCCTGCTGGGACAGCAGCGCCGGCGCTAAACCCCGCAACTGCTCGCCTAGCGGCCGACAGACCAGCACCGCATCGGCCGGGGCGTACAGCACCAGCAGCACCGTCGGGTTGCCCTTGGCGGCCAGCCGCAGATACCGGCGTAGCGAGTACATCACGAGGTCGGTGTCGCCCGGACCAGAACGGGCGCCCTCGGGCTGAGTCCGGTACACGTAGTGATTCATTGGGTGGCGTACCCCGATCACTGCCTGCGGCGGTTCGACGAACACGCCCATCTCGTCATGGTCGTCGGTGCCCGCGATCGCAATGCCGTGCACACCGGAACCGACCACCGTACGCAGGATCTCCCCACCCATGGCCACGTCGCGGTCCCCGTGCTCGGTGTGGCGGCCGACATCCATCACCGCGCGATCATGCCACGGCCGACCACATCGGATCACTCCAATTCTGGTCGTTCAAGGCAGCGAACGATGGGCTCATCCAGCCGCGTCAACCACCCTGTCGCCCGTGCTCTGAGACGGCACCTGGGGTATCCGCTTCTGCTGCCGAGGCGCGGCACACGCGCGCCGACGCGCCCTTTGTCGACACATTCGTCACATGCGGGCCAGATAAATGCGGGAGGAAAACCCTCCGCTATGGACACCGAGCACGATCTAACATCGATTAGTTTCGACCACGAGACCGTGCCAAAGTACGCCCTGGCGTGGATCTCACCTGGCTCGTCTCGGATTCCGCAGGCGCGTGGAGAGCAGGGTAGAGGATGACTGTCTCCTCAGGCCAATGGGCACCGCTCAGGGCTCGAGGATCTCGTCGAAGTTCCGCACCTGCGTGCCATAGCGCGAGTTGAAGCCCTCCAGGATGGCCGCCTTGAGGACGTCGGTCCGCACGTCCGTTACCGTACGCGGGGAGCTAACACCCCGGGTGTGCTCGTAGTTCCAGACGATCACGTCCAAAAAGACCGGCGCCGTGAGCCGCCACCCCGGCAGCAGCAGCGCCTGCGCGATCGCCGGGTATGGCGTGAACTCTGGGTTGGCGAGCCAGTCCAGCAGATCGGACTCTGGCACGCTGAAGTCCACGCGGGCGCGGCTGAGCGCTTGAACGACGGCGGGTGCCATCGGCGGGCCGTTGTGCTCCGGGTCGAGCCGGAGCAACTGGTCGTAGAGGTGTACCCCGTCGACCCTTGCTGCCTGGGCGTCCGCGCGCCTGCCGTCCTGGTCGAGTCGGTCGGCGAGGGCGAAGAACGCCAGCGCGCGGTGCAGCCAGGGCTGCGGGTCGGCGGCGATGTTGTCCACCCGTAAGGGATGCTGGGGGTCGCGGAAGTCGAGCACCAGCGGGGCATGTTCGGCACCCGGGCGGCGGATTTCGATCAGACCGTCGTGGCCGCCGGGTGCGCTCAGGAACTCCCCGCTGACCAGCGAAAGCGTGGCGTAGTCCAAGAGCTGCTCGCGCTGGTCGACGATCCGCGCTTGGTACTTGACGCCGAGGAGCTGGAACGAGATGTTGAAGGCGCCACCGTCGGGGGTGTGGAACTCGTAGGCCGCGCCGTAGTCGAACTTGTCAGGCAGGTGGGTGTTGCGGCTGGTGGTCAGCTCCCGAAACGTGGCGAAGTCCATGCCGGCCGCCTCCCGCGCATAGATTACGGCGAGGCTTTCCGGCGAGACCACGAGTCGCTCCGGGTTCCCGGGTGGCGTCCGGTAGGCCGCCAGGTAGAAACCGAAATGTGTGAGGTCGCTGAACAGCCAGGGCCCTACCTGAGCGAAGGTGGCGTCTCGGGAGGCCCGCAGGTTGAGCTTGTCTGGGCCCTCGCCCTTCCAACCGAGGATCAGCAGCCCGTTGTGCGAGCCGAGGGTAGGGGACTGGGTGCTGATTTCGTCGAGGACGACCTTGTTCGCCAGGCCCTCGATGCCGAAGTCGCCGGCCGTGGTGCCGAACAGCACCACCCTGGCCACGTTGAGATGCTCGTCCTCGCCGGCCCAGCCGAGGTAGAGCCGGCCCGCGTGCGAGGCCAGTGCCGGGGCGTGGTCGCTGGTCTCGTGGAAGGTGGTGGTGCTCTGGAAGCTGGCTCCGCCGTCGGCGGAGAACGTCAGGTTGAGGTTTTCGTTGCCGGAGCCCTTCCAGGCGAGGAACAGCCGATCGTCGTGTGAGGCCAGCGCCGGGCCGGCGCTGCTCGTCTCGCCGAGGACGACCTTGCCCTCCAGCCCGTCGAAACCGAAGCCGCAGGAGGTGTCGCCGATCAGCCTCACCCTGGCCACGTTGAGATGCTCGTCCTCGCCGGTCCAGGCCAGCAGCAGCCGGCCGCCGTGCGAGACCAGCGCCGGGCTGTGGTCGCTGGTCTCGCCGAGAGTGGTGTGGCCGGCGAAGGTGCGCCCGCCATCCGTCGAGTACGCCAGGTTGAGGTTTTCGTTGCCGGAGCCGCGCCAGGCCAGGAACAGGCGCCCGCCGTGCGAGGCCAGCGCCGGGGACGCGTCCGTGGTGTCGCCGAGGGTCACCACCTCCTCGACACCCTCGACCCCGTCGATTCCGAGCAGGGTGGTGACGAGCACCTTGCCCACGTTGAGGTGGTCGTTACCCGAGCCCTTCCAGGCCATGAACAGCCGGTCACCGTGCGCGGCGAGCACCGGGTACCTCGACGTGGAGTGCTCCTCAATGGTCTTTTTCTCGGCCGGCCGCAGGTTGGCGCCGGCGGCGATCCGGCGGTGTACGCCGATGTTGACCGCGTCCGCGCGGATGGTGCCGGGGTCGTCGGGGTCGGGCGCGTACGGGTCGACGAACGGGTCCGGGAACGGCTCGAACCGGACCAGATCGTGGAACCGGGCGTCCGCTCGGGTGGGGATCAGTGTTGTCGCCTGGGCCCGCGCGGTCTGCTCCCAGGCCTTCTTGTTCCCGATATCGATCTCGTCGTTCCCGTACCCGCTGTTGAGGAACTGGCCCCCGGCGGAGAGCAGGAAGGACGGGGACCGGAAGTAGATCTCCAGGCCAGGGTCGGCGAGGTCGGGCGAGCGGAGCAGCCGCGGTCGCGCCCCGTGGTAGAACCGGTGCAGGTACTCGGGGCCGTGCTCCAGCGCGAGGGCGTACGCGGCCGGCGGCGGCCGGTACGCCGCGGTCGCCGCGATCAGCCCGGTGAAGTCCTGCGAAGCCGGGAACCGGACCGGAACGTCCGCCGGATCTACCAGCCCGGTGTACGCGAGCATGAAGCCGATGACCGGGTCGCCGCTGCCGGCGTAGAGGTCGTTGCGCACGTTGTCCTGGTGGTTGATGCGGTGCTGGAGGCGGCGGAACGGGCTCACCCGCCGCCCGCGGCTGCTGGATACGGCGAACTTGACCATGGTGTAGTCGAGCAGGATCTGCGCGGCCGTCCTGACCGTCGCGTCCCGGGCGAACTCGTGCAGGTTGAGCAGAGCGTGTAGGGACAGCCGGGCGTACGGCCGGGAATTGAACTCCAGGAAGTCGTGCTTGGCTATCGTCTGCAAATATCCCAGCAGCCAGTCGGTCAACCCGTTGGCGTTGTTGTCGAACCTGGGGTCGCCGCTGCGATCGTGCAGCAGCTGGTTGGCCAGATACCGGGTGCTCTCGATCATCAGCAGGTGGTTCTCCGACTCCGGGATGTCGAGCTGGAGGAAGGTCACCTCGTAGTACTCGATCTCCTGCGAATGGCCACCGGACATGTGGTCCGGCACCAGAGTGTCGAGAATGAAGTCGAAGTCGTCGGAGCTGAGCAGGGACCGGTATCGGTAAGCGATGACCATAAGCCCTTTCAGGGCCATGTCGTAGTCGCGGAAGGTACCGACCTCGCCCGCACCCGGGTTGAGCCGGCGCAGCGCCTGGGGTGCGGCGACGCGGCTGAGCACGCCGTCGACCTGAAAATCCGGATCCACCGAGGCGGCGTGGAAATGCGCGATCAGCGCGACCGTCTTGTCCTCGTCGGCGACGCCGTCGACGCCGGACAGCGGGTGGGTGGTCGCGAAGTAGCGGGCGATGCCGGCGGCCCTGGCATGGTGGCTGGCGAATGCCTGGCCGGGTGAGCCGTCGAGGGCGACCGGATCCAGGAAGCGGGCGGGATCGGGCAGATCGGGAGGGCACGCGGCCAACGCGGTTTGACGCAGGAGCGGGTCGCCGGTTGCGCCCAGGGGGCTCGCCGCCGCGGACGCGGACCATGCGGTCAGGACACCACTGGCGCCCAGGCCCAGCAGCGCACCCGCACCCAGGAAACGACGCCGGTTCATCGTCAGCTCGTCGAACTGGCTCACCACGATCCCCCCGGGCATGTGATTCACGATGCTCGATGCGTGGAGAACGCTCGGGCATGCTGATCCGACTGTCAAGGCCCGCAAGTGACTTTGCGCGATGGATGAGTGACCGGACGTCACCGATTACAATGGACTATCGCAAGACGTTCTTCGCATCCACCTGGCCGCCGGCCGCTGTAACTCCCGCGTACGCCCATCCCTGCACTGTGCCCCTCGGCGCCGACGGCCTGATACAGCTCGGGCGACGCGGCGGTGCAAGCCGTGGCCGGCACCGGATTGTGCCCGCCCAGGAACCGATGAGCCGAAGGTGGTGCCTGGCTCCAGCAACGAGCGCACCGACGCGCAAGAGCAGGTGTTCGGGGCCAGAAGCGCGAGTAGTGATGAACCAGAGGCGTCGGGCCGCGGCCGGCGCCGGGCGCGGCCGCCTCCGGCGCGGGCACGGGCCGGGAGTCGCCGGGCACGATCCAACGGGCCCGGTGGCGCCTTGCCATGTGGCGAGGCGGATCTTGTCGGCGACTGAACCCACCGGGCCTCGTACCCCACGCCGATGCCAGAGCAACCCAGGCGCATGGCCGCCAACCACAGTGGTGGCGACGCCAGTGGGCAGACCACCTCGGTGTCCCATCCTTGTGCTGTCGACGGTGATGATCCCGTTCAGCGGAGATCATGGGTGCGACTCGAGCTGGGGCAATTGTCCGGTGTTGCTGAGGGTTATCAGCTCATTGACATACAGCTATCTACTGCCTCAATGTGCGGAGTGTCAGCAGTGAACTACCGGCCATGAACAGTCGAGGAGCACGTCTGTGGACAGGTCCGAAACCAACGTCCCAAAGCCCACACCCCCGAACTCCGCGATTCCAAGCCCTGACGCGGCCCTCTCGCGGCGCCGCCTGGTAGGGGCAATCGGCGCCGGCGCGGCGGCGACCATGATCACTGGTGCGATGGGCGCCTCTGCCACGCCTGCGCAGGCAGCCGAGTGTGAGCCGCTGCCGCCACCACTGACACCCACCGAGGTTCGGGACAACCTGCGGAAGCTGTACAGCACCCTGGAGGTAGATGCGCGGCTGCGCGAGGAATTCGTGCGGAATCCCACCGGGGTGCTGGCCAATCACGCCTTGTTGTACCCGATCAGCGACCAGGCCGCCAGTGCCAGCAACCGCCTGCTCTTCGCCATGCTGAACAACCCAGCCTTCTTGGAGTGGGTCGGCTCGTACGCGATGGAGCACGCGGGCCAGCCGGTCGACCCCAACACGGCAGCCACGGACCTGGCCAGGGCGATCCTGGAGCACGCCCATCCAGATCTCTTGGCGGCGTTGGCCGACTTCGCAGTCCACAGTGAAGCCATTCCGGGCGCCGGATTCGGCCCGATCTCCTATCAGCTCGTGTACAACAACGCTGCTGGTCAGGCCGTCGTAACTCCGGTCTCCGAGGCGCAAGACGCCAAAAGCTCACAGAATTTCAACCAAAGCTCGGCTGGTTATGGCTTCTCGCTTGGCGGATCCGACATCATCAACCCTACCTTTATGCGGTTTGTCATAGACCAAATGATTGACCGAGCCCGGCAGCTGTCCGCCGAGGGGAGACTGGCCGACATCGGCCAGGTGATCATGTGAGCCAGCCGCCGAACGGTGTACGAGCGCACGACGCTCCAACCGACGAGCCGTTGGTCCGGGCGACCAAGGTCTTATCCATCATGCCGACGTTCCGCTGCACAGCGGCCTGTACCAACTGCGGCACGTTCAGCAGTCCCGCCGAGCGCACCACCCTCGATCGGGAGGCGATGCTTGCCGCGATCAAAGAGGCCAAGCAGCTGGGTTTCGCAGTCGTGGTCTTCACCGGTGGTGAGGCGACGCTGCAACGCCGCGACCTCCTGGCCGGTATCTCGTACGCCACTGAACTCGGGCTGCCGACCCGGGTGGTCAGCAACGCGTACTGGGCGCGAAGTCCACAGAAAGCAGCGAAGGTCCTCGACGAACTCGTCGGCGCCGGGCTCTCCGAAATCAACTACAGCACCGGCGACGAGCATATCCGGTTCGTCCCGATCGAACGCGTCGCGATCGCGTCGGTCGCGGCAATCGAGCGCCAACTCCCAGTACACGTCATGGTGGAGCTGCGGTCCACGAGAGCGGTGACTCGAGACATCCTGCTCGCCCGACCCGAACTCGACGCGCTCGACGAAGAGCAGCGAAAGCTCTTGCACGTGGCCGAAAGCCCATGGATGCCAATGGAACCGGACCAGATCGAGCAGTATCCGGCTGGAGTCGCCGTCGACCAGACCAACATCGCTTCCCGATCCGGCTGTGACAGCATCCTGCGTACGTACACGGTCCAATCCGATGGTCGGGTCGCGTCCTGCTGCGGTCTGGGCATGCGGGTCATCGACGACCTCAACGTCACCACTGTCGCCGAACCTGGTTTCCTACGCCGAGCGATCGAGACGTCCGAGTCCGACATGCTCAAGCTGTGGATCCACACGCTGGGGCCGGACAGGATTCTGCAATGGGCGGCTCAAAAGGATTCCAGCATCCGCTGGGAAGGTCAGTACGCCCACCACTGCCAGACCTGTCATCGGCTCTACCGCGACCCCAAGGTCCGCGCGGTCATCGAACGGCACGGGGCGGAGATGATGCCCGTCGTAGCCCAAACCCTGTGGCTGGACCAATACTTCGCTCCCGACATCCTCCGTCAGGCATCCAGGCCCCACGCCGGACTCGACATGACCCGATAGGACCAGATGGCCGAGGCTTCCCGCACCGACACCGTCACCGCACCTTGATGGCGCAGATCGGCTCGTCACGGTCGGCGATCATCACCACCAAATCCACCGGGCACCTGACGCCAAGCCCAGGGCGGCCGAGGTGTTGCCACTGCCCGTGGCCGACGGGCTACGCCGGCGGCCACGGGAAGTGGCAGCAACTCCTTGGTTTGATTCCGGATCTGCACCGTGCCGTGCGTCATCATGACCGCCCCCGCCACGGCGATGGCCAAACACGAGCGCGGCGTTGACGACCGCCATCGACCGGCCCATCAGCGCCCGCACTGAGGGAAGACCGAGCGGGCCGCCTGGCGTCCGAGCAACCCGGCTTCACATCCACATCGGACGCTCGGCCGCTCGCGGCCAACCCGGCCCAACCGGAGGAGATCACCCCCGCGTTTCTCTTCTTCGCCAGCACCGCCGACAGCAGCCACGTCACTTGCCCTGTATTGCGGTGGCATCCTCGCTCGCTGACGGTCCCGCCCGGCGATCTCGTCGTGCTCAGCCGCCGTACGGCCGCGTAATGATCTCCAAGCGGTGTCCGTCCGGATCGGACCAGTAGACGCCGCGGCCGCCGTCGTTCGTGTTGATCCGGCCCGGCTCGCGGCCGTACGGGTCCGCCCAGTACTCCAGCCCTTCGGCCCTGATCCGCCCGAAGATCTGGTCGAACTCCTCCTCGGTCACCAGAAATGCGTAGTGCTGCGGTTGAACCCGTTCGGAGTGCTCCATGAAGTCGAGCGAGACGCCGTTGGCCAGCTCGACCACGAGGAACGGGCCGAAGCGGACCGGTTCCGGCAGGCCCAGCAGCCGGGCCAGGTGGTTGGCGGAGCGCTGCTGGTTGCTGGCGTACACGATGGTGTGGTTGAGCTGTACGGGCATGAGGCCCCTCCGCAGGTGCGGGTATAGACCCCGCGAGTTTACCGGCGCCGGTGCCCCATGACCCGGTGATCAGGAGACGATCAGCTCGTCAATCTGGTTGATCGCCAACGTTGCGCCCTCCTCGAGACCCATCTCCAGCACCTGCTGCAGCGCCTCGGCCGACTCGTAGGTGCTCACGTACGTCGCGCGGGTGCCGCCGTTGTGCTCGGTAAAGGTGAAGGTGCTCCTGGAGACAGGCATTTCTGGCTTCGGGTTGAAGTCCAGATCGGCGAATCCGTCCTCGAAGGTGAGGCTCCTCGGTTCGTCCACGGCGATGATGCGCCAGTAGCCGGCGTACTTGTCGCCCTCCGGCCCGGTCATGTAGTAGGTTACGCGACCTCCGGGCGTGAGGTCGTGGTCGACCACAGTCGCCGGGTAGGTCGGCGGTCCCCACACCTTCTCCAACTGGCGCGGGTCGGCGTAAATTTGCCAGATCCGCTCGACCGGCGCGGCGAACTCCGCGGTGATGGTCAGGGTCAGGTTGTCGAGGTCCCGCTGGACATCGGTCACGGGCATGGGTTCAGTCCTCCTGCTGAGAATCGTTTTCTAGCAACGCGTCAATGCGTGCGACGCGGCCACGCCAGACCTGTTCGAGCTCGGCGAGCATGGATGCCACCGACCGCACCGCCGCCACGTCGCCGCTGGCCAACTGCTCGCGGCCGCTACGCCGCTTGGTGAGCAGGCCGGCCTTCTCCAGCACGGCAACGTGCTTCTGCACCGCGGCGAAGCTCATATCGTACTTCGCCGCGAGCGCGGAGACGGAGTGTTCCCCGGCTAACACCCGACGCAGAATGTCGCGCCGGGTGCGGTCGGCGAGCGCGTGGAACAGGGCGTCCGCCCGATCCTCGCTCTCCTCGGTCACCGGCCAAATATACAACCGACCGGTTGTACGTTGTCAAGTGGCCTCGCCGGCGAGCCGCTGGCATCAGCACACCGGTGCTGTCTAGAAGAGTTCGATTCATCGATCAATGTCGCGGCGCCGACGCTAGCCCACTGTCCATCCATCACCTGCTATGCCCGTGGAGCCCAGGGAGGAGCCATGTTGAAATCCGGTACCCGGCCGCCGTGTCGCACCCGGTTCCTGCGTCGGGTGGCGGCGGTTTCATTCGGCGGGCTCGTCACCGCGGTGGGCGTGGCGGTGGCACCGTCGCCGGCCCACGCGGCCTGGTTCATCGAGGGCGTGTACCCCAGTTTCTTCGACTGTCAGAACGTTGAGAACCCGACCAGCGGCGACCACTTCCACACGGTCGACGTGAACGAATACCAGAGCGCACAACAACTGGGGTACGTATACGAGGGCCTCCGGGCGAGGATCTAGGACCCGTACCCCAGACCGTGTCTCATTTGGTCGGTCTTGGTGAGGCCGCCGCCCGCAGCACAGGTGGGATCAGCGGGGCCGCGATCTGCCACAGGGAGCCGGCACTCCCTTTCTCGATCACCAGCTGGTCTACATAGGAGGATCACGTCCCCGCCCGCAACGGACATCCAAATGAGACACGGTCCAATCTCGCTGGTTGGTTCGGGTCGACAAGCGGCAGAGCAGTCGCGCTCACCGTCTCGTCTCGTACCTGGTCAGCACCACCCCGCCGGGAAACGTCCGCGTCTCGACCAGGTTCAGGTTGACCCAGCTGTCCAACGGGGTGAAGAACGGTGTGCCGCCGCCCACCAGCACCGGATGGGTCACGATCTCGTACTCGTCGACCAGCCCGGCCCGTATGGCCGCGCCAGCGAGCGTCGCGCCACCAACCCTCATCGGCTCGCCGTCCCCGGCCTTGAGCCGGGTGATCTCCTCGACCGCGTCGCCGGTGACCACACGGGTGTTCCAGTCAACCTTGTTGACCGTCGAAGAAAACACCACCTTCGGCGTGTCCCGCCAGTTCCGCGCGAACTCGACCTGCGCCGGGGTGGCGCCCGGCTGCTGGTCCCCGGTCGGCCAGTAGGAACTCATGGTCTCCCACAGCTTGCGCCCATACAACAACAGGCCAATCGCCCGCTCCTGGTCGAGCCACCATTGAAACAGCTCGTCGTTCGGCCCGCTCCAGCCGATGTCGTCGCCGGGCGCGGCGATGTAGCCGTCCAGCGACACGTTCATGCCGTAGACCAGCTTCCGCATGGCGCCATGCCTTTCTGCCCGTCGGTCTCGGGAGTCTAGAACAGCTCGACGCAGGGATCCGTGAGTATTTGAACCGTAATGCCGGGACCAACGGTACTGGAAGCGAACACGAACACAACACGCGGCACGGCAGGCACTCTGCTGCATCCATGGTAGACACGCCGAGCCGCGGTGCGGACGCGCACGATGGGCGCGGGTGGCGCCATCTGTGGTCGCGGCAGAGTTCAGGCTATGAGCAGGCGGAGGCCGAGTTCTGCCGCGTCGAGGGCGAGGAGGTCGTGGTTGCGCTCGGTCCATCGGCCCGAGGCGAGGTCGTCGCGGAGGCTGCCCACCGCTCGCTGCTCGGCCTGCGGCCCGATCCTCGTCCAGACCGACTGCGCGCGGCGCACGTGATCGTCCAGGTACGCCTCGGGGCGGCGCCAGTACGCCTCGAACAGGCCGTCAGCGCAGTCCCACGGAATGAGTACCGGTTCCGCGCGAGCCCCGATCGCACTGGCCAGCCCGGAGAGCGTTGGCCATCCGGTGAAGAGGCCGGCGAACTCGGGCAGGTAGTCGCGAGTGAGCCAGAACTGGTGACGCAGTACGGTCTGGCTGGCGTCGAACGTGAGCACGACCACGCGTCGGGCGACGCGCCGCATTTCGCGGAGCCCGGCGACGGGGTCGCGCCAGTGGTGGACGGTGGACACGGCCATGGCGGCGTCGAAGGACTGGTCTGGGAACGGCAGGCTCTCCGCAGCAGCGGCGACGCATGGCGGCGCACCCGCCGGTCGGTGCGCTCGCATGACCGCCGACGGCTCGACCGCGGTCACGTCCCGGTCCGCCGGCTCGTAGGAGCCGGTGCCAGCCCCGACATTGAGTACAGTCCGCGCGTCGCCGAGCGCGTCCCAGATCCGTGCGGCGATCCGCGGTTCAGTGCGCCGCGTCGCGGGGTACGCGCCCCCGATCTCGTCGTAGAGCCGCGCGCCGAACATCGTCAGCTGCTCCTCTGGCGTCATCCTCATCCCCGTCGCCCGTACCCGCAGTTCCCTGTCGATGGCCGTCACCATGGCGTCGGCGCGGTCGCGCTGTTCGAGTAGCAGACCGCGCAGCCGACGCAGGTGCACGCTTGCGTCCGCGGACGGGTCGCCGACCAGGTCCGCGATCTCGCGCAGGCCGAAGCCCAGTCGCCGGTAGGCGAGCACCTGCCGTAGCCGTTCCACGTCGTCCGCCGAGTAGGTCCGGTACCCGGCACCGGTCCGAGCTGACGGCCGCACGAGGCCGATCTCGTCGTAGTAGTGCAGGGTGCGGACGGTAACGCCGGCCAACTCGGCCACGCGCCCTACGGTCAGTGGCTCCTCCACGCCACCGACTGTGCGGCATCACGCCGCGTGAGGGTCAAGCGACCTGATCGCCTACTCCGCCCGGAGCGCGGCGGCGGGGTGGGTGCGGGCCGCCCAGCCGGCGGGGATGAGCGAGCCGAGGACGGCGATGGCGGCCCCGGCGGCCACCGGGCCAATGAGCTGGCCGGGGTGGTACACGTCGCGGACCACCGGCGGGAGCCTGGTGCCGAAGGAGTCGCCCATGGCGGGCAGGACGGCTCGGTGCAGCGCCCAGCCGAGCGGTACGGCAAGCTTTCCGGCGATGACCCCGACGGCGGCCATGGCGGATACGATCATGGCCCGGGTCCCGACGATGGCGAGGAGGCAAAGCGGGGTGGCCGTCGATACCCAGGCCGGCACGGCGGCGGTCGCGCTCACGTCGTAGGCACGTTGGGCCTGACGCAGGACCGGTATCGCGACCGCGTTGCCGAGCGGCACGCCGGCGGCGGCGCCGACCGTCGCGGCCACCAGCGCCTGACCCACGTACACGGCGACGACCTGGCCCGGTGTGAAGCCGATCGACTTGAGCATCCCGATGGTACGGAAACCGGCGACCACTGCACCATTCACCATATTCGATATAATGAGCACCGCCGCGATCAGGCCGAGGACCGCGAACGCCACCACGAACGGCACGATCGCCCCGGTCACGGTGTCGGCCTGAAGTTTGGCCGCCAGGTACGTGGCCTCGCTGAGCAGCGCTCCGGCGGGCAGCCCTGCCGTGGCCGTGGTCAGGCTCGTCCGCAGCGCGGCCTCGTCGTCGGCCGAGTCGAAGCGGTAGAGCATCTGCTGGCTGCGGGTGGCACCGTTCGCCCGCAGGACGGGCTCGGTCGGCCACACCCACAACATTCGACCTAGACCAGTACGTCTACGCCGCGCTCCGCGCCGGGGCGAGCGGCTTCCTGCTCAAGGACGTCACCCCCGACCACCTCACCTACGCCGTCCGGCTCGTCCGCGACGGTGCCGCGCTGCTCGCGCCGGCCATCACCCGCCGGCTGGTGGAGCGCTTCGCCGCACGGCCTGAGCGGGCGACACCACACCGCGACCTCGCTTCGCTCACCCCCGCGAACTACACGTGCTCACGCTGATCGCGACCGGCCTCAGCAACGCCGAACTCGCCGAGACGTTGTCGCTGAGCGAAGCAACCATCAAGACCCACGTCACCCGCATCCTGACCAAGCTGCGGCTGCGTGACCGCGTGCAGGCCGTGATCCTGGCGTACGAGACAGGCCTGGTCAGCCCGGGAGAGCGCAGTTGACGGCGACCGTGGTTCAGCGGCCGGCCGGACCGCGTTCCGCGGGCGCTGTCGGAACAGGGTCTTACGGCTGACCGCGACCGCGAGGCGACGTCATCGGGTGCTCAACGTTTCGCCGAACGCGTGCGCTGCCCCGTACGGGCGGCGGTGGCCTGCGCGAGCAGGCCGTCCACGAACGCTTCGAGGCTTTTGCGGTAGATGTCACGCGCAGCAAGCGCCCGCCACCGGGAGGCGACGGCGGAGAGGCGGGGCAGCCGCGGGGACTCGAGGTTGTGGAACGTGGCGCGTTGCACGAGATGCTCGCCGTCGGCGTGGCCGCGTGAGCTGTGCGCGCGGACGAGGACTTCGCCGATGGTGTAGTACCAGAGGCTGCGGAACACATCGACCGCCTGATCGAGCGTGCACCCGTGGTCGACGGCGGCGTCCACGATGAGCTCGACGATCGACAGGGCCGGTTCGTCGAGGAGGCCGAGGAAGCCGTCGACGGTGAGGACCTCGGCGGCCCAGGGCCAGGCCGCGAGCATGTCGTGCAGCGCCTGCGTCACTTCTACGATGCGGTCCCGGGGTGCCTCCGGCAGGTCGGGCAGGGCCATCTGGGCCGCGTACTCGTTGAGCAGCAGCAACAGCAGATCCTGCTTGTTCTTGACGTAGTGGTAGAGCGTCGTCGGTCCGATATTCAGCTCGGCGGCGAGCTTGCGGATCGTCAGCTGCTCCCAGCCGTCGCGATCGATGAGTGAGCGGGCCGCGGACACGATCGCGGCACGCGATGTCACCGGGGGCCGGCCGGTGCGGCCCGGCGGGGTTGCTGGCGGCATGGTCCCATCATGCTGGCTCGGCGGTGTGTCCTGCGTCACCGGTCCCGCCGGGGTGAATGCCACCTCGGCCGGTGCTACTTTTGGAACATGTTCCGAAACTCCTCACCTGGCCATTCGGGGCTCGTCCTTGCCGCTGTATCACTCGTCAGTTTCATGGTGTCCGTCGATATCTCCGTGGTGAACGTGGGACTGGCGCAGATCGCCGCCGGTCTCGGCTTCGGGGCGAGCGGCCTGCAGTGGGTGATCCACGCCTACGCGCTCACCTTCGGCGGTCTGCTCCTGCTGGGCGGTAAGGCGGCCGACCGGTACGGCCGCAAGCGCGTCCTCGTGCTGGGGCTCGTCCTGTTCGGGCTCTCGTCGCTCCTCGGCGGGTTCGCCCAGGAGCCCGGCCAGCTCATCGCGGCGCGCGCCGTCCAGGGTGTCGGCGCCGCGGCCTTGTCGCCAGCCTCGCTGGCGCTGCTCGCCGCGACCTTCCCCGCGGGCCGGGCACGGGCGCGGGCCTATGGGGTGTGGACCGCGATGAACGGCGCCGGGGCCGCGCTGGGCGTGCTCATCGGTGGCGTCCTCACCGAGTACGCCGGCTGGCGGTGGGTAATGTTCGTCAGCGTCCCGATGGCGGCGACCGCGCTGCTCGCGACGGTGTGGGGCGTCGCGGCCGAGCGCCGTCTGGCGCCCGCCGGCCCACCCGACGTTCTTGGCGCGATCCTCGCGACGGCGGGCATGACGCTGTTGGTGTTCGGCATCGTGCGCACCGACCAGCATCCATGGACCTCGGCGACCACACTCGTCACGCTGGGGATCGCTCTGGCGCTGCTGATCGCCTTCGTCCTCGCGGAGCGGACCACCAGCCGCGAGACGCTGGTTCGGCTCGGGCTCTTCGCCAACCGCAACGTCACCGGGGCCAATGCCTACAACCTGCTGCTCGGCGGCGCCCTGACCTCGTCCTTCTACTTCATGTCGCTCTATCTCCAGCGGGTGCGGGGGGCGGAACCGGCACTGGCCGGCATCCAGTTCCTGCCGTTCGCGCTCGGCATCGTCGCCGGCGCGGCCCTCAGTGGGAAGCTCGGTCACCGGCTGCCGCCGAGGAGCCTGCTCGTCGGTGGCGGTCTGCTCGCCGCGGCCGGGTTCGCCTGGTTGGGGCTGGTCCTAGGCGATGGATCGTTCGCGGTCAGCATACTGGGACCGTCCATTGTGGCCAGCGTGGGCGTTGGTCTGGCGTTCGGGCCGGTCGTCTCGACCGCCACCCTCGGTGTCGCCGCCCATGAGACCGGCGTCGCGTCCGGGCTGCTCGCGAGCTCGCGCCAGATCGGCGCCTCGCTCGGGCTCGCCGCGTTGGGCACCGCGGCCCAGCAACGCATCGGCTCGGTCCCCACGCCAGAAGCACAGACGGACGGCTATGCGTTCGGCCTCTTGCTCTGCTGCGGCCTGGTCGTGAGCGCCGTCGTTGTCGCGCTCACGGCCCTGCGTCGTGCCGACTCGCCCGCGCTGGTCCACCGCCTCGAACCCGAAGGGAGCGCCGTCTCATGACCTTGATCCTGTGTGGACAGTTCGAACCGTGGCGAGCCCCAGCCGGCGGCGACGAACCTGCATGGGTGTCCTTTAGAGCCTGTTGAAGAACTGGTCATGTGGCGAGGATCGGGGGTAGTCGGTGGGCGTTTCGTCGGTGCCGGGCCAGACGGCGGTTCATGATGATGATCATTGCCCATTGGACCATGGCGGCGTGGTG
>Ga0310828_1000923_pt1 | contig 21833 bp, 19 predicted proteins | sample WT_ome_3_FD_202242 | JGI IMG/M metagenome (GOLD analysis project Ga0310828, IMG submission 202242) | Sorghum-adapted microbial communities enriched on wild type (WT) sorghum from Joint BioEnergy Institute, Emeryville, California, United... ... | reverse complement strand
TAGTGGCCGGGCGATATGGCGTTGCCAAGCCTGCATTCGATTTCGACCCCAAGCACGAAAGCGTGGAGTAGCTGCGCTCCAGTGATCCGACGTTCCTCAGCTAGGGCGAACAATGCTGGTGCAACAGGAGCCGTCGGGTGGATGATCGTCCTAGGGTGAGTGTCATCGAAGTCGAAAACATTGCCGCTGAGGGCGTTCAGGAACGCGGCGTTCAGGCCGTCGATGCGCTCTGCCCGGCCGATGATGGTTGCGGTCTGAGGACCGGCGAACGGCGCCAGAACATCGTAAGCCGTCTGGGTCGCGCGGTCACGGCAGCCTCCCAGGGCCGTACCGAAAAAGTTGAGAATGGAGCGCTTCGCCTCGTGTCGAACCTCTTCGGAGAGGTCCTCCCATCGGGAACGGTTGACGAAAGCGGCGAGCTGTCGGGTCAGGCTGACTTCAGTCATTGCTTTCTAAACGCCTCATTTCATTTGGTTCGGCAGCCACATGACGATTTCTGGAAAAACATAGAGGAGAGCAATAAAGGCGAGCATGAGCAGAACGAATGGCAAGGCGCCGAGAGCAATTTCGCCGAGCGGCACGTCCTTGCTCATTCCGCGCAGTACAAACAAGACCATGCCAACGGGCGGGGTAATCAGGCCGATTTCCACGAGGATTACGAGAACCACACCGAACCAGATGGGATCGAGCCCAATTGCCGAGACGATCGGGAAGGTGACAGACAGCGTCATCAGCATCATCGAAATTGATTCGATGATCATCCCGAGAACGAGATAGACGGCGCCGATGAGCGTCATGATGAGCCAAGGCGGCAAATTTGCCTCGCGAACAAGGGCCACCAGCTCGCGCGGGAGCCGCAAATAATCGAAAACCCAGCTAAAAATCGCCGCGCAGACGACAATAAGCATGATGAATGCGGTAACCCGGACGGTCTCAAGGCCCGTCTCATAAAGGCTTTTCCAGTCGAGCTTTCCCCGAATAAGGCAAAGTAGGAAAGCGATTGCGGCACCGACGGCGCCGGCCTCGGTTGGGCTTGCAATGCCGGCATACAAGGATCCGAGGACCGCTACGATCAGTAGGACTGCGGGCAGGACGCCCAGTAATGAGACCAGCTTTTCACGAAGGGGATAGGATCGGCCTGATGGGACTGACGACGGCGCAATTATCGACCAGACAAGAACGAGTCCCATAAACAAGGCTGCGAGCAAGAGCCCAGGAATAATGCCGGCTATGAAAAGGACTGTAACAGGGGCGCCGACGACGTTTCCGTAGATGATCATCGCGATGCTCGGCGGAATGAGAATGCCGAGCGTTGCTCCGGCAGCGATGACACCGTAGGTCAATCGGGGACTATAACCGCGAGACACCATCTCCGGGGCAGCAACCGAGCCCAGCGTGGCCGCCGTGGCAAGGCTGGAGCCGGAAACAGCGGCGAACATGGCCGCCGCGGCGACACTTGCATGAGCGAGCCCGCCGCGGGCCCGCCCGAACCAACAAACCAGTGCATCGAAAAGATCGGTCGTTATGGCGCTCCGGACCAGAAACGCGCCCATGAGAACGAAGGTGGGAATGGCCGTAAGTGTAAAGGTATTCACGCTGGTCCAGGCACGATCGGCGATGATGGGGAGTTGCGGGCGCGGCAGAAGGAACAGCAAGCCCAGCATCCCGATGATGCCCATGGCAAAGCCGATCCGCACGCCAAGGAGAAGCAGCACCAAGAGCGTCCCGATGAGCGCAGCGCCAAGGGCGCCGATTGAGAAATCCTTTGCAACGACGAAGAGGGCAATAAGCGCCCCGTACAGTGCAATGACCGCGAGTGTTGTCGCCGTGCCGCTCCAGGCGAGCACGCTTGCGATTACGGCCAGAGCAATGATGAGGGTGCCCCAGTCGAACCTCGTACCGGCGACGTGAACATCGCCGCGACCGAGCCAGATGAGCGCGAGGATAGTGACTGCGGCCAGAACAAGTGGGATCCATTCAGCCGGACCAGGTCGCGGGCTGCTCAGACGGTGGATGTCCCGAAGCAGGGCCAGCGCGAGGCAGCCGAATCCCAATGAGACAGGGAGCTGCGGGATCCACTGGGGCGTCGCGAGGAGCCCCCAATCGCGCGTGTCGTGGACGTATTCCAGAAACGTGAAGCGGGCCATTTGCCAGGTCGCAATGGCCACAAAGGCGAGGCCGGCCCACAATCCGACCAGCTCTACTCGCGCGCGCCACTCAGGACGTAACTGGCTGACCAGAACTTCGACCTGAATATGTCTGTTAGCTTTTTGCGCCGGAGCCAGTCCTAGGAAAACAATGGCTACGAAAACATACGTGCTGATCTCCGTAACCCACGTGGTCGGCTCGTTGAAAACCGAGCGAGACACGACCTCGTAGCAAACGATGGCCGTCATCCCGAAGAGGGCGAGGACGCTGATGATGCCGGTCGAATCGGAGAGGACGTCTATAAGACGCCCAATCCGGCTTGCAGGGTTTGCGCCTTCGCTATTATCGACGGACTCCACATTCACGTCGGCCACCCCGTCCCTCCATATCGCTTCCTCAGGTATTCTTTGCTCTTGAGCTTCCGCTAGTGCAACTCTCTCCTACCTGGAGAGGCGCAAACTCACCAGACTTGACACGCAAACATGGTATCATATTGTATGACGGGATGAAAAAATGTCGTGATCGGTGAGAGCGCGCAGTCGGTCACGTGCAAACCATGGGAGGAATTCAATGGCGGAGATACGGCTTGGGGATGGAACGCGCCTTGGCGCGTGGTGTCGTGCTGTTGCGGTAAGCGCTCTTTCGATCTTAGCCTTCAGTTCCCAATACGCCTTCGCGCAAGACAAAATCGACCTCACAATGGGCATTATCGTCTCGCCGGGAGACGTTTACACGGCGATGACCGCCAGCGTGCCCGAGCGGGTGAGCAAGGCGACGAACGGCAGGGTCGAGATTACAGTCAGCGATTCCCTCGTAGCTCCGGCACAAATCGCGTCCGCGGTTCGCGACGGCCGCTTGCCGATGTCGGCGGCTCTTCACACTTATCTCGCGGCCGAGGAGCCGCGAATGGGCATTTTCAATCTGCCGGGGCTCATTGACGACATCGAGGAGTATCAGAAGGTTCGCAATGCATTTTGGGCCAAGGATGTCGCGCAAATCTGGCTAGATAAGTGGAACGCTATTGTTCTCGCTGAAGGCGCATGGTGCCCAACGCGCTTGTTCTCGAAAACACCGATAAAGACGATCGAAGATTTCAAGAACAAGCGGATTCGCGTCCATAACCCGCAAACAGCGGCGATGATGGTGGAACTGGGTGCGAAGCCTACGCCCGTTCCGGTACCTGAGATGATGCCGGCCCTTGAAAGAGGAATTCTCGACGGAGTCTTTACATCGGGCTGCGTCGGTGGCGCGCTGGAGCTGTGGCGGGTCGCTCCCCATGTCCAGGATTGGCGGATCAGCCCTATTACCGGTTGGGCAATCCTTGTAAACAAGGATGAATGGGAGCGTTTGCCGGAGGACATTCAGCAGCAGATGCAAACCGCGATGCGAGAGTTGGAGAAGGACGCGTTTGAGCAATACAACGCGCACTTTCAGAAGGCGCTGGACAATATGAAGGCCAACAACGTGGACCTGTGGGACGCGCCCGAAGAGTTGCGCAAGGAGATCAACCAGCCGAAGTACGCGAAAGCCGCGTATGACAGCTGGTACGAACGCGCGAAGGAGGTTGGCTTCGACGGACCGGCCTATATCGCCAAAGTGCGGGAAGTGCTCGGGAAGACGGAGTGAGTGAAGAGTGGAGAGGGGGAGGCGTCATCTCCCCCTCGCTTGTGGGGAGGGTGGTTATTCAGCAGCCTTTTCCTGATTCTCACGCATCAGCTTCAATGCAGCTTCCGCAGCATTGCGGACGTGTCGTTCGCCAGCCGCACGAGCTGCCTTGCCATCTCGACTTTTCATTGCGTCGATAAGCTCCTGTAACTCGGCAAGGCTCGCCTTCGTGCGTCCTGGCGCGGCGAGCGAGGTGGCCCGCAGAAGCATGATACGCGAGTTCAGCATGTGCAGCGCCGCTCCGAGCGCTTCGTTTCCGGCGCCTTCGATAAGGCACTCATAAAATCGGTTCTTCGCATGCAGGCGCACCAGAGGGTCCTTATTCCGGTATGATTTCTTTACCTGATCCAACGCCTCTTGCAGGGCGCGGAAATGGTGCTCCGTGGCATTCTCCGCGAAGAGCTGACTCGCTAACCCTTCAAGCTCCGCCCGGACCTGGTAGATGCCCTCCGCCTGCTCAGGTGTCAGGCGTGCCACGATCGGACCCCTATGGGGAACGACCTTGATCAGGCCTTCTGACTCAAGCTGCCGCAGGGCTTCACGGATCAGAGTCCGGCTCACCCCGGTGATCTCGCACAGTGTCCTTTCGGGCAGCCTTTCTCCCGCCTTAAAGCGCCCAACAGCGATCGCGTTGCGAATGCTTTCGATGACGCTTTGGCGAAGCGGCGCCGCCGTCCTGTTTACAAGAAAATCGTACTTGGCAGGGTCGGCAGGTTTTGTTGATAGTTCGTCCATCGCACTTTCTGCCCCACCTGAAAGCAGTGGGCTTCCTAGCTTCTGTTGAATAAGGATGGGCGTTTACTCGGACATTACTTTGATTTTTGCAAGACCCTGGTCGTTCTCACAATGTCCTCATACGATCATACAAAATAGGCTTGCCCAAAGCAATCCGCGCCCTTAGACTGAGACATCAAGACCGCGTGTATTTCGCCGGCGATAGCTGGTGGAAACAAATGACGGCTTGCCGGGCCGCGTGAAGGTTCCGGCACCCCAGGGAGGACGTCGTAATGGCTGCCATGCACCTTGGTTTCATCGGCCTGGGTAGAATGGGAGGCCCGATGGCTGGCCGGCTGATGGAAGCCGGATACTCCCTGACCGTATTCGATACGAACGAAGCAGCGGTGCGCCCACTGGCGGATCGCGGCGCTGCAGTCGCAACTTCGCCGGCCGAGGTTGCATCGCAGGCTCCGACCGTTCTCATGTGCTTGCCCTTGCCGAGCGTTGTTCAGGCCGTTGCGCTCGGGGAGAACGGGATTATTGCCGGAGAGCGAGTGGAAAGGGTGATCGACCTGTCCACCACGGGGCCGGCAGTTGCAGCGGCTGTTGCCAAGGGACTGGCGGAAAGGGGTGTCACTCTAGTCGACGCTCCTGTCAGCGGCGGTGTTAGGGGCGCTCGCAGCGGCACGCTCGCCGTGATGGTCTCGTGCCCTAAGGACACGCTCGATATCGTCGAGCCGATTTTGAAAGTCTTTGGTCGTACGTTTTACACGGGCGAGAAGCCTGGTCTGGCTCAGGTGGTGAAACTCGCCAACAACCTGCTTGCGGCAACCGCGCTCGTGGTCTCGTCGGAGGCGTTGGCGATGGGGGTCAAGGCCGGCGTCGACCCCAAGGTGATGGTCGAGATCATCAACGCAAGCAGCGGCCGAAACAGTGCGACCGAGGATAAGTTCCCGCGCGCCATACTTCCGCGAACTTTCGATTTCGGATTTGCGACGGCCCTATCCTACAAGGACGTTCGTCTGTGTGTCGATGAAGCTGAATCTATGGGCGTGCCCATGGTCATCGGCGCGGCTGTGCGCCAGATGCTGGCAGTAACGCAGGCCAAGTTCGGGCCAGACTCCGACTTCACGTCAATCGCGAAAGTGATCGAGGAATGGGCCGGCGTCGAGATCAAAGGGTAACGAGCCCTGATCTCATAAATCAGCCTGTCATTTCCCGAAACCCGAGCGGAGTTGCTCGATGACGATTCAGCTCCTTGAAAATGTCTTGCAAGCGCTTGCCGCCGGCCTTCTCGTTGGTGCGATTTACGGGCTTATGTGTGTCGGCCTGGCGCTGATCTTCGGCGTCATGCGCGTCATCAATTTCGCCCAGGGCGACTTCATGATGCTAGGCATGTACGCCGCCTTTTACTTCTTCGGCGCGTTCGGCATTCAGGCGGCATTTGGAACGACGCTCGGCCCCTACGTCGCCGCAATCCTTGCAGGTCCATTGATGTTTCTTGTGGGCTATTTCATTCACCTTACGTTAATTGCGCGCGTTAGCGGGACAAGAGCGGCCGCTGAAGCCGAAGGGCATTTCGCACAGCTCATTCTAACCCTGGGTATTGCGCTTATCCTTCAGAATGGCGGCCTTATCGTATTCGGATCCGTTCTTGCTGGCATTCAAACCCCGTTATCGAGTAGCGCCTGGGAGATCGGCCCGATGTGGGGCGATTACCTAAGCGTGTTCGTCAACAAGTCGCGAACGATCTCCGCGTTGCTTTCAATTGGTGCCATCATCGTTTTGACCATCCTGATGAATCGCTCCCGCCTTGGAAAAGCGTTGCGAGCGGCAGCGGATAATCCGGAAGCGGCGACCTATATGGGCATCGACGTCGACGTAGCCCACAGGATCGCATTTGCGCTTGGCGTCAGCATAACCGCGATCGCAGGCGGCCTCCTCGCTGTCAACTATCCGTTCCACCCATATGTCGGGCTCGAGTACGTCATCATCATGTACGCAGGTGTCGTTCTGGGCGGCCTCGGAAGCATTATCGGGCCATTCTGGGGTGGCATGACAATCGGCCTTGTGCAGCAGCTATCCACGCTGGTTTTGCCAACGCAGCTTCAGAATACCGCGATTTTCGTCGTGTTCCTCTTGATCATTTTCTTGCGGCCGCAAGGTTTCTTTGGCCGCGTGGCGGAGAGGACGTGATCGATGCAGGGCCTCCGCTCTCTCGCTCCTTTCTTCATTTTTGCTGGTGCTTACGCGCTGGTCACATTGCTCGTGACGAACTCCTATTATCAGCTCATGCTGACGATGGTGCTCGTCTGGGCTAGCTTCGGTCTCTCGTGGAATGTGCTCAGCGGCTATACTGGCCTCGTATCGTTTGGCCACGCAGCCTTCTTTGGTATTGGCGCTTATACGACGGCACTGGGCCAGCTTCATCTCGATCTCTCGCCTTGGCTGCTGATCCCCGTGGCGGGTGTGCTGGGTGGTTTGGCCGGTTTGTTGATCGGGTTACCAACATTCCGTCTCCGGGGCGTCTATTTTGCCTTGGCGATGCTCGCCTATCCCTTGGCGCTCCTCTACGTGTTCGAGTGGTTGGGCTACCAGGAAGTTACCCTGCCGATGAAGCGTGACAACGCGTTCGCGTATATGCAGTTTGCGGACCAGCGCACCTACACGATCATCGCGCTTCTGATGCTCATCTTGTTTGTGTTGATGACGCGCTGGTTGGAGCGAACGCGATTTGGCTTAGCCTTGTTGGCCATAAAGCAGAACGAAGCTGCAGCTGAGGCTGCGGGCATCAATACACTGGCATGGAAGCTCCGGGCCATCGCGCTCAGTGGTGCGATCGCAGGAATGGTCGGTGCGTTCTATGCTGTCGTGCTGCTCGTAGTAACCCCGGTGTCGGTGTTCGGAATGCTGGTTTCCGCCCAGGCCCTTACGGTGACGCTCTTTGGAGGCGTCGCGACCGTGTGGGGGCCTGTTATTGGCGCCGGGATTCTCATTCCGTTAAGCGAAATTCTTCACGCAGAGCTTGGCCACGTTATTCCTGGTATTCAGGGTGTCATATTCGGGATAGCGATTGTCATTCTTATTCTGGCGGCTCCTGAAGGGCTGTTCTGGGAGGTGCGGGATTTTATCCAGAAGCGGTGGCCGCATCTAATTTCGAAACCGAAATTTTTTGTCGGCGAAGCCGTGGGAGCAAATGCCGCGGAAGTCTCGAGAGCCGAGCCCGCAACGAGGGGCAATATCATTCTCGAAGTACGGGATCTGTCGCGCTCCTTCGGCGGTCTCAAGGCGGTGGACAGGGTGAGCTTTGCGGTTCGTGAGGGCGAGGTGCTCGGCATCATTGGCCCGAACGGAGCAGGCAAGACGACTGTTTTCAACCTTCTCAACGGGTTTCTTGTCCCCGAGTCCGGCCAGATCTTGCTCGACGGCAAGGATATGGTCGGGCGCAAGCCACATGAGCTCTGTGCAGCTGGTGTAGGGCGAACCTTCCAGATCATGCGGCCTTTCGCCCGTATGACCGTCGCCGAGAACGTGATGGTCGGAGCCTATGCACTTACACCGGACCATGCCGAAGCAAAGCGGCTGGCGGCCAACGCAATAGCACGCGTCGGACTTTTGGACTCAGCAGATCGGATTGCGGGAGAGCTTACGACAGCGGAACTGCGCCTGATGGAATTGGCGCGAGCTTTGGCAGGAAAACCGCGAATTTTGCTGCTCGACGAAACTCTAGCTGGGCTCGGCCACGCAGAAGCCGAGGCCGTTATCGGAGTAGTGCGGAAGCTTGCGGCAGAGGGCATCACGATCGTCATCATAGAGCACACCATGCAAGCCATGGTGCGCCTTGCCGACCGGTTCGTCGTGCTCGACCACGGTGCTGTGCTCGTGGATGGACCACCACAATCTGTCATCAAGGACCCGAGGGTGATCGAAGCCTACCTGGGCAGGAAATGGATGGCCCATGCTGCAAGTTGAAAATATTTCGGTTGGCTACTCTGATCTGCCTGTCTTGAAAGGCGTATCTATCAATGTCGCCAAAGGGGAGTTCGTGTCCATCGTCGGACCGAATGGGGCAGGCAAAACGACGCTCTTCAAGACAATCTCCGGCATTTTGACTCCCATGTCCGGCTCGATCACGTTCGAGGGCGTCGATCTCTTGTCGATTCCGCCCGCCCGGCGGCCGCATCTTGGAATTGCGCATATTCCGGAGGGTCGGCAGGTTTTTCCATCGCTGACGGTGATGGATAACTTGGAAATGGGTGCCTACACGGAAGCAGGTCGGCGCGACTGGACGCGCAATCTCGATCGCATTTTGACCTGGCTTCCGGTTCTCGCCGAGCGGCGAAATCAACTCGCGGGCACGCTGTCAGGCGGTGAGCAGCAGATGCTTGCGATCGGAAGGGGTCTGGCTTCTTCCCCCAAGCTGCTGATGTTGGACGAACCGTCCATGGGGCTGGCGCCAAGCATCGCAGATTTCATTTTCGATACTCTGATGGAGATTCGTCGGGAGTCGGGTCTAACCATCCTTCTCGTCGAACAGCGAGTTGCCGAGGCGCTTGAATCTGCTGACCGCGGCTACGTGCTGGAAGCTGGTCGCGTCGTGCTCCATGGAACGAACGAGACCCTGCGAGCGGATGACCGCGTTCGGCAAGCGTACCTTGGCATGTAAATCCAAATACAAAGGGACCGAAAAAAACAACAGACAATCCATAGGAGGAAACGAACCATGACAATGCGAACGAGCATCTGGAAGTTGGGAAGCGTGCTTCTGCCGCTGCTTGGTATGCTCGGCATGGGGTCGCCAGCCTTGGCGCAAGAACACCCGAGCGAGGTGAAAGTCGGGCTTTTGGTTCCATTATCCGGCATTTACGCCCGCCCTGGCCAAGTGATGCGAATGGGCGCGGAGATGGCTGTAGAGCACATCAATGCGCAAGGCGGAATTAAGTCGATGGGCGGCGCCAAGCTCAAACTGGTGGTGCTCGACTCAGGCGACACAACGGAAAAAGCCAAAAACGCCGCGCAGCGCATGGTCGCACAGGAAACGGACCTCGTTGCAGCTTCGGGGGCTTATCTCAGCTCTTTCACCCTTGCGGTAACCGAGGTGACAGAGAGAGCAGAACTGCCAATGCTGACACTCTCGTATTCTGACCAAATTACGGAGAGAGGTTTTAAATACATATTCCAAACGTCAGCGACGTCTGGCTCTCAGGCTAATCAGGCCCTTCCAGTGATTGTCGAAATCGCGGAGAGGGCGACAGGCCAGCGCCCGAAGACGGTGGCGATCATTACCGACAACACGGCTGCATCAATCTCCTCGGTCAAGCCCATGAAGGAGCGGCTGCTGGCTGAGCTCGGCATCGAGCTGGTCGTCGATGAGACCTTCACGCCGCCACTCGCCGACGCAACGCCGCTTGTTCAGAAGATTCGCGCCACTCGGCCCGACCTATTGTTCTTCTTGCCGACGGTTATTTCAGATGCCAAGCTTGTTCTCGAGAAAATGAACGAGTTCGGCTTGGGGCAAGGTCGTATCCCGACCATCTCGTTCGGCATCGCCATTGCGGAGCCGGATATGCTGCGCACGATGACACCCGAACTTTTGCAGGGCGTTATGGCCGCTGTCGGCAATTGGGGCTCCAAGGGGCAAGAGGATCTGATTGCCGAGCTGAAGCAGAAATATAATGAGCCCTGGATGACCCAGAACGCCATTTCGACCTACGGCGACATGTGGATCATCAAGGAGGCCTTGGAAAAGGCTGGAAAGGCTGACCGCAAGGCCGTTGCCGAGGCCATCCGCAACATGGACGGTGGGCCATCGAAGTACTACCCGGGCGGTGTCATGAAGTTCGACGAAATGGGCCGCCGTGTCGGCGCGGGCCTTGCCATAATCCAGTGGCAAAATGGTGTACCTGTGACCGTATATCCTCCAGAAATGGCTATGGCCGAGCCTATTTGGCCGAAAAAGTAACCGTTTGAAGAAACCTGGACGTGCCCCGAAGTTTTTCGGGGCGCGTTTCCTCCTACATCCGAAGGAGCATCGCAAATGGATAAGCAGACGTTCGACCGTGGGCTGGAAATCCGCAAATCCGTCCTCGGTGCGGAATTCGTCGAGAAGTCACTCCAGACGGCCGACGATTTCAATCGACCGTTGCAGGAGCTGGTGACGGAGTACTGCTGGGGTGCCGTATGGGGACGTGAGGAGCTGCCTCGAAAGGTCCGGAGCATGCTCAACCTTGCCATGCTATCGGCGCTCAATCGTCCGCACGAGCTGGAAATGCACATCCGCGGCGCGCTGCGGAATGGCGTCACGCGCGAGGAAATTCGCGAAGTGCTTCTTCAGGTGGCCATTTACTGCGGGGTGCCTGCTGCCGTCGACTCGTTCCGCATTGCGCGCAAAGTCTTCGCGGAATTGGACCAGGGCGGCACATCATAACGAAAGCGCAATCTCGAACGCGACGCGAATTCAAGAATGCCGGGCGCCTTTAGCGAGGATGTCGAGGGGGATCGTCGAGAGCAGCCCGGTCACCCTCGCGAACGCCCATTTGGGCAATGGAGCTGGTGAGGGTGGATCAATCGATCTGCAGCAAATACAGCACCGCAGAGCTCCATCCTACTGCGGCGACGGTGCTAACAGCTATGGCTGCAGAGACGGAGCCAACTGCGCGGTCGTACTTGGCCGCGAAGAGGAAGGCATTCGCCCCCACGGGCATCGCTGCGGTCAAGGTAGCAACAGCGACCCAAACGGGCGGCAGGCCGAAAATCGGACCGGCCAACATGTAAACAGCGAGGGGCATCAGCACCAATTTCATTAGGACGATCGTCGCGAGAGTGGGTAGTTGGCCGGTGATCCTGTAAGTGGCCAGCGACATTCCCATAGCAAACAGCCCGGTTGGCACTGCGGCTTGGCCGAGCAAGGCAAGGAAGCGATCGACGAGGTCGGGAACACCTAGGCCTATGACGCGCCAAATCGTCCCGATCACGATGCTCATCACGATCGGATTGCGAAGGAGATCAGCCACTACGCCCGCGATCGCAAGAAGAAGCGGGACCGTGCGTTCTCTCCTGGCTGCCCATTCGATGTGCACGGTGGCTATGAGCCAGAGGACAAGCGAATCAAGTGAAACGAGGATGCCGAGAGGCGCTGCTGCATCCGGCCCGAAAGCACTGAGCGCCAGCGGTACACCCAGCATGACTGTGTTTCCGAAGCACGAGGCCAAGGAGATAGAGGCGCCATCGGCGAGACTTCGGCGAAGTATGAATTGGGTGATCAGAGTTGCGGCGGCCCAAACAAGCACTACGCCGCCGAAGTAGGCGACCGCGAACTTCCATGGTGCCTCAGGCACCTCGCCGATTTCCTGCATGGCCCGGAACAGAAATGCAGGCATCGCCACGTTGAAACTGAACAGTGCGATGACCTTTGCGGAATCTTCCGGGAGGTAGCGAAAACGCTCCGTCAGCCAGCCGGCGAACATGATGCCGAACACGGGCGTAACGATCGTCAGGATGGCGAGCATGGGCCTTCTGGAGCGTAGCAGGTCGACGGCGGCAGAACCGGTACCGCTCGTGGCTTAGCAGAGGACGGCGAGTGCGCAAACTGTGCAGCACGCGAGGTCGACGAGAGGTTCGCCGGCGTGCCTGATGAGGTCAATTGAACCCACGTGAGGGCATGAGCTGCGAGGTGCTGCCGAACCCGCTGGGCGGATCGATCACGCTGGCGCCGACGCGCTGAACTTCGAGAATGGCCAGTCCGCGCTCCGCGATGCCGCTTTCGAGGAGCCGCACAGGTCCATCGATGCCCGTAAAGCCGGCCGGTCGGGTGAGATTGGCGGCTGTGAACCGCGACCCCGCAGGCTGGCTCGCCAGCCGAATGGCAATGCTCACCGCGTCATAAGCCATGCTGGCAAGCCGTGGCGGAGAGCTACCGAAAGTCTTGGCGAACCGTTCAGAAAAATCACGCCAGCCGCGTGGATCGGGTGCAGCATACCAGCCGCCAAGGAACACCTCTTCACGCCCGATGTTCGGATAATCCCATCCGCCGGTGCCTAACAGCTTCACCGCCGACGGATCCAAATTGGCGTAGGACAGCAACGGCCCTAGCCGGGGGAGCGTTTCCGGCCCACCGGGAACGAACAACGCATCGATCGGCTGCAGAGCTTCTTCCGCCTCGCGAAGCTCCCTCACGATCTTCTCAGCGGGCTCGACCATAGCGTTGCTCGCCGGCTGATAAGTCTCGAGGGCTGAAATCACCCCGCCTCCCGAGGCGACTGCGTCGCGGAAGGCTGCTTCGACGAGCTTGCCGTAAGCATCCTCAGGTAGCAGCGCTGCAAATCGGCGATGGCCACGCGAGAGTGCATAGCTGATGACGCGACGCACTTCCTGTTGAGGTGGGAATCCGAGAAGATAAACGCCGTTTCCAGCAACCTGCGTATCGTTGGAGAACGCGAGAATGGGTACGCTGGCTTGACGTGCCGCCGGCGCGAGGGCGCGTACGGATCCGGCGAACAGCGGGCCGAGAATCAGCTCAGCTCCCTCGCGGACGGCCTCTTCTGCAGCCGCCTGGGCTCCTTCCGGCGTGCCCTTGTCGTCCTTCACAATGAGCTGGAAGTCTGGGTTGTCATGTTCGAAAAGGGCCAGCTCCGCAGCTTGCTTCATGGCGTTGGCGACAGCTGCCGTTTGTCCGCCTGACGTGAGTGGCAGCAGCAGAGCAACCTTGATGGAATTGCTGCGGCGAGGAGCGTTGCCGTCCTCACCCAATCCCGCGTCCGGTGCCGGCAGGCTGGCGCTGCCACCCTGGATCGCGCAAGCGGCGATGAGAGCCGACAGACAAATCAAAGCGAGCGCCGAAGCGCACCGGAGCCAGGCCGCCGCTTGAACCACCATATACCGCTCACCCCCCAATCGCCTGTCGACCGGACACGTTTGTCGGAGCGCCGCCGTCACGGAGCATTCCAGCCTGCAATAGCGGCGCTGATTCGACTAGTCTGCCGGACGGCGCCATTTACGACCGGAGTGGCCACGGATCGGCACCCGCGCACTCGGCGAAAACTGCACCATGGAGCTACGGCTTGGCGAAAAATCGGCAGATTGGCAAGGAGCAAACTGAGGCGACCGAGGGCGAAAAACTGAGCCGCCAGATCGTGGCGCGCCTGCAGGAGGCACTGGAGCAGCCTCTCGCACCGGGGCTCTATCTCGTCGCCACTCCAATCGGCAATCTGGCCGATTTCACATTGCGAGCCATCAGCGTCCTTGCGCGGAGCGACATCATCTACTGCGAGGATACTCGCCACAGCCGTCAGCTTCTGACGCAGTACGGAATTTCGCGCGCTCTCCGCGCCTATCACGAGCATAACGAGGAACGAGAGCTGCCTCGCATCCTGAGGGAGCTCGCCGATGGCCGGTCGGTCGCTCTCGTCAGCGATGCAGGCACGCCTCTCATTTCCGATCCCGGTTTCAAGCTCGTCCGCGACGCCGCAGCCGCAGGCCACCGCGTTGTCAGCATTCCGGGACCGTCTGCAGTGATAGCCGCGCTGTCGTGTTCCGGGCTTCCAACCGACCGCTTTCTGTTCGCCGGTTTTCCGCCTGCCAAGAGCGCGGCCAGAAGGGCCCGATTGGCCGAGTTGGCCAGTGTGCCTGCAACACTTATCTTCTTCGAGGCACCTTCGAGAATGGCCGAAACTCTCTCCGACATGGCTGAGACTCTTGGGGCCGAAAGACAGGCCGTCGTCGCTCGTGAGCTGACCAAACTGCACGAGGAAGTGCTGCGCGCGCCGTTGGGCCGGCTTGCCGAGCAAGCCGCAGAGATCGAGCAGCGTGGTGCGATCGTTATTCTTGTGGGGCCACCGCAGCCGTCGGAGGTAGCAGACGAGGAAATCTTGGCGAGCCTCAAAGAACGCTTGGCCCGGGGCAGCTTGCGCGACGCCAGTCGGGAGGTGGCTGAGATGCTTGGCGTGCCGAGGAGGCGTGTGTACGATCTCGCCGTTCGCATGAAACGAGGTGGCCAGTGATCGGCCCAATGACCGGCGAAATACAGGCCAAGTCTACGGATATCAGGCGGCGGCGTGAGCGGCTCGGCCGGTTCGCGGAATTGATCGCGGCTGCCGTCTTGTGCCTCAAGGGATACAGGATTTTAGCCCGGCGTTATCGCTCGAAAGCTGGCGAGGTCGATCTGATCGCAGTGCGTGGCCGGCGGCTCGCGTTCGTCGAGGTCAAGCGGCGGCCCACGATGGAAGCTGCAGAGGCCGCCAAGACGTTCCGGCAGGCTCGCCGCATCGCACGCGCGGCGGAGCAGTGGGTCTGGCGCCACCCGGCATATCGAGATTATGAAATCGGCCTGGATGCCTTGCTGCTGGTGCCGGGGCGCCTGCCACGCCATCAGCCGAATGCGCTGCAGCGAGCGCATGGCTTCTGAGCACGGCCTCGTCCAGCACCAATGTGGATCGTCTGATCCAACTCACCTCACGGGATGACAACGCATGCCGCTCAAGATCGCCTGTCAAATGGACCCCATCGATCGCATCGATATCCGCGGCGATTCCACGTTCGCCCTGTTGCTCGAGGCGCAGCGCAGGGGGCATGAGCTCTTCTACTATACGCCTCCCGATTTGGCGCTCGACGAGTCGCGATTGATCGCCCGCGGCGCCACGCTGACGGTCGAGGACCGAGTGGGCGATCACTACAAGCTTTCCAACCCACGATTGATCGACCTATCGGAATGGGATGTCGTTCTGCTCAGGCAGGATCCGCCATTTGACATGGCGTACATCACAACAACGCACCTGCTGGAGCGCATTCATCCGAAAACGCTGGTCGTGAATGATCCGGCATCGGTCCGCAATGCGCCGGAGAAGGTTTGGGTGCTCGACTTTCAGGACCTGATGCCGCCCACCCTCATCACGCGCAATCCGGAGGACGTGAAGAGCTTCCGCCAGCGTTACGAGGACATCATCATCAAGCCACTCTATGGCAACGGCGGCGCCTCGGTGTTCCGTATCCCGCCGGGAGACACGAACCTCAACTCGCTGATTGAGCTGTTCCAGACGGTCTTCCGCGAACCGTTCATGGTGCAGCAATATCGGCCGGAGGTGCGTGCCGGCGACAAGCGGATCATCCTGATCGACGGTGAGGTGGTTGGCGCAATTAATCGTGTTCCGGCTCCCGATGAGACGCGCTCGAACATGCACGTCGGAGGTAAAGCTCTGCCGACAGAGCTCACGCCGCGCGATCTGGAGATTTGTGAACGCTTGAAGCCGGAGCTCAAGCGCCGCGGGCTGATTTTCACGGGCATCGACGTGATCGGTCCCTACCTCACTGAGATCAATGTGACCTCACCGACCGGCATTCGTCAGATCGAAGCATTTGGCGGCCCGAACATCGCGGCACTTTTCTGGGACGCTGTAGAAGCCCGGACGGCGCGTGCTTCGCTTTGATCCGGGCGCAGAACGGCTACCTTCGTCTGTTCTCATTATGTTCTTGACGGGCGTTGTCCTCCGCCGTTAACCTCCCGCGAAAGAAGTCGGGGGAGACGCGGGGGACCAGCATGTACGGGCGTATTTCCACGTTGGCGTTTGTCGGTATCGAGGCGCGCCCGGTTCAGGTGGAAGTCAGGATCAGCCCCGGACAGCACGTCTTTGCCATCGTCGGTTTACCGGACAAGGCCGTCGCGGAAAGTCGTGAGCGTGTGCGGAATGCGCTCCATGCTATCGGTCTGGGCCTTCCGTGGACCCACATTACGGTCAATCTCGCCCCAGCGGATCTGCCGAAGGAAGGCAGTCATTTCGATTTGCCGATCGCGCTAGCGCTGATGGTTGCGATGGAGGCGATCTCGCCTGATGCCATCCAAGGTTTCGCGGCGATCGGCGAGCTGGCTCTCGATGGACAGATCAGGGCGACGCCGGGCGCATTGCCGGCGGCAATCGGCGCCAATGCCATGAACAAGGGGCTGATCTGTGCCGCGGAAAATGGCCCCGAAGCAGCTTGGGCAGCGGCCGACATGGACATCATCGCCGCCCCGCATCTGCTCTCGCTCGTGAACCATTTCAAGGGCCTGCAGATCTTGCGCCGGCCGGAGCCGAACTTGGCACGAGACGATCAGCCCCTGCCCGACTTGGCCGATATCAAGGGGCAGGAGACCGCCCGCCGTGCACTCGAGGTGGCGGCAGCCGGGGGACATAATTTGCTGATGATCGGACCACCGGGGTCCGGCAAATCGATGCTGGCAGCGCGCCTGCCCTCCATACTGCCGCCGCTCGATCCCCAGGAGATGCTGGAAGTCAGCATGGTGCATTCACTTGCCGGCGAGCTGATGGGCGGCAAGTTGAAAGTTGAGCGCCCATTCCGGGCACCGCATCATTCTGCGAGCATGGCCGCGCTTGTGGGCGGAGGCACGCGACCCAAGCCGGGCGAGGTCTCACTTGCGCACCTTGGGGTCCTATTTCTCGACGAGTTGCCGGAGTTTTCGCCCCAGGTGCTCGATTCCCTGCGGCAGCCGCTCGAGACCGGCGAAACAGTGATCGCCCGCGCCAATCACCGCATCTCCTATCCTTCGCGGATTCAGCTCGTCGCGGCCATGAATCCTTGCCGGTGTGGTGGTGGCTCTCCAGGCCAAACGTGCAAGCGAGGGCCACGTTGTGCGGCCGACTATCAGGCCCGTATCTCAGGCCCTCTTCTCGACCGTATCGATCTGCAGATCGAAGTACCGGCGGTCACGGCCGCCGATCTGGTTCTCCCAGCGCCCGCTGAAGGGAGCGCAGCGGTGCGGACCCGTGTAATAGCTGCGCGCGAGCGCCAGCGTCAGCGGTTTGCCAAATACGGAGCAAATGGGCCCCGCACCAATTCTGAGGCATCTGGGCGGATCCTCGAAGAGATCGCCCGGCCCGACGCCGACGGCATTGCTCTCCTGCGTCAGGCAGCTGAGACATTGCAGCTGTCTGCACGCGGTTTCCACCGGACTTTGCGCGTAGCCCGGACACTCGCCGATCTCGACGGCGCCGAGACCGTATCCCGCATTCATATAGCGGAGGCTCTGAGTTACCGCGGTGAGGTGCTAAGACAGCGGCAGGCCGCATGAAGTGTGCTTCGGTTCGTTCGATAGTGGCTTAACGAGCCTGCTAATCGGACCGGCTAGCCACCAGCAATCTGCGGCAGAATGTGAACCTCGGCATCTCGACCGATCGGCTCGAGCAGAGCATCCTGATAGATCTGCCCGTCGATGGCGACAGCGAGCCCCTGCTCCAAATGCGGCGCCAGGTCTGGAAAGAGTTCGGCGAGGCGGGCGAAAAGCTGGCGAACCGTTCCAGCCTCGATTTCGATTTCAGCGATCCCGCCGGTGAATTGGCGGAGAGTTCCTACCAGGGTAACGCGAGCCATCGCCGTCCACTTTCCCCGTCTAGCGCTGCCCGAAGTTACGCAGCCACGAAAAATGATGTACGCAGTAGCAGAACAAGCTCCGAGCCGGTGAAGCTCGTTGCTGTCTTGATGCGTTCATTGGCCCTTTAGCATTCGAATCGGAGGCTGCCGAGCGGTCCCACAACGACACGCTTGCGTGTGGCGGCCCGAGCTTTGATGTGCACTGTCTCATCGATGCGATGATCAGCTTCACACCTCATATGATATGTTATAACGTTCTATCTTGGTGGTTCCGTCCCGATCAGCGTTTCGAGCCATCCAGAGTTCGAAAGCGGAGGAAAAGGTGATCGCAATCCGCTCCTTACAAATAGCTGCCGCGGTTCTAGCTCTGCTGCTTCCCGGTGCAGCTCTGGCTGAGCTCCGTGTGGTCGTTACGAGCAAGCCCATCCATTCGCTCGTTTCGAGCGTTATGGCTGGGGTGGCCGAGCCAGACCTGCTTGTCGACGGTACGGCTTCACCGCACTCCTATGCGATGAAGCCTTCCGACGCTAGGAAGGTCCAAAACGCTCAGGTTCTTTTCCGCGTGTCGGAGGAGTTCGAGCCGTTCACGGCCAAGCTCGTTGCTACCCTACCGAGCTCTGTGCAGGTTGTGAGCCTCGTCGTGGCCCCTGGCCTGAAGCGGCTGCCGATCAGAAAGGGCGGCGCCTTGGAGGAAGATGATCATGAGCATTCTCGTGACCATCACCCTCACCATCGGGATGCCGACGAGCACGCAACTTACGATCCTCACGTCTGGCTTGATCCCGAGAATGCGAAGGCCATGGTCAGCCATATCGCGGACATGCTCACCCGGTTGGCGCCGGAAAATGCCGCAATTTTTCGGGCGAACGCGGAAGCTGAGATTGCCAGAATCTCCGCACTATCGGAGGAGCTGCAGCGGGATCTGGCTTCGGTCTCCGCCAAGCCGTTTCTCGTCCACCACGATGCGGTCCAGTATTTCGAGAGGCGCTATGGGCTTGCTGCAGCTGGATCGGTGACACTCAGCCCCGACATTCCTCCCAGTGGCAAACGACTGCAAGAGCTGAGGAAAACTCTCGTATCCTCGGGTGCCGTGTGCGTGTTCATCGAGCCTTATGACTCCCCGCGGGTCGCGGAGGTCCTCGTGGAAGGAACGCCGGCACGTATCGGCACACTCGATCCGGAGGGGAGGAAGCTCACGCCGGGCCCCGACCTTTATCATTCGCTAATGCGCAATCTGGCGAGCGATTTCAAATCCTGCCTTGCTGGTTCGTGAGCAGAGCATTTTCTGCGCAGATGCTGTGACAAAAGAAAGGGACGGCTGCGAAGCCGTCCCTGCAACACCTAACGTCGGAAGAAGACTTTCAGCTCACTCCGTAGTTGTGAAGCCCGTACGGCCAGCAGTCCGGCGCGTCCCGGCTGGGTCACCCATCGCCGTCCGGTTGAAGCGGTCCCAGGTCACCGTCACCTTGGCGCCGATGGACACTCGGGAATAGAGATCGATGACATCCTTGTTGTACATCCGGATGCAGCCTTGCGAGACCGCCTGCCCAATCGTCCAAGGAGCGTCAGTGCCGTGGATCCGGTAAAGGCTTGACCCAAGGTAGAGCGCCCGCACACCGAGCGGATTCATTGGGTGGCCGCCGGGAACCCAGCTTGGCAGCTTCGGATTTTCGCGGAGCATCGACGGAGTCGGCGTCCACGATGGGTTTTCTTTCTTCATAGAGACGGTCGTTACGCCCTGCCAGCGGCTTTCCTCGCGCGGAATAGCGATCGGATAGCTAATGGCCTGTCCGGGTTTGGTAATGTAGTAAAGCCGCCGGTCGCCGAAGCTGACTACGATCTCCCCGGGTTTGTAAGCCGTGCTGAACGGGACGGATTGACGACCGCCGCCCCATTCGGCGGTGCCTCCCCAAAGCAGACTGGATCCATAGCCCGGCGCTGCCACGGCAGCTATGGGAAGAAGGCCGACGAGTACAGTAACAATCGCAGTGATGATCTTACGTATGACCATCTCGTACTCCGTTAAGGCTCAGATGATCGAGCCGATGGGCCGCTCGCCCCACCGGGTACATCATCTTAGTCAAGACGTGATGAATGGTTCATATACAGCAGCTTCGGTCCGAAAACCGGCACATGAAAGCCACACTCTGGCCAAGATTTTGGGCAGTGGGCTGATTCTCGGATGAGGAGGCGGGGGCATTCGGTGCCGGAGGGCGGGTTCGCTCACGAACTGCAGTGAACTTGACCTACGTATCTGAGTTGGCCCTCGCACGAGCGAGGCGCATGCCAGGGTTGACCAGGGGCGTGCAATGGCGTAAAGAACATAACGAGAACAAAAATGAAGCTCAATGGCAGCAGGCATGGCTCAAGTTCCTGCCAAACCTTGCCTTTCTCTCAACGCCCCGTCCGATACCCTTCCGGGTGCCGAGCGGCTAGGTGAACCTGAGGATGTCGCGGCGCGCCTGCGGAGGCGGAAGCTAGAAAGCCTTCGGCAGCGGATCCGCAGAATAGAGCGTAGCGCCGGCACAGGGCTGGAAGGGCCAACTCTGCGGCCTCCCATTTACGATTACAGTCTAGGCAAAACTTCGGGCGCGGAGGAACACGTGCCCACCAATCCTCTCTCGGGCAAGATTGCCGGTCCTGGTCTGACGTGGCAGCTCGGCGTTGCCGAAGTCGATGGTCTCCTGGGGCCCGAAGGGCTCGAGATTGGCGGAGTGCATGAGATCAAGCCCGCGCTGCAGGAACAGGGGACAGACTGGGCTGCAACTTGGGCTACGGCATTCATCTTCTCCCTCGCTCTGGCCATCCGCCGCTGCGCCATGCCAGACGGGAGAGCGTGCAGGCCAATCCTCTGCTGCCGGCCGGCCGCAATGGCCAGTGAGTTTGGCGGCCCTTATGGTCCGGGGTTGCGGGCGCTGGGTCTCGACCCGAAACGCCTCATCATCGTCGAAACGAAAACGGCGGCTGACACCCTCTGGGCCATCGAGGAAGGGCTGAAATCGCGAGGTCTGGCGCTCGTCCTTGGTGTCCTGGGGGAGATAGAGCTGACGCCGGCCCGGCGTCTGGCATTGGCGGCCTCCGCTTATTGCGCGCCTTGCGTCCTCCTCACCCATCCGCGAACCGAGACAATGGCCGCTACCGCAACCCGCTGGCGCGTGGGGCCTCTGCCCAGCGGCCCGCATCCCTTCGATCCGCACGCCCCCGGTGCTCCCCGGTTCACAGTCGATCTCGAACGCTGCCGGGCGCAGCCGCTTTCGGCCGAGACTGCCTCTTTCAGTTTGGAGTGGTGTGATGAGGCGCTTTGTTTTCGTCTGGCTCCCGGCGTGGCCGATCGAGCGGATGCGGCGCGCAGATCCGGACGCCGTACCCGATGAGCGCCCTTTCGCGCTTGTCGAGGCAGGCGCACGGGGCATCATCATCGCCGCCGTAAATCTGCCGGCCCGCGCCGAGGGCATCCGCCCTGGACAGTCTCTTGCCGATGCCAGGGCAATTTATCCAGGCCTCCTGACGCGCAAGATCGAGCGAAGCAAGGATCGGGCGGCGCTTTTCGCCTTGGCGCGCTGGAGCGGGCGCTACGGTCCAGCCCGAAATGTCGATGGGGAGAGCGGATTTTGGATCGACATCACCGGCGTGGCGCACCTCTTCGGAGGCGAGCGCCAGTTGATGGCCGATCTCGTCAGCCGACTGCGTGCCTTCGGGCTGACCGTGCGGGCCGGCCTTGCCGATAGCATCGCCGCTGCTGCGGCGCTCGCCCGGTTTGCCCGCGTAGGAACGGAAGGGTGCGCCATTGCGCCCACCGGCGGCATGCAGGAAGCACTCCGTGATTTGCCCGTCGAAGCACTGGGTTTGGCGGACGATACCATTCTCCTGCTAAAGCGGCTCGGGCTGCGCCGTATCGGCCAGTTGTACGACCTGCCCCGCCCGGCCTTGGCGCGCCGTTTTCG
>Ga0310828_1000921_pt1 | contig 21862 bp, 16 predicted proteins | sample WT_ome_3_FD_202242 | JGI IMG/M metagenome (GOLD analysis project Ga0310828, IMG submission 202242) | Sorghum-adapted microbial communities enriched on wild type (WT) sorghum from Joint BioEnergy Institute, Emeryville, California, United... ... | reverse complement strand
CGTCAGGACTTTGCGCATCAATCTTCTCGTAGGGCAGCAAGCCGAGACCGATCACGTGGCCGCCCGCCTCGAGGAACCGGCGGATTTGCGCCCAGGCCGCCCCCTCGATGTTCGTCGCAGGGGGCAGAATCAATACCGTGTACCGTGCATCCCCGATTACGAGGGCCCCGTCCTCGATCCTGGCCTCGCTGAGCAGCTCCGGATCCAGGTGGTCGTAGTCTCTGCCGCTTAGCTGCAGCTCCTTGCCGATCGCGGCCCAATCACGGGTCAGCGCTTGCAGCCGGGCCTTTTCCGCTTCATCGCCGCCCCCGTACTGGAATCCGTGCAGCGGATTGGCCATGAACGTCCACAGCGTCGTCGTCGGATCGACAATCGCGATCGAGATGTCGGCTACTCCCTGGCTCATCCATTGGCTGATTCTCCCCGTATAATCGCCGAGCGCGCGGAAATACTCCCAATACGGATTTTGCAGAAACTGGGAAGGCGGGGCGTCATGTTTGGCCAGCCCGTCAAGCGTATAGAAAAAAGCGTGAAAATTGTAAAAATTGGTGCCCTGCGCGGCCATCCGGTCGATCATCCAGCGGGCATCCTGCAGGTTCATGGACCAGCCTACACTGTGGAAGCACTCGATCAGATTGCGCCTGCTTCCCAGCTGCCGGGCGAGCGAGCTGACCATTTTCGGGTTGCCGCGCATATTGACCGCATAGCGGTTCAGAATCCATTCCAACGGACGTCCGAGCTTCTCATGCGCGCTGTCCCCACCGGGCACGGTGCTGAACTTCTGGGTCGTCATCCGCACGGAAGGCACTTCGGCGACGTACTGCAGACCGGCGCGGTCGCACCATTCCCGGATCTGTTCATGGTACGATTCCCGCAGGAGCAAATGGATGGCCTGGTAATACTCGTAGCGGATCCGCGCCGCATCCGGTACATCCCGGCGCCACAGCGCCGGAAGATGCTCGCGCAGGTCGTACCCGTACTTTGCCCGGAAAAAGCCGGGCAGCTGCGGCGACCATGGGATCTCTCCCAACAGCCCCGTCTCGTCCGTGAACATTCCCTTGATCGGATTTCCGAAATAGTCGCCCAGATGCTTCTTATACTGCTCGTGCGTCAGGCGGATGAACGTCCGCATGGCTTCCTTGTGACAAGGGTCGACATAGGTCCCGTAATATTTGAAATCGCCGATTTCCTCCTCGACCACGGCAAAGATCTCCCATTCTCCGGCGGGAGCGGTCCAACGCAGGCGCTGCACCGTCCGGTAGGTGAAAAACCGCTTCTGGTTGTACGCGGTCAAACCCGCCTTCTGGAAAATCGGCTCGGCCTGGTAGTTTCCGATTTCAGCACGCAAATCGAGCGCCTCGTCCCAATGGACTTTCCCGCCCGGGGCTAGCGGCGCCGCTTTGGCATAAAGCACCCGGCCCCACGGCAGATCCAGCGTAACTGTCTCGCCGCCACGCACCCTGCGCGAGGTTTGGGCCAGCGTCCGGTGTTTCGCTTCGGGATGCTCCAGAAGAACCTCGCCCCCGGCCATGCCGCTCGGGTAGGGATATTCGTCGTAAAGCCAGACATCCATCCCCAACTGCTTGGCCTCCTGCACCGCGAAGCGGACCCGGGCGAACCATTCCCGGGACAAATAGGGAAGCGTCATTCCCTGCCGGGCACAGATGAAAACCCCTCCTACGCCTTTGTCCGCCATTTCCCGAAGCTGCAGGCGGATCTCCCCTTCCTCCATGTCCCCGTTCCAGAACCAGAAGGGATGAATGCGGAATTCATTTCCCGGATGCTGAAAATTTGACAGATCGTCCATACGCCACATATTCCCTCCATAACATTTCGGATTTGTCTCCACTATAATGCAAGGGAAGCGCGCGGACAATCCTCCATTTTTGAAGCCTTGTCTTCTTCTCTTCCTTCTTGACCGCATTCTTGATGTCTTCCGGCGTGATCGGGTGAATTTCAATCCCGAACCGCCGCAGCACCTTGACGGTTGCAAACAGGCGCACCGGGTGTCTCTCAGACCGTTCCGTCCGCAAGCGGAGCTTCATCTCGCGGGCCCCACAGCAGCACTAAAAAACCTCCTATAGTTTAGTGAATCCGCGGCTTTCGCAACCGGCCTCCGCATGCCGGGAACACAGCGCGAATCCCGGGAGAATGAACCATGATCGCTTCTCATTCAAGCTTAAACCAGGCCTATATCCGTCAACGAAAAAGCGGCAATGTTTATCGGTATTCATAAATTTTTTTAGTTATCCTCGTAAAACAGTCCGGAATCGGCCGACCGGGCCGTCCGACATTGAAATTTTCCAACTCAAAAGGTAGACTAAACGATCCATAGCCCTTAGCGGGAAACCGGGGATCAGTGAGAAGACGAGAGAAAAAATTTTGCGAATCGTCAAGGAGACCGGCTATTTGCCGAGGAGCATGGGCAAAGCGGAGCAGGTCTGCGGGATGGGCAACACGCTCCGGTTCATCGCCTTCACCAATTCGTGCATCGTTCTCGAGCAGTACGCCAAGCAGCCCTTCTTCATGGAGCTGCTCTGCATCCTGGAGGAGCAATGCCGCAGCCGCGGATACGCGCTGATGTATTCGGCCGTCGATATGCAAAATGTTGAGCGGGACCTGGACAAATATCTGGGAGACAGCAGCGCCGGCGGAAACATCCGGCTCGGCACCAATCTGAATCCGGAGCAGATCCGCACCGCCGTCCGGCTGCAGCCGAACCTGGTTATATTGGATACGTGTTTCGAGACACTTGATGCCAATTTCATCGTCATGAATAACCGCAAGGGCGCTTTCGAGGCGGGGGACTACCTGTGCAGGCTCGGACACAAGAAAATCGGCTACGTGCAGTCCTCCGTAAGAATGTACAACTACGATACCCGCAGGCGGGGCTTCTTCTCCGCATTGGCGGAATACGGTTTGAAGGTAAACGAGACCGATCTTCACCGTGACGCCGACCTTGCTGTCCCTGCAGCACGAATTCAAGCAGCCGATGCGGGAACGGCTGGAACGCGGCGAAGCCCTGCCGACCGCCCTGTTCTGCGAGTACGATTATATCGCCATCAGCGTGATCAAATCGCTTCACGAAATCGGCCTGCGAATCCCTCACGATATTTCGTTTGTCGGCTTCGACAACATTACCGAAGCGATGGTGATCTCGCCGGAGCTGACAACGATTCCTGTGGAGAAGGAACGAATCGCCGCGCTTGCCGTCGACAAGCTGATCGATATTCTCGAGCGCAAGGATACGGTCAAGATCAAGACCTTCGTCGACACCCGGCCTGTCGAGCGCAAGTCGTGCCGGCGGCTGGAGGAATGACCGCCGGTCCGGTCTGCGCCCCGCCGATCCGGTCTGCGCCCCTCCGTTCCGTAACTCGGTGCCCGTCCGATCCGTGCCGCCGCTTCCTTCTCCGTTTCCTGCCCCGCCAAGGGCCTCTGTCGGAACGCGATGATAAAATATTTTGCATCCCCCGTGCAACCTTGCCGGGGGCTTTTCCGTTTTCAGGTGCAGAGTCGGAGGGATGAATACAATGAAAAAGAAAAACATGGCCGCGGGCGCTTTCCTGATTTCGCTCCAATTGGCCGGAGCCATGCCGGCGGGCGCTGCCGGCTCCGGCGTGAAGGTGCAGCTGCCGGCCTTTCCCGTTCAGGTGAACGGGACGGTGATCGACAACCGGCACGCCGCTTATCCGCTGCTTGTGTACCGGGATATTACCTATTTCCCCATGACCTGGGATTATGCCCAGGGGCTCGGCTTGTCCGTGGACTGGAGTCCGGGCGAAGGCTTCTCCGTCATGAACCGGGGGACGACCCTGAATATCCTGAAGCTGGACGAATCCGGAAGCAACAGCGCCGGATCGGGCTACACGGCCGTCCTGCCGTCTTACCCGATCCGGGTTAACGGGGAAACCGTCGACAATGCCAAGGAGCCTTATCCGCTGCTGAATTTCCGGGGCATTACCTATTTTCCCATGACGTGGCATTATGCGCACGACGTCTTCCGCATGCATACCGAATGGAATGCGGAAAAGGGCTTTGGAATTATCACCCCGCAGCAGCTCATGTTCCAGAGAATCATGTATGACGATGCCGATTATCTGTATGTGGATTCCAATCCGGTGCTGAAAATCCGGAAAACCCTGGATGGCGCTCCCGCCGCCTTGTCCTCCGCAGAGGAAAAATCGCTCTACGAACAAAGCGCGGGCCGTGAACGGGCCTTGTTTCCCCCGATTGCCCTGTCCAGGGATACCGCTCCCGCGACGGAGCGGTCCGGAGACAGCATCCGGTACCACGGCAAAGAAATCGTAGCTTTGAGTGAATTTGCCAAAGGAAGAAACGTCTCTCACCGGGAAGCTGTCTATCCGATCGACGACGCCCGGAGTCTGCTGATCCTCAGCGTCACGCCGGACAGCAGCGTACCGGCTCCGTACACCCCTTACACCCGTTTCCCGTTCGTCATCGACGGGAAGGAGGCGGTTCCTGTGATCGGAGCAAGCCAGCTGCCGCAGAACCTGATTTCCAACGCGGACGGTTCCAGCTGGATTTTCAGCCCGGCTCCGATCGGCACGATAACCGCTGCGACCTTGCAATCGCGAGGGGAATTGCTCCTGGCCCATCCGGATGGCACCGTGTCGGTCATGAACAGCCAGCTGAATGTGCACGATATCGACGTCGTATCGCAGGAGGCCGCCGGCAGCCTGATCATCCGGGCTTACAGCCGTTTCCCGAACGAGACCTCCAACCCCGCATTCGGGATTTACCGGATCGATACGAAAGGCCAAGTCAGCAAGCTTAGCGATATGGCCGGCAGAGTTTACAAGGACCGGGCGGGCGACCTGTACGTGATCGATCCGGAATTGAACAAAATCACGAACTTGACGCAGCAGAAAAGCCGGACGTGGTATGATTACGAATTGTTTGATCTATTAAGCCGGGCTCAGTGAATGGTTCGAAAAGACGGCAATCCGCCAATCAAAATTTTGACCTCTCTCCATCCCCGATGACAGGGGCTTCCCGGACGGGGTGCGCAACCGCCGCATAACCCTCGGACAGAAGGAAAGCAGGCAGAAAGCGCTTGGCTTCCTGCCTGCCTGTCATTCCCCGTCCTCCGGCGCCGCAGCGGTCTCCTCCATCGTCAGATCAGCCTCGGGAAGCGCGCGGTCGGGCGGGCCCGGGCGGATTTGCGGCGGTTCCGGACGGGAACGGCCGTACAATCGCTCATAAATCTCCTCGATCTCTTCGCCCGTCAGGTCCCCCCGCTGGAGCAGTTCCCCGGCGATGGCGTGTACGAAGCCGGCGTGTTCCCGGATCAGCTGCTTCACCTGGGCCATCTGGTCCTTGAGCAGCTCGTTGATCTTCGGGCGCAGCGCCTTGAGCGCTTCGGTTCGGGTGCCGGAAGCGAGCCAGCTGAACAGTTCGTCCCCCATTCCGACCATTCCCAGGTACATTCCGGCCAGCTCGGTGGCTTGCTGCAGGTCGGAGGTGACGCCGTTCAGCTTCTTGCCCAGAAATTCCTCTTCCGCCGCCCGGGCCGCCAGACAGACCTGGATCTCCGCCAAAATCTCGCTGTCGCTCCGGTTGTAACGCTCCTGCGTCGGCTTGGTGGCGGCGAGTCCCAGCGCTCCGCCGCGGCGGATAATGGTCACCTTCCACACCCGTTCATGGGGCTTCAGCACGAATTGGGCAACCGCATGGCCAGCCTCATGATAGGCGACGTTGCGCTTCTCGTCGTCGCTCATGGAGCGCAGCGGCTGCTTCAGGCCCCATTCGTAGGTTTCCATCGCGGTGCGAAAATCCTCGTAGCCGGCTTCCTGGGCGCCCCGCTGATGAGCGATGACGACGGATTCGTTGACGATGTGCTTGATCTGCGCCGGACTGTAGCCGATTGTGTCGAGTGCCGCCTTCTCCGGAGTTAAGGTGGCATCCCGTTTGACTTTTTCCAGGTAATACCCGAAGACGTCCACGCGTCCGTCATAATCGGGAGCATCCACCCACAGCTGCCGGTCGAACCGTCCGGGCCTTAGCAAAGCGGGATCCAGCACATCCGGCAGGTTCGTCGCTCCAACCGTCAGCACGGCGGGCCGTTCGGCCTTCCGGCGCCGCAATCCGAGCACGCGAAGCAGCTTGGCAAGCCGCGAATGGTCGAGGTTCGGCGGATCCATCTGCAGAAGCAGCTCGTTCAGCAGGCCTGTGCCCCCGCCCATGCCAAGCAACCCCCCGCCCGCGCCGCCTCCCTGGCGCTTCATGCCGATGGCATCGATTTCATCGATGAAGATAATGCAGGCGCCATAGGTCTTCGCAAGCTTCCTGGCTTTCTTGTAAAGGTTCATCACCTTCAGGTTGCCGACGCCGAAGAACATATTTTGAAAACTGGGGGCGGATGCGTAGGCAAAGGGTACCCGGGCTTCGTTCGCGATCACCTGGGCCAGGTACGATTTGCCGGTCCCCGGCGGGCCGCAGAGCAGAATTCCCCGGATCGCCTCGCCCCCCATCTCCTTGAATTCCTTGACACCCTTGAGAAGAGTGACAATCCGTTTCGCATTCTCGACAATTTCGGGATTCCCCCGGTAATCCTCCCAGGAGGAGCCGGTCTCGCCGGGCAATATCCAATACGTGCGCCCGCGGGCAAGAAACCAGAAGATGGCAACGAACTGGATAATGACAAATAATACCGCAAACAGCATTTGCAGAACAAAACCGCCGATTTCCCAGGCGATGTACCGGGCCGTTTCCCCGCCGGCCGCAAGCAGCACACCGATCAGGATGATGACAGCGGCCCAAAGACAGATTTTGCGCCATTTGATCCAACGATATCTCCGCATTGCCCCACCTTCCTTAAAGCTGAGTTACACAGGAAAACCGCCGGCGGATCCGACAGCCAAACTCATGCTAGATTCGTTGACGTTTCTGCGCCCCCTTGCTTGGGGCAACTAATAAACAATGTAGCACAAATGACCGGCAACTTCTATATGAAGAATCATGGCAGCGGCGGGGCGCGGAACCGCCGGGCCGGCGGATGGCGGCAAAAAAACCAGCCTGCTTCGGCAGAAAGCAGGCTGGCATGCCGGGCGCTCCTGTGCTGTCAATCGCGATGACGGCGTTTTTTCACTTTCACCAGAAGTTTTTGCCCGGGTTTCAGAATGACCGTAAATTTTCGGCTCGTATGGCGATGGCTCATCGTTTCCACCTCCTTTTCAGAAGATGTATTCTATTCTATGTGACAAGCTGTGAAAGGACTGGGTACCCGAATGAATGGAAAAACACAATTGTTTGCACAAAAAAAGCCTGCCGGGGCGGAAATGCCCTGACAGGCCTGTTCCATTTCCGGATTAGCGGCAGGACTCCCGGATCACCCTGATTCCTTCGGGGGCATCGATTGCGCTGCGGATCGAACCGTCCGCCTGTTTGTCGTGGCGGATGCGGACGATCCCCAGCGGTGTCGGGTAAGTGCCTTCAGCCCACTCCAGATCTCCCAGGCAAGGCTTGATCCGGATCGTCCGGCATCCCGGCTCCTCAATCTTCACGCCGAGCACATATTCCGCCAGCCAGGCCGTCGGTCCGGCCGCCCAGCCGTGGCAGAGGCTGTGGCGGTAACCGATATAGCAGTGCTCCCCGTACTGTCCGTGAATATCCACTTTGCCAGGGGGAGTAAGCTCGTCAATACGCGCCGCGTTCTCCATCCAGCTGACGTCGAAGCCCTCCCAGAAGGTCGTCGCCCCCAGTTTCAGCATGCCGCCCCAATATTCGCGGATCAGCTCCAGGCAGCCGGGAATGTCTCCGGCCTCTCCCTTGGCCCTCAGCACATAGTACCCGAGGAAGGTCGAGATCCCCCTGGACCCGTTCACGGATATAATGTCCCGGTTGGCGGCGGCGGGATCGATCAGACCGGCCAGCGCCATGAGGGCCGCGGCTTGCTTGCTGCCCGCGGGATCCGGCCGGTACCGGCGCAGCCTGCCGATGGCGGTGCGGCACAGCCCGGCATGCCTGTCCTCGCCGAGAGCCGTGCACAGTCTGCTTCCTGCCTCCATCGCCAGCGTCAGAAGCGCATGGATCCCCGCTTCCACCGCCTGGCGGTTCCCTGCGGAAGGCCAGTCCAGGAACGGGTTGGGAGCTGTATTGCCGCCGTCTTCCCGAATGTGCGCCGCCAGCCGCTCCAGCAGGTCGAGCAAATAGTCCTTCTGCCGCTTCAAGTAAGCGAGATCCCCGTTCTGCCGGTACCAGTCGTGCTGAATCAGGATCCACCACATGGAATAGGACGGAAACGTATTCATCCATTCCGGCGAAGGCGTGTCGTCGCGGACAAAGTCGAGGCTGCGGGGAACGATGTCGTCATATCCGAAGACGGCCTGGATTACCGATGTTTCCGGATGCATGTCGCCGATCCAGACGAGACGGTCGCGCTTGATTCCGTCCCACAGATAATCCTGCATGTTCAGGTGTACGGTATACGCGCCGGTGCGCCAAATGTCGTTCAGCAGCGGGTCGCTGCACGCGAAAGTGCCCTTGTACTCCAGATCGCGGATTTGCAGAAACGCCCGAATGCTCTTGATTTGCACGAAGCCGCCCTCATCCAGCAGATCGATGCGGACAAACCGGAAGCCCGTGTTTCCGACCTCGGTTGTGCCAAGAAAACTGCATTCGATCACCTGGTCGCGCATCGCATGGTGATTCGTGGCGTTCGTCTCGCCCCCCAGCTCGCTCATCGCTTCCATCGCCGATTCGCCGAAGCGAACCCGCAGCCGGGCGGTGCGCCGCGGCTTGATGGTGTGCCAGATCGTAATCTGGATTCCTCCCTGCAGCTCCGCGCCGAAATCGAGCAAAATTCCCGCCGTTGAGCCGCTGTTGCGAAGAATGCAGGGGGCTTCCTTCCCCGGCTTTAAGGTCGACTGGGCATCCCGCTTCTCCAGCAGATGATCCGCCCCCTCCACCGAAGCACCTTCCCCTTCCGTCATCCACAAAATCCGCTTCGGCGCAAGGTAATACCGTGAGCGCGGTTCCTTCACCATCTCATCCTTTCGTATCGGCCAGCCGATCGCTTCCATAGTATGGTTTGCTCCCCTCGTATTGTCTGAAAGTCTCGCAACCATTATATGAAAAACGATCGCCAGCGTCTATCCGGGATAATCGAACGACAGTTTCGGCGGATTACCAAACGGCGTTTCCGTTTTCCCACATGTGCCGGACCGCGGCGGCCCGGTCGGGCACATCCGAGATAATCCCGTCCACCCCGCATTCCAGCATCCTTCGAATCTCCGCGGCCTGATTTGCCGTCCAGGAATTGACTTCGATTCCGCGGCGGCGGGCGGCATCCACCATTTTCTTCGTCACGAGGGAGGAGGCGGGATGTAAAGCATCCGCCCTGATTTTATGCAGGAATGTCCAAGGTTTTTCCAGGGAATAACTGTACAAAAACCCCGTTCGGACCGAGGGGTCGATGCGTTTGCAGGCAGCCAGGGATGCGGCGTTGAAGCTGGAGAGAATGACCCTGCCCTGCATCCTGCAGCTCTGGATCAGACGGATCGTCTTCTTCTCCAGTTCCGCAGGTCCGGAAGGATCGCCCTTCAATTCCAGATTCAAAAAAATCCCGGAGGACTTCGCCAGTTGCAGAAGCTCCTCCAGCAGAGGAATCCGCTCGCCGGCATATGCCGGATGAAACCATCCCCCGGCATCAAGCCTTCTCAGTTCCTCCAGCGTAAGATCCCTGACCCTGCCCTGTCCGCCTGCCGTCCGCACAACCGAATCATCGTGGATCAGGACCAGCTTTCCGTCTTTCGTCAGCTGAACATCGGTTTCGATCCCGTCCGCGCCCAATTGAACGGCCAGGTAAAACGCCGACATGGTATTTTCCGGACAATAAGCGGAGGCGCCCCGGTGGGCGTAAATGATCGTCCGCGGCCGTCTTGTTTTCCGTTCCCGGTTTGTCGCTGCCATACGCCGTTTCTCGGAAAGCATTAGCGCCGCCCCTCCCTCCAGCCTTGAAGGAAGGGCCGCTTTCCGCTCCTCCCCTGCCTGAATATGCTGATCGATCGGCAATCACGCTCCAGCCCATTTTATGACGGCTTCCCCGCTTCCGTGCCTGGCAGCCGTCAGCGGATCCGCTTCACTTGAATCTGGAAACGGAAGCCGAGCTGATCCTGGAAAATACTGTCCGAGCGGAGGAAGACAAATATGATTGACCGAACCCTTCCGGCTCTACGACCCGGTTCTTGTACGGAAAGCGGCGGACAGCCGCACAGCACGGAACAGGTTTCCCGCGGACGGGCCGTGCAGAACAAGCCTGAAGATGCCCCATTTTTCGGTCTCGCGCTTCGCCCCGCCTTGCGGCCGCAAAGATCCGGCGGCGAACCGATTGGCCGGCCCGCTCATTGGCCCCTCACCCAGTCTTCCTCCAGCCGGACGTATTTGATGCCTTTGCGCAGGTAGGAGAAGGCGAGGTGGAGTTTACCGTCCTTCGAGGCGATGATCGAAGGATAGGAGTATCCGATTTCGCTTTCCTTATACTCGAGATCCGCCATCTGCACGTTCCGCGCATGCGGCCAGGTGCGCCCCTCGTCCTCCGAAACGGCCAGCGTCAGCGGCGTCCGCAGCGCCTTTTTCCGGAAGGCTCCCTTGCTCTGAACCCAGCGGAACTGGTCCCGCTCCAGCGTTGCATCGTTGAAAATCAGCGCCAGATGGCCGTTGGCGAGGCGCACGGCCTGCGTGGAGGAATTGTTGTTCGGCAGGGAGCTTTTGGCGGGAGCCGTCCACGTCCGGCCGTTGTCCTCGGACAGGCTCGTATAAATCCGGTCCGCATGGCGGCTGCGGAACATCGCATACAGCCTGCCGCCGCCCAGAGGCAGCACATTCATCTGCACCCGGTGCAGGCTGCCCGGCACCTCGTATTCTTCCCAGGTCCGCCCCCCGTCGGAGCTGATCTTCACCACGCTGTAATGGCCGCCGCTCGTGCAGTAATAGCACGGAAGAAGCCAGTCGCCGTTCTCCAGCACAACCGGAGGATGCCGGAGGAAAAGGCCCGTGTCGGCAAACAAAACCTCCGGCTCGCTCCAGGTTTGGCCGCGGTCCTCCGAGATGCGGCGGACGACCCGCGACGTTTTCTGGTTGTGCGGTTCGTTGGACGTATGCAGCAGCCAGACCCGGCCGTCCGGCGCCTGAAACAGCACCGGATTCTGCTCCGACCTGCCGGGATCCCGGGAAAGCTCCTCCGGCACGGTCCACTGCCTGCTTCCGGCGGGAAGCCTGGACATAACGACGTTGGTATCGGGATTGCCCTCGCCGCTGCCCGAGAACCAGGCGCACAGCAGGTCGCCGTTGTCCAGCTCGAGCAGGTTGGCGGCATGGTTGTCGCTTTCGTACAATCTCGGCAAAAAGGCCTCCTCGACCGCCGGATCGTTCTCCTTCCGGGTCATGATTCCATTGTACCGGTCCATCGTCACTGCTCCTTCACTTGAGTAGTCGCTCCAAAGGCAGCTCCGCCCGGCAGAGCCGCCGGCTCGAGAATGCCTCGGCACCGTTGATGTACAGGCGATAGCCCTCTTCAACGTCCGGATCTTCCGCCGGTGTGCCGGGCCTGCGGTAGGTGATCTTCACGTTCAGGCCGGCAATCTTCACCCGGTCCAAAACAAAGGTGTCCAGCCCCGCATCCACCGGATCGAGAATCAGCCGGTCGCTTTCCACCGTGAGTCCGGCAACGTGGGTGACGATCAGATCAATGTAAAACGAATGATTGTACTCCTGCTCGTCGCTCAGCGGTTCTCCCGTGGCACTGTTGTAATGCTCGACAAGCCCCGGCCGGCCGAGATCCCGGTCAAAAAAGTGCAGGAATGAATATTCCCGCAAATACCGGATAAACTCGCGGTCGTACCGGTGGCCTAGGCGCTTGCTTTCCCTGGCGAGCGCATCGAGCGCGACCGAATTGGTGTACGGCCAGGTCGGGCCATCCCAGACGCAGCCGTTGCGGCCCTTGATGAAGTGGCCCATCCATCCCCCGTCCCGGGAATAGGCCGGGCAATCGGCGGATACGGAAGGAAACGGGCAGCCTGTGGAAAATTCCTCCGGGTCCAGCAAATGCCCGATCAGCCCGTCGTGGCGCTCGTCGACGATCTGCGACCACGCGGGATAGAAGCCGACGATGTTTTTGACGAACGCCTTCTCATCCGTCTGGTAATGCAGATCGTAGAAGAAGCTCGTCGGCTCATCCCACATTTTCGCCAGAATGTCCTCCCGAATTTGTTCGGACAGCCGGAAATACACATCCGCTTCCGGGTCGCCGAGCTCGGCGCACAGCTTCGCCACGCCCAGCGTGTTCAGGTAATGGTATACGGTGCGGTCCACCCTTTTCAGATGGGTATAGGTTTCCGGATCCTTCGGATTTTTCGGAAACCGGTGAAAATACCAGTAGCTCGGCTGGTATTCCTTGCCGGTCCGGGTATGGCGGTATTCGATCATCAGTTCGTCCCGTTCGTTTCCGTAGACGCTGCGCCAGGACGCAATCTGCTTTTTCAGCGTCGGCAGAAGCCGGGCCATCGTCTCGCGGTTCCGGTGCAGGAGGTACAGCTGGTAAGCCGCCCAGCAGGAAAAATTGGCGAACGAATGCATGACGGTATCGACTGTCAGGCAGCAGAACATTCCGGTATCGTCGGGGTGGTCGGCCATGTTGCGCAGGGCGCCCTCGCAGTAAAGCGGATCGTGGTACCATCTGGCGTCCATCAGGTGCAGGGGGACGGAAAGATTGATCAGCTTGCTGAATTCCCAGCCTCCCTTGCTGTAGGGCGCCTTGCTCTTTTTGTGCGACCGCCCTTCGTAGAACAAAGGATGGCGCAACAGCCCGAATTGCGGGTCGGCCAGGTTGTGCCGCAGCAAAAACCAGCGGTACGCCCAGGTCCGGTCAAGCAGCGGATCGCTGCTGCGGAAAGACGGCGCCTTCCCGAACCACGCCCCGTATTCGTCCTGGTGGTCCGAAACGATGCGTTCCGGGGAACGGCTGCCGTTCGTATAGGAGGCCGCCCGCTCCTCCAGCGTCCTGCGGCTGTCCCGCCCTTCGATTCCGAGCGCCGCGGCGATGACGAACCGCCGTGATTCACCCGGGGAAATCCGCACTTCCCGCACGAGCCCCGGGTCGCTTACGGCAACCGCCGCGGCGATGTCGAAGCTGTAGTGTTCGATCGGGAACGTGCCATGCAGCACGCCTTCCGCTGTTTCGCGAAGCTTTTCCCCGTCCACTCCCAGCCGGAGCGCGAGCTCCTCGCCGCTGCGGTTCGTCCAGGTTTGGCAGGACACGGCGCAGTCGTTCCAGGTGATGAACTTTTCCTCGCGGAGAGCGAGCCGGTTCCCTTCGTATTCCATGATCAGACGGCTCGGCATCCAGGTGGCCCGGCAGGGCTCGAAGCTGTCCGTCAAATTCGCGGTAACCGTATACAGCAAAGGGAGATTGATTTTATGAATAAAGTCGAAGCGTCCGGAAAATCCCGGCTGCGGATCCAGGTAATCGGCCCAGAGCCTGGCTCCGGTGGGTCCGAGCAGCAGCGAGCCGGGGCGGGTCCGGAGCGTCTTGTTCTCCGAAGCGAGTTGTTCATCCATCCGGCGGAATTCCATCGCGATCCTCCTCTTCAACTTTGGGCGAGCGTTATTTTCTGAAAGGCGATGCGCTCCCGCTTCCAGGTGTAGGTGACATACAGCTCCCGTCCGGCCGCAACGATGGACGGGTAGGAGAACTCGCCTTCACCCTGGTCCAGCAGGAGCCCGGAATGCCAGGTTTCCCCGTTGTCGCCGGAAAGGTGAAGCACAAGCGGCGTGCGCGGCCCCTTGGTGCCGCTTTCCGGGCGGACCGGGTTATAGACGAGGGCCAGGGTGCCGTCGTCCAGTTGGACCAGGTCGATTCCGCTGTTGTTGTTCGGCAGCTCCGTCGGGTAGGCCGGACACCAGGTGCGCCCTCCGTCTGCGGAATCGCTGCGGTAGATGGCTCCTTCCGTGCTGCGGGTCAGCATGTGAACCCGGCCCGGGGCCGACTCCCACAGTGTCGGCTGGATGATGCCCCTGCCCTTCAGCCCGCTGTGGTCGAGCGGAACCGTCTCGCTGCGCTCCCAGGTTTCGCCGCCGTCGCGGGAAATGTCGGCGAAGCAGTCCCACGCCGGTTCCAGCGATGCGGGCGCGAGAAGGGTGCCGTCGCCGAGTGTGATCGGCTTGTTCTTCACCGGCCCCCGGCCCCCGATATCTCCCGGGACGAGCGGAGCCGGATCCGACCAGGTGCGGCCGTCGTCATGGGAGCGCATGACCATCGTCTCCCACTCCGGAATCGTATATCCCGCCTTGTAATAAAGAAACAGCACGCCGTCTCCCCGGCGGAACAGAACCGGATTCCAATGCGGAACGTTCTCCCGGTCGGCAATCTTGACGGGATACGACCAGGTGCCGCCCTCCCGGCGCGACATCCAGATAGCCACATCGCCGGCCTTCTCCCGGGTTCCCCCGAACCAGGCGGCAAGCACATCCCCGCCGGGTAAAACAACCAGAGTGGAGGCGTGGCAGCTGGGAAAGGGGCGGTCGTCTTCAAAGATAAACTCGCGGATCTGACCGGTATATTTCATCGAATCGACTCCTGTAGGGCACTTTCGGAGAAAGTGCGTGACTTTGTATGCCCAAGCCTTCCCTCGGGAAGGCGGAAACCCCGTGTTGCGGGGACGCCGGACGATGGTCCGCGGCTTAATCTTCCGATGTTTCCACCCGGTTAATGTAGTATCGCGCCGGCGGAAGCGGTTCCTCCACGCCGGACAAATCCGGGAGGGCGATCCCCGTCCCGGTGTTCGGTACCCGGCGCTCCGCACCGGTCCGGAAGACGAGGCGCTCCACCGTATAGGCCGGGGCTGTGAACTGGAATTCCCGGGCGGCAACGCCGTCAATTTCAAGCCGGAATTTCTGTCTTCCGGTGTCCACGCGGATCTCGAAGGCGTGCCACGTATCCCGGGGAAAGCCGCCAATCGGCCGCCAATCGCCCTTCTGCAGCACCCGGATCTGATCGTCCTCACCGTCCAGGCGGATGCGGACCGGGGCGGTTCCCCTCGCTTCGCAGACCTCGATCTCCAGCCGGCCGCACGCGGCGGGTGCCGCGAGCAGCGTAAAGCGCAGGCGAACTTTGCCGCACTCGGGGAACATCCGCTCCGCCCTGGCGTAATCCGCCGGATCCCGATCCTCGAGCAGCAGGCTCTTGTCGGCGGCGGAAGGATACTCCGCAACGGTCACCGGCGCCCACAGCGGGCTGTAAAGGTTCCACCCCGGAACCGGACCTCCGGCCTGCATCTCGTTGAACGTGTCCGCGACGTGCTCCGTCGCCCGGTCGCGGATCGGCACGGGAATTTCGCTGACCCACAGGTCCTCCTTGTTGGCGCTGTACGCAATCCACAGGCTGCCCCGCGGCGGCGGTCCGTCCGCCGCCTCAATTCCCCGGGTGTAGCTGTGGCCGTAATTTTTGTGCTGCCCGCCGTAGCGGCGCGGCGCGATGTCTCCGTTCACGACGCGCAGTCGGTCGAATGTCTCCCCGTCAGAGCTGGTCAACAGGGCGAGCGGCCACCGGTGGTTTCCTTCCGGAGACGGATTGTAAACCAGCGCGAAGGCCCCGTCGGACGTTCGCTCTCCCCAAATTTTTCCTCCGGCCATGATCAGCGAAGGGATATGCCGGACCGGCATCCACGAGTGTCCGCCGTCCCGGCTGAGCCCTGCCCTGGAATTTTTCCAAAGTCCGACGATGCCCCCGTCGTCCCGCCGGTAGCTGCAGAACGCCGATAACCCTTCGATCTCCTTCGGATAAAACCCGTCCGGGCTGCGGTCCTCCTCCCACCATTGCAGGGTGGCCAGCCGGTCGCTGAGCAGCGCCTCGCAGGCTTCCACGAACGTCCTGTCTTCGGATGCGGTATACAAGGGATAGCCCGTATTCGCCTCATTCCAGCCCGCATGCCGGTTGTACCGGATGAAATAGATCGGACCCAGCCTCCCGTCCGCTTGCAACTCCCGCACTACGCGCCCGATCCCCCGGCCGTCATTCGGCTTCTCCTGCGGCGTCAGGCAAATTCCGTAAAAACCGGAAATCAGCATGCGTCTGTTCGGGGCCAGATAAAAGCCCATCCGCTGGTGCATGACCGATTCGGTCCCCGCGGGGATGCGACGGCCGTCCGGCTGAAGGACATCCTCCTCCACCCGGTAAACCGGGAACACCACCCTGGGCTTGCTCCAGCGGATCCCGTCCTCCGAGCTCACAAGCAGCGTCTGGCCGGGTCCCGCGTGTTCGCCGACCGGATTGCTCAAATATTCCAGATAGAAGCGCCCTTTCCAATAAGCGAGCATCGGCGCATGATTATAAGTCCAGCCAAAGCCGTCCGCCCATTCCGGATGGGCGCGGTTGGCCCGGAGCACCTGCCGGTTTTGCACGCCCATGACCGGCCGGAGCCGGCCATGGTGGTAATCCAGATTGGCCGTTTCGCCCCCGATATAGCGGAGAATTTCGCCTTCTTCGCGCATGCGCTTCCCTCCCGGGGGTGTTACCCCTGAATTTCTTCGCGAATGTAGCCCCATTCCTTGTAACGTTGCAGCACGTCCCTCAGCTCGTTCAGGACGGCGGGCTCCGGAGGAAGGACGGGGGAACGGCAGGGGCCCGCTTCCAGACCCAGAAGGTTCATCGCTTCCTTGAATACGGATGGCAGGGTCGCCTTTTTGTAGACCGCGGACAAGGGACGAAGCCGCTCCTGCGCTTCTCTGGCCTGCTCCAGTTCCCCGTTTTTCCAATGAGTGTAGATTGCCGTCATCAGGTCCGGCACGACATTGGCCGATCCGCTGACGCCTCCCCGGCCGCCGGCCATCAAGGTCCACAGGAGGAGGGAATCGGAGCCGGCCAGCACCGAGAAGTCCGGACCGCCCGCGCGGATAAACTGCAGGATGGTTTCAAAATCGCCGCTGCTGTCCTTTACGCCGACGATATTGGGGACCTTGGCCAGCTCGGCAACCGTCCCCGGCTCCAGCCGGACACCCGTCCGCGCCGGAAAATGGTAAAGCAGGATCGGCAGCGAGGTCGATGCCGCCACACTCTTGTAATGGGCGATCAGCTCCTTCTGGCTGAACGGCAGGAAATACGGAGTGATGACCGAGAGAGCGTCGGCGCCGATCTCCTCCATCTGCTCCGTCAGCCGGACGACTTCGCGGGTGCTGATGCCGCCCGTCCCGGCGAATACCGGCACCCGCCCTTTTGCCTCTTCCACGGCAATCTGGACAATCCGCTTTTTTTCCTCTGCGGACAGGGAGAAAAATTCCCCGTTGGTGCCCAGACAGAAAATTCCGTGCACCCCTGCATCCAAATACCGCCGGACGTAGCTCCGCAGGACGGGCTCATTCACATCCTGCTTCTCCGTAAAAGGCGTGATCAACACCGGGATGATTCCTTCCACCGGTTTCATTTTCTGTCTTCCCCTCCTCGCTCAATCTGTTCCAGCTGCTACCTTATACGGATTCGCTGCCTGCCAGTGGTTTCCTTGCAAACGCGCCATGTGCGGTTCTGCCGATTCAAGCCGGCGGCCGGTAAACGCGCGCCCCTGCGGACCATCCCAAAACCGCGCGGTCGTCTCCCCCCGTCTTCTTGTCCGGGCCGGGAAAAAACAGGGCCGCAGCGTTCGGAATCCAAGCCCCTCCCGGCAGCCGGAGGTCGGGAAACGCTTTCATATTCCTTCGCATGAGGCTGCGGCGATTTGGAAGCAAGCAGCAGGCCGTTTGAATGGCACCCCCAGATTAACACCAAATTGATGGGACCGTCAACGAGCCGCATAAAATTGTTTATGCCATTTCGAGAATAAAACTAAACGATTTTAGAATACTTTGCGGCCCCCAAGCAGCTGTCTCACCGCCGCCCCGCTTGCATTCCCCGGCCGCCGGCACTACAATAGGCTCGTCAAGGTGTTTGGGGGCAAGCCCCAAAAGGCGCGGCGTCCGGCGCCCGCTATCTAGAGCTTCCATGAAAGGACTGAATCTCTCATCCGATGAAAGTCTTCTTGCTGCTGGGCGGTCTGGACATGTTCATCTCCGTCGCTTTGGGCGCATTCGGCGCCCATGCGCTGAAAAAGCGGCTGCCGGCGGACATGCTGGGCATTTACCAGACCGGCGTTCAATACCAGATGGCGCACGGGCTGGGCCTGCTGCTGACCGCCCTTATCCCCGGAAGCCTGGCCTTTGGTCCTTTGCTATATGCGGCAGGCTGGCTCCTCTTCGCGGGAATCGTGCTATTTTCGGGCAGCCTCTATGCGCTCAGCCTCTCGGGAGTGCGAAAGCTCGGCGCCATCACTCCCCTGGGAGGGCTCTGCTTTCTGGCGGGATGGGCGCTTCTTGCCGCCGCCGTCCTGCGAAACTGACAGGCCCGCGCCCGGCTGCCGCGTACGCGAAAAAGACAGGCCGGAAATTTGCCTTCCTGCCTGTCTTTGTTTATCGCCCGCGTGGGCGGTTTCCCGCCGGATTCGCATAAAACACGCTTCTGCGGAGCGGTTAACGCCCTTTGCTGACCCAAAAATTGACCGTATCGCCTTCGGAGGCGGGCGTATTCGCCTCAGGCTGCTGCTTGAAGACGGTCCCGGCGGGTTTGTCGTTCGGCTTCAATTCAAAATAGTAATGCAGGTGCTTTTCCAGCAGGATCTGTTCCGCTTCCTTCTGGGTCATGCCCGCCAGATCGGGAATTTTCAGCGGCTCCGAACCCGCACTGTCCGCAGACTTTGCCTTATCGTTTTGCGGCTGCCCCGTCGTATCGGCGGGGGGCTGGCGCCCCTGTGCCGCTGCGGGCGGGATCTGGGGCTGCTCTGTTTCCTTCCGGTCTTCGTTCCGGCCGAAGCCGTTGAGAAGCAGGGCCATCACCGCGACAAACACGACGGCCGCCACGAGGCCCGACCCGGTGACCAGCAGCGTGAACCGGAGTTTTCCTCCTCGGCGGGACGTTTCCCCGTCCTCCCCGGCCTCCGATACAGCCCCGGAAGTGATCCTTGGAACCTCCGCCGCCGCGGCTGTCCTGTCCCCTTGCAGCGGGAGGGCGGGAGGTACCGGAAGCTGCCGCCGGGGGGAGTCTTCCGGCCGGATTCGGGCGGCCGGTTCCGGCGGTTCCGCGCCTGGCGTACCCGCCGGCGCATGGAATGGGGGGGAGTATGCCGCCGGTTTCATCCGCTCCAGGATTGCCCGAAGATCCAGGACGAAGGAGGACATCGGCTCCTTCTCCAGAAACACGCGCCAAATCAAAGACATGACCGCTTCGCTCTGCTCCGGAGGAAGCCCGGCCAGCGCCTCCGACAGCCGCCGCCGGAAGCCGTCGAACGGCTTCGGCACTTCCTCCGTCCGCACCGCCATCTGGTAAAGCAGGCTGCATAAGCCTTGCGTCCCGCCTCCGGCCGGATCGCCTTCGGCCCAGAAATTCATCACGACCAGCCGCTTGTCTTCGGCAAGCCAGATATTATCTGCCGTTACCGGGAACCCGAGGATTTTCTCTTCCATGCCGTTCTGCATCCCCTTGGCCAGCTCGAAGATCGCATGCAAAATTTCCGCGGGAGTCAGCGTGTGCCGATGCAGCTCGCCCGCCAGCGGCGCCCCCTTCGGGGCGTTCAGTACCGCATAGACACTTCCCTCGTGCATTCCGGCGTCCAGAATGTGCATATATTGTTCGTTGGAAAAGCGGGAGGCCGGCCCCAGCGCCTGCAGGCTGGCCTCCCGCCGCTCGTTCGAATCCGAATAGAGGTAAAGCAGGACATCGCGATGCAAAGACAAATCCCTGGCGGAATACAGCATACCGTCGCGTCTGGTTTGAATCGGCTTCACCAGCAGGTAACGGCCCCCGATTGGCAATTCCATCCTTTCATCCTCCTGCCTTTTCCATAAGTTGTAAGACCTGCCCGCAACTCCTGATACTCTACTTGTCATTATGCCTGAAGGGGCCGGAAATGGCAAAGGATTATGCCGCCGGGAACGGAAAATTCCGGCAACGGACGCAGGACGGCGCGGATCGGATAGGTCTGCCGGCGGGTCTTACAGGCGGACTTTTTGGCCGGTTTTGGCGCTTTCGATCGCCCCGAATACCATCGCCATGCTCTTGATGTTGTCAGTGCAGACGGTTTCCGCGGGGCGTCCCTCGTTCAATGCGGCGAACATCTCGTCCAGGCAGCCGGTGTGGCCCTCGCGGCCCGTCCAGGTCAAAGGCGTCTCCACCCTCCGCAAAGCGGTCTTGCCGTCCGCGGGCTGTGATTCGTCCAGCACCTCGCAGACCGGCGCCCCGCTTCCGTCCCACAGAGCCGTTCCCCGGCTGCCGGTCACCCGCCAGGCGGCTTCCCAGGAGGTCGGAAAACCGATGGCGCACCACGATCCGCGGTAGCAGAAAACGGAGCCGTCGCTCATTTCGAAGATGCAGACAGCCGAGGCGTTTCCCTTGTACCAGGAGCCCGGGGGGTTGAATTCGTGGCAGTAGACCGATACCGGATCGGCTCCCGTAATAAAGCGCGCCTGGTCGAACGTATGGATCGCCATATCCAGAATCAGCGGGCTGTCCATCAGCTCGCGGAAACCGCCGAAGTGCGGGCCGAGAAAGAAATCGGCGTGGATTGAGCCGATGGCGCCGATCGTCCCCGCCGCCAGCATATCGCGGAAAGCGCGGATCGTCTTCAGGTAGCGGCGGTTTTGCATCACCGCATACAGCCGGCCCGAACGCTGCGCCAGCTCCGTCAGTTCCCGGGCTTCCGCCATCGAGGCGGCCATCGGCTTTTCTCCGAAGACGCTGCAGCCGTGCTCGAGAGCCGTCGCGGTCACCTGCCTGTGGCTTTCCGGAATGGTCACATCGAATACCAGATTCGCTTCCGTAGACGCCAGCGCCCGGCCCAAATCCGTGAAGACCGGCGCGGACAAGCCGAACCGTTCCGCCATGGCGCGGGCGCTCTCCTCGCGGATATCGACGAGGCCGACAATTTCGGCGTCCTCGCGTCTTGCCGCGTAATCGACCCAGGTCCGGGCCATGCCGCCGCAGCCGGCAACGAGAATGCGATGTTTTTTCATATCCGGTTCCTCCTGTTCCATCCATCGTTTTCAGGTATAATGATCTTACTCTAATGATAACCCAGGACGCCTCGACGTTCTCTATCCCATCTTGTCGTTTAGTTATCCCATTTTGCGTTTTGTAAGGAGGGCCGTGATGTCCATCGCCGAGCTTAAGGAAAATACGCGGCTAGCGGATCGATACTTTCCCCTCAACGTTTTTCATAACCGCAGCGACGGCGGTACCGTGCTGCATCTGCACTGGCACGACCATCTGGAAATGATTTACCTGACCGAGGGGGAAGCCGTGTTCGATATCGGGGGTCATTCATATACCGCGAACAAGGGGGATCTTTTGTTTGTAAACGGCGGGCAGCTGCACTCCGGCTACTCAATTCATAACCGGCGCGTGCGCTATACCGCCCTGGTTTTCCATCCCTCCCTGCTGGCCGGTTCCGGGGCCGATCCGCATTACGCCGTGCACGTGGCCCCCTATCTGAACGGAGAGCGCCTCTTGCCCCGGCACGTTCCGGTTTCCGCTCCCCTGCACGCTGTCCTGGAGGAGTGGCTCCTGAGGCTGGTCGATGAATTCGGGCGCAAAGAAACCGCTTACGAAAGTGTCGTCAAAGCGTATCTCAGCCTGATCCTCTCTCTGGTCGCCCGGCATGATCCCCCGCTTGCTGCGGCCAGCGCCGGCAAATACCGGGAGAACGCGGAACGGTTTCGTCCGCTGCTCGACTATCTGGAGGCCCATTATGCGCAAAAAATCACCGTGGAGGAAGCCGCGGCGATTGTCAGCCTGAGTCCGTATCATCTGTGCAAAAGCTTCAAAAAAGCC